>Ga0307488_10000098_pt1 | contig 62218 bp, 92 predicted proteins | sample SB02metaG_FD_202248 | JGI IMG/M metagenome (GOLD analysis project Ga0307488, IMG submission 202248) | Sea-ice brine microbial communities from Beaufort Sea near Barrow, Alaska, United States - SB 0.2 | ecosystem: Environmental > Aquatic > Marine > Coastal | place: USA: Alaska | collected...
TTTCACATGCAACGTGAGCTAGGTGATATCATGTGGTATTGGATGCAGGGTTGTATGGCTTTAAATATTGATCCAAATGAAGTGATTCAAATGAATATTGATAAACTTAAAGCACGTTATCCAGGTGGTGACTTTGATGCTCACTACAGCGAGAACAGACAAGACGGTGATGTCTAACACTAAGGAGTAGTTTGTTGCATAGTCCAGCAGATATATATAATCTTTTTGGAGATGTGTTTGCATTAAAATTGTATGCTCCAGAAGAGCCGTTAATTGACGAACTTGTTTTAGATAAACGTTATGAAAATGCTATGGGGAATAAAGTAGTGTATAAGTATGCTACTCCCCCAACAACTTGGAATCTTAAAGGTTGTGTTAATAAGCCAGTAAGAATTGAACATAACTGCGGAAGTTTCCTTTCTCCGCATAAAGATTTTATTAGTCCAGGTGTTAATGAAAAATATGTAAGATTAAATTGTCATCCTGGTGCAACACACCCGCATGATTGCACATATATAATAGACGGAAAGATACAACATTGGCGCCCCGGACAATGGATGGTAATGAATCCAAATAAAACACATTATAGCATGTGTTTTAAAGATAACATAACGCACTATGTAGCAGATCTAGATATTACAGATAGCGAAACATATAATTGGTTTATGGAACAAATTGAATTTCGAGAGAACGTTACTAACCGGCAAGGCACTAAATGAAGTTATTAACAGTACTAACTTTTATGAGTGGAGCTGGTGGCCATAGTATTGCTAGATTTTTATTTGAAAATAATTCTAAATATAGATGGTATAATCATCCTAGGAATGATGCAAAAAATAATACTAGATTTACTAAATTAAATATTACCGAAAATCATTTTCAAAAAACTTTTTCTGACGGAAGTAAATTTCCACATTTATTTGATAGAATAGAACCATTTTTAAATAATGTAGAGTTATATTATAACACTATAGAATCAGAAATATATGATTGCACAAAAGGAAAAAGACTAGTATACACATGTCATACAGATCCTAAATCTATTAAAGAAAGATATCCTGATTGTTTAGTATATCAAATTCTCCCTACAGAAGAAAATAAACTAGAATATTTTAATAGACATATGGAAACTGCAATGCTATTTCCATTACAAACTAATATTCATAAAATGGATAATAGACAAGATTTATTAAATGCTGATTACTGGGAAAGAGAAAATTATGTAAAACATAATAAGTCTCATTTAAATTCTTTGAAAGAATTCTACATGCATAAAGGGTTTACAAAAGAACAATTATATCAAAAAGAATATAACGAACAAACTGAACTTTATGACATACATATGTCCACTACATCTTATGCAGACGAAACTATAATTTTTAGTTCAAAACAGGATCTTGAAAATAAAATAGAAATTTTGAAAGAAAAAACTTGACTTCTTTAGTTTTATACGTTATAATACACATATAGAGTTTAAAGGAGCCTAGTTTTGACAACACACGCTACAATTGATTTAGAGACACTTGATACATCTCCAAGTGCAACTGTACTAAGTTTAGGTGCAGTTAAATTTAATCCGCTTGATACAAGCGAACCACATTCAGAATTATACATTAAAATAGATATTGACGAGCAAGATAGCTTAGGCCGTACTGCATCTGATAGCACTATTGAATGGTGGGGTAAGCAAGATCCTAAAGTAATGGAAGAAGCATTTGATTCTAATAATAGAATTAGTGTAAGTGAAACATTGAAACAGATCAATAAATGGATGGTTGGTGTTGATATACTTTGGGGACAAGGTTACGGCTTTGATATGACTATATTAGAACATATGTATAGAGTTGCTGGCGTTCCTATTCCTTGGAACTTTTGGATTGTACGTGACAGTCGTACACTGTTTGGATTGTGTGAAAAAGACCCAAGAAAGTCAATGCAAACTGATCTTCACAATGCACTAGCTGATGCATACTTTCAGGCTAAATCAATACAAGTAGCATACAAAGAACTAGGAGTTAAAAAATGAATACTATAATCTTAGTAACTATAGTAGCTGGTAACATCGTAAGTTCAGCAACATTTGGATCACTAAATGAATGTACACACGCTAGAGACGCAGTTATGTTACAAGACAATATAACTGCATATTGCACATACAAGCAAGTAAAACCCGATCATACTAAAGATATGTTTAAATTATTTGGTCGAATGATGCAACAAATGGGAGAACTAGAAAAGTAATGAAAGAATTATGGGTAGAAAAATATCGTCCTAACACAGTAGACGGTTATGTGTTTCGAGATGATGCACAACGTAATCAAGTAAACACTTGGATTAAAGATAAGACTATTCCGCATTTGCTGTTTAGTGGAAATGCAGGTATCGGTAAAACTACTCTTGCTAAATTGTTATTTAACGAACTTGATCTTAATCCATTAGATATCTTAGAAATTAATGCAAGTCGTACAAATAGTGTTGAAGATGTTCGTGCTAAAATTGTTAACTTTGTACAAATGATACCGTTTGGAGACTTTAAAGTTGTACTACTTGATGAAGCTGATTATCTTAGTCCTAATGCCCAAGCAGCATTACGAGGTGTTATGGAAGAATATCACACCACTTCAAGGTTTATTCTTACTTGTAATTACCCCAATCGTATTATCCCTGCTTTACATAGTCGTTGTCAAGGCTTTCATATTGCTAAAATAGACCAAACAGAGTTTACGGCTAGAGTAGCAGAAGTTCTTATTACAGAAGGCGTAACTCCAGACTTAGATACACTTGACACTTATGTAAAAGCAACTTACCCAGATTTGCGTAAATGTATTAATATGGTGCAGATGAATTGTGTAGATAAGAGCTTGCTAAAACCTAATGAAGGAGATTCAGGCGAGCAAGACTGGAAGTTGGATATGGTTGAACTTTTTAAAGCAGGAAAGATCAATGATGCACGTAAATTACTTTGTGGATCAGTTCGCCCAGAAGAAATGGAAGAAGTGTATCGATGGTTATATGATAACATTGAATTATTCGGAGATGACGAACATCAAGATTCTGCAGTGCTTATTATTAAACAAGGACTAGTTGATCATACACTAGTAGCAGACCCAGAAATTAACTTAGCTGCAACTCTAATTAGATTAGCAAGGTTAAACAAATGACATACTTAGTAAACGGCGATTGTATTAAATGCAAACATATGGATTGTGTTGAAGTTTGTCCTGTAGATTGTTTTTACGAAGGTGAAAACATGCTAGTAATTAATCCGGACGAATGCATTGACTGTGGCGTTTGTCAACCAGAGTGTCCTGTAGATGCTATTTTACCCGACAATGCATTTGCTTCTCCAGAAGAATCTGAAAAGTGGTTAGACATTAATACAAAGTATTCAGCACTATGGCCAAACATTACAGTGTTTCGTCCTGAAGATGTCCCCTCAGATGCAGAAGACTGGACTGGAATTCCTAACAAGTACGAAGAACACTTCTCTAGTAACCCAGGTAAAGGTGATTAATGGGTGGTCGAAAACAATCACGTAAAGATTTTTCAGGAAACTTAATTAAAATAAGTATGCTTGAGCAAGAGATTGCTTATGCACAATCACAATTAAAAGAACATGATACAGGACATATACATACTGCTATCAGTTGGATGAAACACCGAGTAAAGGATTTAAAAAATGAAAGTTAAATTAGTATCTTATAGTAAAGCAGCATCTGAGTTCCATTCTCAGGGCTTAGATAACGTGCAAGACCTTATTGCATTTTGTGCAAAAGTTAGTAACCCTACAGCACAGATTAATACAGAAACTAGTGAGAAATTAATTAAGTATTTGATCAAACATCAACACTGGTCACCTCTTGAGATGGTTAATGCTTGTTTAGAAATTCAAACAACCCGCGACATTGCACATCAAATTGTGCGACACCGTAGTTTTGCGTTTCAAGAGTTCAGTCAGCGTTATGCTAATCCTGAAGAACAAGGTGATATGTTTGAATACAGTGAAGCACGTTTGCAAGATCCTAAGAATAGACAAAACTCAGTTGAAGTTGATGATGCAAAACTACAACAAGAATGGGATTGGGCTCAACGTCGAGTCGCTGTGCTTTGTAAAAAAGAATACGATTGGGCTATTAAAAAAGGTATTGCTAAGGAACAAGCACGTAAAGTATTGCCAGAAGGTATTACAAAGACTACACTCTACATGAACGGCTCATTACGTAGCTGGGTACACTACATTGAACTAAGAGGCGGACATGGCACTCAAAAAGAGCATATGGAAATTGCTCATATGTGTGCAAGAGTAATTGCTGAAATTTTTCCGTTGATGGAAGAGCTTTGATAAACGAATTACATAAAATTTGGAATATACAATCTCATAATATTCATGGGGATGAATTTACAGGATACGAGCCTGTTATGGATCAATTAGACTCTTACGGAAAAGTAGAGTTTAATAAAGATCCAGAAGGTGTAGTAGATGCAGTGTTTGACATTTATAGAAGTATTAATCTTGTACCGATAATTTATTTTACGCATGCAGGATTAGTTAGAGCTATAAAAGACTTTAAAACTATAAGCTATAATAACGTTGATAAAGGACGAATTGGTTTAGGAAATAATCGCGGACAGCCAATTAATAGATTTTTGTTTCCTAATATGATGACAGCTGAACCCAAAGGTAGAGGAACTAATAGTCTTAAAGATAGATTTTATAACGATACAAAGTTAAAAAGAGCAATTCGTATATGCTTTGAAATGCGAGAAGGATTAAGACTAACAAGACCTACTGCATTAAGAAGAGCATTGGAATTAGTTACAGGTGAAAATGTACAAAATTTTAAACCACAACATGCAAGAAGTATAGTAGAGCATCTATGTCCTGTATTGTGGGGGAATGTATATGATTATAGCTGTGGCTACGGTGGCAGATTGTTAGGCATTGGTTCTAGCAATATGAAATATAATTACACCGGTGTTGAACCTAATACTGAAACTGTAAAACATTTAAACTATCTTAATGATTTACTAGACGAAGCAGTTGGTGTTAGAGGAACAATTATACAAAGTGTTAGTGAAGATTATAAACCAACTGATATAGATTGTGCTTTTAGTTCGCCGCCGTATTTTAACTTGGAGAAGTATTCAGATGAAGAAACACAATGTATGGTACGTTATCGCACCCTTGACGAATGGTTTAGTGGATATGTTGAGCCTACTATTGAGAACATTTATAACGGTCTTAACAAAGATGGAATATTCGCTACAAACATTGCGGATTATAAAAGTTACGGAAACAAAGAGTACAAGGTTGTCGAGGACTGGATCGCGACAGCTGCAAGAATAGGCTTTAAACATACAAGCACTATTAAGATGATGCTTAACACTCGTCCCGGAGTTGGTAATGATAAACTAGCAGGCCGTGAAAAGTTTGAAGGAGTATACGTTTTTACAAAATAAAACGTATTTTTGTACATGGATATAAATTTAAAAGATTATTTAACTACTTTCTTTGTTTGGAATAAAGAAAGTAAGAATCGTGATAGACTGTATAAATGGCAAAGAATTAAAGAAGATTTAGAACTGATAAATTCATTAAACCCTATTATGGTATTAGACCTTGGTTGTGGTGATAATAGATATCAAAGTAGTGTTAATAATTTAATTGGAATAGATATAGTATATTCTCCTAATGTAGATATAGTAGGTGATTTTACAAACTTAGATGAAAAGTTTGAAGATAATAGTGTTGATGCTATAATAGCATACGGGTCAATTAATTTTGGAAATGAAGAATTAATTGAAAAACAGTTATTAGAAACTAAACGAGTATTAAAAAAAGATGGCATTATTTGTTTTAGAGCATGTTCAACGTCAGACTCTGCATTTTATTATAACTGGACTAAAGAAAAATGCTATCAATTTACAGAGAAGTTAAACTTTTCTTTTGTACAAGAACCCAGTACTATTTATAGGCTAAAAAGAACAGGTGAAATTAATACTAACTGGGGTGATATTAGATCACAGCGGTTTGATAATAATAGTAGTATTAGAGAAAATACTAGGTTGCATTGGATATGGAAAAATGAATGAACAAAAATTAGAAACAGCATGTGAAAACTGTCGTATAGCAGTGACTACAGATGGCATTGAAATAGATGCAAGCACAGGAGACTTAACAGCAGAAGTTCTGGTGCTAACTTTTATAGTGTTTGTAATAGCCGCTGTTTATGTAGCTAAGAAACTAGTAGACAGGTATATTAAATGAGTGATTATAATCCTGACAATTGGGTTGTTATTAAAATGGACGGAAATGACCCGCACTACCGTGTACTAGGTGGGTGGAGCGGCGGCTACTTAGACGGCGATAGCTGGCGCATGAATAGCGGTATCACTCGTGTAGAGAATGATGGTGATCGTTATAAGTTCTACGGATCGTCTGGCAGTTGCTATAGTTGTTATAAAGAATCATATTGTATACGAATGAACAATGCTCATATTTGGGCACGATTACAAGAACTACACGGCGACAAGGTTAAGATGATGGATGAAGAAACAGACTGGATAAACATGGATTGGATTATTAAATGAAGAAAAAGTTTATAGAAACATACATGGACGTTGCAGAAAGATTTTCACAATTAAGTAGTGCCGTGCGTTTACAAGTAGGTGCTATTGTTGTAAAAGATGATCGTATCATTAGCATTGGATATAACGGCATGCCGAGTGGTTGGGATAATACATGCGAAACTCAAGAACTTTGGAAAGACGGAAAACAACTTGTTGAATCAGTTTTAGTAACAAAGTCTGAAGTATTACATGCAGAAACTAATGCTATTGCTAAATTAGCTAAAAGTGGCGAAAGCGGCTTAGGTGCAACAATGTTTGTTACACATGCACCGTGTATAGACTGTGCTAAACTAGTCTATCAAAGTGGAATAGCCTCTGTGTACTACAAAAATAATTATCGTAGTACACAGGGCCTTGACTTTTTAAGTAAGTCTAATGTTGATGTAATTAAAGTTCTTTAATTTTTAAACATCTCCATATACTTCTAGTACCTCTTTCACAGCATTATGCCTTTCAATATCATGTTGCTCAAATCGGACTATGTCCAAATGTGTCGCGTTGCCTGCAGAGTTTAATAAGTTAACAAAGTTAATTAAACCGTTGTCTTGCATACGATCTGCTTGTGCTAGATCGCCTGTAACCGCCATCATAGATTTTTCACCTAGTCGGGTGAGTAACATTTTCATTTGACTAGATGTTGCATTTTGCATTTCGTCAGCTAAGATAAAACTTTTCTTAAATGTACGACCACGCATAAACGCTAGTGGGGCTATCTCGATTATACCTTCTTGAATCATCCCTTCTATTTCTTTAGCATTAAAATACTCCCTCAATACGTCAAATATTGGTCTCGTCCAGGGCGCCATTTTTTGTTCTAATGTACCTGGAAGAAAACCTAAATCTTCGTCGACCGATACTGCTGGCCTAGTGACGATAATTTTATCAACTTTCCCTTCTTTAAACATCTTAACCGCTACTTGCACAGCCAAAAGTGTTTTGCCTGTTCCGGCTGGACCTATACCAAAGACTATGTCTTTTCGGGTGTCCAGTAGTTTTGACACGTATGTTTCTTGGTTTATGTTTCTTGGAAGGATATTTACTTGTTTTTGTTGTTTTTGGAATTTATTGATTTCAACTACATTATTATAGTTGTTATTCGAGTCTTTACGCTTACGTTTTGCACCCATTAAGTGTCCTCCTATTGGATATTGAAGTAAGAACTGCTTTCCTATAATAGGAATCTGGTCCCTACAAAAGTATTTACCTTCTCTGAGAAAATAAAAAACATTCTGTTAACCATTTGGATACGATAAATAAGTATAATAGGATTTAAGAGAAACAGGAATATACCATGCAAGATATATACGATGTCATAGAAAATGTAAACAGCATCTACGATAGCAATTCCTCATTTGAAGTGTTAAAAGACTTTGAGCGAGTTATTGACGAGCTAGATATCTATGTTTATAAAAACTGGAAAGACGGAGAATTAGTATCCGGGCCAAAAATTACTAGACATTGGGTATCATGCTCGTTTATGTGGCCAGTAGAAAAGATGCCTGATCCAGTAGGTGGCAAACGTTTATTAGATTATGATTGCAAAGTACGCTTTGGTAAAGATTATATTATTAAACCAAGAAAAATTCGCGACCCTAATGACATTCGTCCTGGTACTAAAAAAGGAAAATTAGACAAACAATCAATTTGGTTAGTACAAATAGATATGCCAAAAAAACTGATCCAAACTATATATAGCGGATACGATGAATTAATGAATTACGAAGAAGAAGCAGCTACGGACGGGCAATCACAAGAATTAGCACCAGGTGCAGTAGATGCTGCTGCGGCAGCAGGCGGAGCACCTCCAGCGCCAATGGCACCACCAGTTGAACCACCAGTTGAAGGAGGGCCTATTTGATGGGTTTAAAATTGGGAGATTTAAAAAATATGGTAGATCATATTTTTGAGATAGATTCATTCAAAAGTAAAATGGGCGAAGATAAAGATATTGTTACTTTGAGCTTTAGTACTAAGACTGCAGAAACTGCACTTGATCTTGAAAACTTTTTAGAAAAAGGTTATAGCTTTATCTTAGATGCTGATTCTACATCTGGCGAACAAAAAGACGGCACTTATAAAGTATTTGTAGAAATGGAAAGAGATGACTCTGTGCCAGAACAAATAGTAGAGCTAATTGACGGTGTTGGTAAACTAGCTAATCAAGATACATTTAAATTCCGTTATTATAAAAACTTTAGGTCTATGGAAGCTACCCTTGAAAACTTAAAAGGAACTGTTCCTGTAGACGAAGATGAATATGGATTACAAATTAAAGAAGTAGCAATGGAAAGTTATACAAACTTTTTTAATAAAAGCTTCGTAGACTCTATAGCAATGTCAGATAATATTCTAGCAATTAAAAAAATATATGCTGATCCTTTGTATTTTAATTTTATAGATTTTGGAAATAAAACTGAAGTTTTAAATAGCATTAACGAAACTATTACAGTTGACGATAATGGATTTTCTGAAATTATATTTTTAAGTAAATATATTGGAGATTATAATATCACTAAATTTGGCAATAAACTAACTTTCGAAAACGATGATAAGATTCTCGTGTTAACACGTATTAACACATAAAAAAAGGATAGTAAAATGGCAAAAGAACATTTTAAGTTTAACTTCACAGTTGACCAAGTTGAAGACATGCTCAAAGGAAACTCAGAAGCAGATGAATGGTATGAAGCAATGTGTGACATACTGCCTTTATACGATATTATTACAGAAGATCGTGTAGCAGCATTTGTTGCACAATGTGGCCATGAATCAAACAACTTTAAAGTTTTAACAGAGAACTTAAATTATAGTGCAGACGCATTAAATAAAATATTTCCAAAATATTTCAAGAGAGCAGGTAGAGATGCACAAGAATATCACAGACAACCTGAAAAAATTGCAAACGTTATTTACGCAAGTAGAATGGACAACGGCGATACCGATTCCGGCGATGGTTGGAGATTTAGGGGCGGTGGTATTCTACAACTTACAGGACGTTACAATTATACCAAGTTTAGTGAAGTAGTTGAGATGTCAGCAGACGATGCAACAGACTATGTACGCACAAAGAAAGGTGCGTTAGATAGTGCATGTTGGTACTGGGATGAAAATAAATTAAACAAGTATGCAGATGCACAGGATATGAAAACCCTTACTAAACGTATTAACGGTGGTTATATAGGATTAGAAGATCGTATTAGTCATTATGAACATGCAGTTGAAGTACTAGGCGGAGAATATCATGCACCAGCAATTGATATGTCAGAAACTGTACGCAAAGGATCACGAGGCCCTACTGTACAAGCAGTACAAGAAGAACTAGGGTTAACAGCTGATGGTAACTTTGGTCCAGGTACAGAACGAGCTTTAAAAGAATGGCAACAGGCAGCCGGACTAGTTGCAGATGGTATTGCAGGTCCTGCTACACTAGGAAAATTGTTAGGCTAATATTATGGGATTAAAAATAGCAGCAGTTATGTTTATATTAATGGCGGGTATGGCTGGCATTGGTTATTGGTATTATAACGATTCACAGGCAAAGATGGCTGTGCTAGTTAAAAATGCGGCAAACGCAGAAACTGCTTCTAAAATAAGCGAGCAAGCATTAGTATCAATGAAAAAAGATTATGCTAGAGTCACTGAAGAACTAAACAGCGTAAATTCTAAGTTTTCTCAAATTAGAACACAAAATTCTGTACTAGCAAAAAAGCTACAGAAGCTTGACGACTTAGGCGAAGCAGCTATAGCAAAAACTGAGGCTATACAGCGAGCAATAAATGGTGGAACAAAAAACGCAGGAAGATGTTTTGAAATACTAAGTGGTGATCCACTTACAACAAAAGAAAAGGAGGCACTAAATGCTAAAGCGTTCAATAAAGAATGTCCTTGGTTGTGGACTGGTAGTACTGCTACTAAGTAGCTGTAGTTCGACACCTAGACTAATTGAAGTATCAGCAACTCCTATTGACAAACCTGAACTAACTTTGCCTAAAGTTGATCGCCTTGAAATGCGAAAAGTAGAATGGGTTATTGTTACTGAAGAAAATTGGGAAGAAGTAAAACAACAGATTAAGAAGTCAGGACGACCATTAGCATTGTTTTCTATTACAGATAAAGGATATGCTAATCTTGGTTTAAACTTTAGTGATATTAGAGCATTAGTTCAACAACAACAAACTATCATTGCAGCATACGAGTCGTACTATAAAAATGCAGAAGAAGCACTAGACACTGCAAACAAACAAGTTGACTCTGTTAACAAAGAAGTTAAGAAAACTAATGATACTCCAACTGAGTCTGTACTAGACAAGTATAATCCTTTTAAGTAGAAACAACTGTAATGAAGACATGGAACAAAATAAAATTATGGTTTGACCCAGATCAAAAATTAACTGTGACGCATATGGGTGTAGAAAAAGTATTTTTTGTAGATGAGTTTAGTAGTAAGAAACCAACTCGATTAGCAGGTAAAACTGTTGACGGAAGGAAGTTTTTGTTAGTTAGTGAAACCCCAATGGAGTTTGAAATCATTGAAATTCCAACATCAGATAAGATATATAATTAGGAACTAATATGGCATATTCAGAGAAAGTTTTAGATCATTACGAAAACCCTCGTAATGTAGGTACGTTTGATCCAAATGATCCAACTGTTGGCACTGGTTTAGTAGGTGCTCCTGCATGCGGCGATGTTATGAAACTTCAAATAAAAGTAGGTGACGGCGGCTTAATTAAAGATGCATGTTTTAAGACTTTTGGTTGTGGTTCAGCCATTGCTAGTTCAAGTTTAGTCACTGAATGGTTAAAAGGTAAAACTTTAGACGAAGCAGACGAGATTAAAAACATGGACATAGCTAACGAATTAGCACTACCTCCAGTTAAGATTCATTGTAGTGTGTTAGCTGAGGATGCAATTAAATCAGCCGTGACTAATTACAAAGAAAGAAATAACAGTTCTGCTTAAACTAAATACTAGTATATAACTATTATTAGTGAGAGTAAATATGATTGAAATGATTAACAAATTATTTGGGGATACTCTCTGGATATATACAGGAATATTAGGGTCACTTTTTGGAGCAGCTTTTCTTGCTTACTTCAAAGACACTAAAGCAGGATTATGGTGTTATAGACAGTTTGATAAACTAATTGATAAAATTAGAGATCGATTTAAATTAAACTTTCTTGATCAGCCAGACGATTCCTGGCGCCAAAAGTATCCTCATGTTACTAAAAAAATTGACGAACTAGAAACAAGGATTTCTAAACTGGAGAAGAAAAATGGCTCGACGTAAATTAGAAGACTTAAATGCAGACATTGGCCCGGCACTTGAACCAAAGCCGGAAGTAATTTCAAATAAGTCTAATAAAAAAGATAGTATAATTGTACCTGCTGACAAAGATTCTGTTTCTAAAAAAGTAACAGTAGAACTTGAAGTAGATACTAGTATTAAAGACTTAGGACCTAATCCGTATGCTAAATGGATCCATTTAGCTCATGCATTTGATCAATGGAGAATTTTTCCACGCATCTTTATTACAGTTTACATATATCTATTATATCATGTTGTATTTTGGTATATGAATTTAGACGGTCCTACTATGGAACAATCAGGCTTAGTAAGTGTTGTTGTTGGTGCGGGTGCTGCATGGTTTGGATTGTACACAGGATCCAGTAAAAGCAAGTAACATACTAGGAGCCGATAAGTATTAGCATGGACTACTATTCACTACTCGGTATTAATAAATCAGCTTCGCAAGAAGAACTTAAAAAAGCATACAAAAAATCAAGTATGCAACATCATCCCGACCGAGGTGGTGACGAAGAAAAATTCAAAGAAATTAATGAAGCATATGCTACACTAAAAGATCCTCAGAAACGTGCAGGATATGATAGATTTGGTACTTCTGATCCGCAACAGCAACAACAGCAAGGCGGATTTCAATATCAACATAATGGCAATAATATAAATCCTAATGATCCTGGATTTCAAGACGTGTTTAACCAAATGTTTGGAAACGGTCATCCATTTGGAGGAAGGCGGCCACAGCCAATGAAAAATGAAGACATACATCTAAGTATTGATTTAGGCTTAGACGAGGTGTTTTCAGGCAAAACAATAAGGGTGTCGTATAATTTAAATGTTGGCGGACAACAAACACACGAAATAACAATTCCTCCAGGAATACATGAAGTAATTAGATACCAAGGTTTAGGAAATAACTCTATCAATAACATACCAAGGGGAGATTTGTATGCAAAGATTAGAATACGAAACAGCTCAAATTGGCAGCGTGACGGATTAAATTTACACACTGTTGTTCCTATTAGTGTTTTTGATTTATTACTTGGCACTGAAGTAACTATTAAAACTCCAGAAGGTAAGAATCTTTCTGTGAAGGTTCCTCGAGGAAGTCAACCATCAGTTGTGTTTAGTATTCACGGATATGGAATACCTGATCCAAGGGCAGGACGAAGAGGAATTATATTTGTAAATTTAAAAACTAAAATTCCTAAAATTGAAGATCCGGAACTAATAGAACGAATAACTACACTAAAGAAAGACTTGACAGATAATGTATAAAGAGTATATAATAATATTAACTAGAAAAGGAATATAAAATAGCATGGTAGAACCAAACGAAGAATTGCAATTAGTGTTTGATAAAGCAATCAAAGATGCTAAAAAGCTTCAGCACGAATACGTTACCTTAGAGCATCTTTTATTCTCAATGCTATGTAGTGAAAACTTTTACAACTTATTAAAAGGATATGGTTGTTCAGTTGATGATCTTAAAAAGCCATTAGAAGAATATTTAAAAACAGGCTTACCTGAAATTGTGATGCCAAAAGGATCGCGATATAAACCAAAGAAAACGCAAACAGTTGAAAGAGTTCTTAATAGAGCATTTACCCAAGTATTATTTGCAGGAAGAGCTCATATTACGTTAAGTGATGTCTTATTAAGTATACTATCTGAAAAGAAATCACATGCGGCATTTTTCTTAGATTCAAGCGGAGTAGATAAAGATAAATTTGCAGAATATATCAATACAGAATTAGGTCAGGAAGATGAAGAAAATTCAACTGCTGGACAACGTGCATTAAACTCGTTTACTACTGATTTAAATGAAGAAGTACGAAGAAATAAAATTGACCCTGTTATTGGACGAATCGATGAATTAGATTCAATTGCACTTTCACTAGGAAGACGAACAAAAAATAATGTACTGTTAGTAGGAGATCCTGGTGTAGGTAAAACTGCAATTGCAGAAGGTCTTGCATGGAACATTGTAAACGGTTCAGTTCCTGAATTTCTTAAAGACTATAGTGTGTATATGTTAGACATTGGTAGTATGCTTGCTGGTAGTAAATACCGCGGAGACTTTGAAGAAAGATTTAAATTAGTACTAGCAGGATTGCGCCGAAAAGGCAAAACAATCATGTTTATTGACGAAGCACATATGATTAGTGGTGCAGGCAACGGAGGCGGGGGCGGAGCAAACGACCTTGCTAATATGCTCAAGCCTGCACTAAGTAAAGGTAATATTAAAGTTGTTGCATCAACTACTTGGGAAGAATATCGTAAGTACTTTGAAAGCGATCGTGCATTAATGCGTAGATTTCAACGTGTAACTGTTGACGAGCCTACTCCAGAAGTAACTAAGGATATTCTACAAGGTATTAAGAAATATTACGAAGATTATCATAAAACAGAAATTACTGACGAAGCAATTAACGAAGCAATTAAATTAAGTGTTAAGTATCAAGCAGATAAAAAACTTCCTGATAAAGCAATTGACTTAATTGATCTAGCTTGTTCTAGATTTAATTTAAATGCTACTAATGAAAAGGTTGTAAACTCTGGTGAAATTCAATTTGAACTTTCAAAGATAATTAAAGTTCCTGCAGAACAAGTAGCAGAACAAGAAACTGAAAATCTAGTAAATCTTGAAAAGAATATTAAGCAAGAAGTATATGGTCAAGATGATGCAATTGTAACTATTGTTGATAAGATTCTTATTGCACAAGCAGGCCTAAAAGCTGATGATAAACCAATTGGCAGTTTTGTATTTATGGGCCCAACTGGTACAGGTAAGACAGAAACCGCAAAGCAAATTGCAAAACACCTAGGAGTAAACCTTGTACGGTTTGATATGAGTGAATATCAAGAACGACATAGTGTATCTAAATTGATCGGTTCACCACCTGGATATGTTGGTCATGAAGAACGTGGTGGGTTATTGATTGAAAAATTACAAGAAAATCCTAACTGTGTATTACTACTAGATGAAATTGAAAAAGCTCATCCAGATGTATCTCAACTATTATTACAAGTTATGGATAATGGTAAAATTACAGGAAGTAATGGTAAAGAGGCTGATGCACGTAATTGTATTCTAATTCTTACAACTAATTTAGGATCTAAGTCTGCTCAAAAAAATAACATTGGTTTTGGAAATGAATTAGAGAAAGCATATGAAGATGTTGATCTAAAGAAATTCTTTAGTCCAGAATTCCGTAATAGATTAGATGCCACAATAACATTCTCAACGTTAACTAAAGAAGTAATGATGAAAATTGTTGGTAAGTTTCTTGTGTTGTTACGAGACATGGTTAAGACTAAAGACATTAAAATTACTATATCTGACGAAGCATTAGATTACTTAGTAGACAAAGGGTTTGATCCTAAGATGGGTGCAAGACCACTACAGCGTGTTATTGATCAAGACATTAAGCGTCCGTTATCAAAAGAATTACTTTTTGGAAATCTTAAAAACGGAGGTATAGTACATATTACTGTTGAAGACACTAAACTTGTTTTTGAGTCAACTCCAACTAAAATTAAAGTGGAAGAAATAGATGTTTAGAAAGCCTAGGCAACGAGCTAGGTATAAGGTTGAAGATATAAATTTAGCAACAATATCTAATGAATTATCATTATTAAATCTCGGTGATACCGAAGGACTGAATGTTAGGATTAACATTGGACAATTTTCTAAAGAAATTAAAGAATTTAATGATCAATGGGTAGAATATTTACCTAGGCCAGACCGCCCTAATAACAGGCAAGGGTTAGTTCTTTACAATCTTCCTGGAAAAACGCATCAAGATAATCCGTCTTTACCTGAAGCAAGTAAGGAAGCAGGCGTTAGACTTAAAGAAACCGATTTTAATGCACCAACTGATATTGTTGCAAAACTTACTTCTTTGCATCCTATATTAAATATGTTTGATTCATTAGGCAGAACATTCTTAGTAAGAAGTGGAATAGGGGGATACTTTGTCCCCCATAGAGATCATCCTGTTATGCCACGTGAAACATTTAGACTAGCAGTATTTTTAAAAGATTGCGGTACTATGCAATATGATTGGATAATTGGACAAGGAACTAAAATGCAAATTGATGAAGGAAGAGTTTATTACATTAATACTCGCAGAGTTCATCGTACTGTAAGTTGGGCTAATGAGTCTATACATTTAATTATGAACATACCAATGACAGCTCATAACGTTGCAACAGTTCTTGATAACTTAGAACATACTCACGGATAAGTACAATATGAGCGAAACTAAAAAACTTAAACCTAGATGTTTTCCGGGTAACAAACAGAGAATGGGGATAGCCTACTGTTCAAACGGATGGTTACTCCCTTGTTGCTGGCTTGATAATCTTAGAAATCAAAATGAACTTGAAGACATTGGATTGTTTGACGAAAGTTTAAAATTAGAAAATAATAAAGATGTTGCAAGTATTGTAAATTCCCACCAATGGAGAAAGTTTATAGAAAATTTAGAGTTAGTATCTGATAAAGTACCTAGTAGGTGTTGGGAAAAATGCGGTGAGGAATAATATACATAAAAGATACTTACATACACAGCAATATAAAAATAATCCAAACATTGAATTATCTTATAGATGCCCGTTGATGTGTTCTCAATGTTTTAGAGGATGGTTAGCAAAATCTGATGACGATCCTAAAAATATAGCAATGAAGAAGAAAATAAAAATATCACAAGATATATCACTAGATGATCTCCGTAAGTTATTTGACTTCTTCAAGGGAACGGTTTCTTTCTGCGGACAATTTAGTGATCCTATTTATCACCCAAATTTTTATAAGATATTAGATATATGCACAAACGAATATCCTAGTACTCGATTTCTAGTACACACTGCAGCCCATCAGAAAAATATAGAATGGTACAAAGAAGCATTTAGTCGGTGTGGGGGGAATATTAAATGGATCTTTGGACTAGATGGGTTAGGAGATACTAGTGCTATATATAGAGTAAATCAAAAAAGTGAGATAGTACGCGAAGCAATGCTATTAGCAAACAATACTCTTCAAAAACATATGGTTCAATGGCAGTTTATAATATTTAAACATAACGAACATCAGATTGAAGAAGCAAAAGAATATGCTACAATGCACAATCTAGATCTAAAATTTGTCTACACTGATAGAGTGTGGGGAAATGTTGCCCCAGCATCAAATCAATACCGGGCGCCAGGTGTTGTTAAAATTAACAAACTATTCCTGAGTAAATAGGTAATGATAGATAACTCTTATACAACTAAGTTATTTTATGATCAATATCTCTATAAACTAGTAATTACTAATTCTCTTGCATCAATTTTTAGAAATAACAATCTAGCATACGCACGAGGCCAATTAGACAGAATACAATTGGATTATGAATCAAATTCTGTCTTACGGTTGACTATGTATTCAAGAAATATTACAATAACTAAACAAGAATTTGTAGCTGCAAAAATTTTACTTTCAGAATTAGATATTCGTGACGATTATAAAATACGGATAGAGAATCCTAATATGTCTATATATTCTAATAATAAGCAATGGATAAAGACATTAATAGCAAAACCATTAGTTACTAAAGAATTTTGGGAACCAAAACTAGGTACTACTGATCTTCTTGTAAAGAATAACATAATTATTACAGATGAGAGTTTTGGCTTTAAGTATAAGATTACTCTTAAAGACCGAATAGACAGTCAATTTTACAACTGGCTTATTGCCAATCCTAATAAAGTTAAGATTGGAACAACCTGCTTGCAAAGTATAAAAAACAGCAATTATGTTAGAGGATTCTATATGTATATAAAAGATGAAAAGATTTTACAACTAATTACGTTGATGATTGGCACCAGTATTGCCAGAATTGATAATCTTGTCTACCCTGCTATTAATGATAAATAACAGTATGCCGAGCTATAGCGAAATAATATTAACAAGTCAAACACATCCAGGAGACAGTACAAGTGAGACTGTAACTGGAGAACCGTATAAAGGTGACGGGTACTACGGACGAGCCGATGGATTTCATACTGTACAGTATAATGTTACTGGATTTAGTGGAACTATAAAAATGCAAGGAACACTTGCAACGACTCCAGTTGAATCTGACTACTTTGACATAACAGGAACTACTGAAACAGGAACTACTGGTTCCTATTTTAAAAACTTCACTGGAAATTATGTTTGGGTTAGAGCAAGTGTCACGTATACCGATGGCACTATACAAAGTATCTTATTGAATCATTGAGGAAAGAATTATGCAACATTTTATTAGTGTGTTAATGACAGACAGAAAATTAAAAAAAGTAGTATTAGAAAAAATACTACAATCTGTAAATATGCCATTAAATGAAAAAACAACAAACTATGGTATTTTTGAAGGCAAAGATAAAAATATTGTATTAAAGGTTGAGTTACCAAAACAGTTAACTGAAAAACAATCTGATATTGCCGCAAATAAACTATCAACACAGTTATTTGAACTTGGATATAATGATTTTGATATTGAAATAAGTACTGATATTGTTAGTAACGATTTAACTTTAGAAAATACTGATTGGCACACTAATGAAGCACCAGTACAACATGTACAACTAGGAACACAAGGATCAGGAGAATTTAGTACTTCTAATATAGATACTTCATTACCGTACGTAGAAATTGAAATGAATGGCAAGCAAAAACGAGTATACGGAGAACCTAATAGGTTACCTGGATTTTTGCAAAAAATTACTAGTAGTGGCGGCAAAGTTATAACACCAATAACTGGCGGCAGTGGTGTTAAAACCGGACCTGTTGATAAACCTAAAATACCTAGTGTAGGTGGACAAAATGAACCAGGCAGTGAACAAGCACTCATGGCAATTGTTACACAATATGCAAAACCCGGAATGACATTAGCTGATGTTGATGCTATGGAAAGAGAAGCAGTTGCTTCAGAAGTACCATCAGCAGGTGATGATGCAAATATTTTTAGTAAAGCATTTCAAGGATTTAAGAGATTTGCTAAAAGTAAATCATGGAGAGTAACATTTGTTCTTGCAAACGCTGCAGAAAAAGAAGACTTGCCTGGATTATTTAATTCTAGAGGTAATTTTAATTACATGAAAGCTGATAATGCAGATAACGACGATGGATTTGATCCCGGAGGGCCAACTGCGGCTGGTGGTGCAAGTTTAAAACAGTATATGTTATTAGCCAAGCGTGGTCTTGTTCCAAAAAAGAAAATACTAAAAATTCAAAAATCATTTGCTAATCAACCTGATAATATGAAGATAGTTGATGCTATTGTTGCCGCACAGAATGCAGCAACATCACAAGTAAAAACTGGTCCAGTTGATGGGCCTACTTTAGGAGATTCACCAAATAGTGCAACTGATGATGAAGTATCAGACACTCCTACAAATAAATTTTCTAAATTATCACAAAAAGAAGTAGATGAATTAGTTTATAATAAAATGAAAAGATTAGCAGAACTACTTGCAGCTAATCCAGAACCAACTGGCACTAGTATCGAAGAAACTAAAAAAGTCCTTTATAAAAAACTTTATAATAACTATATGTTTGAGGATGCCTCTGCAGATAAAGAAATTTCTGAAATAATTAGTGATCTTAAATTATTAATGCCGCGTATGAACCAAAGAAATCAACAAATAATTAAAAAGATAATAACAAAAGCAGATCCTTATGTAAAGCGTAATGCTTCAGCAAAACCTACTAGACTTGGCACGCCAGGTAATCCTTTAGCCGACTTTGCTAAATCAGGTAAAGGTGGACTAGCTAATGATCCAGACGAAAAACTTGCTATTGACGAGCTACAGAAATACTTAGGTATTCCAGTTGATGGAAAATATGGTCCATCAACTAAAGACGCAGTACGTAAATATCAAGAGAAAAATGGATTAAAAGTTGACGGCGATGCAGGTCCAGCTACAATTAAACATATGCTAGGCAATCCAGGATATAAAGCCGATCCAGTTGATCCAAACACAGGTGGTAACGTTGATCCAAACACAGGTGGTGACGAAGTTAAACCTAAGTCAGACGCTGATCAAAGAAAAGCAGACGCTAAAAAAGATCCTGAAAACGGTGTTGCTCCGGTTGACGAACAAATTTTAGAAACTGCTATTAAGTTTGGATGGAAAAAGAAAAGTTATTATGTTAGTGTAACAAAAGTAAAGAAGAGCGAAGAAAATAATAACATTGAATGGGTATTTTACAAAGATGATCAATTAAAACAAGGTCAGTTAGTTGCTACTTTAGGTAATTATTGGATTAAACAATTAGAAGCAGAACTAAAAAGAAGAGCTGATGCTGGTAGTGACAATGCTAAGAAAGCACTTGAAATTATAGATCCTCCAGGAGAAGAAACAGGTACTAAAGGACCTGTAACTCCAGGGCCAACTGACCCTAAAGTAGATGATGGTATTGTTGAAGATATTTACGATGCTGTTAAGGGTGCAGGAACAGATGACGATGAATTGTTTGCTGCGATAAGAGCAATTAGAGATAATGCACACTACAAAGTAATAGCAAGAATGTTTAAGAAAAAATATCCAGACGCAATTGACAGTGACTATCCTACACTAGCTATTTGGATGCGAGACGACTTAGAAGGATGGATCTGGGACGGTGATAATGTCAAGCAATTTGACAGAGAGATGAATAGACTTGGTGTTAAAATTAATAAACCTATTCCACCAGAAAAAGTTGCAAAAGGTGAAGAAGTTATAAGTGGTGGCGAAACAGTTATAGGTACTGGACAAGATGACAAAAGTACAGACGGGGGTTCAGCACCTGTAGTACCTAAACCAAGTGGCGGCGGCAGAGGAAAGACAGTTGAGAAGCCTGGAGAAAGACAGGCGTACTTAGATAAGAAGAAAAAAGAAAAAGAAAAAGTAGTAGTTACTCCTAAGCCAAAAGAAGAAAAGCCAGAAGAAAAGCCAGAAGAAAAGCCTTATACTGATAAACAAAATCGGCAGTTTGCAAACCTTGCAAAAAGATTTTGGGAAGCTGGTGATGGACTTGGCACTGACGAAGATGAATTTGCAGCAGTTCTTAAACAAATAAGAGATGCAAGAGATTATAAAGAGCTAGACAAAGTGTTTAAAGACTATAAAGAAAATGACGATGGTATATCATTAGAAGCCTTTGCAAAAAGCGAAATGAAGCGAAGGGATCAGAAAAAGTATTTCTATGATGTATTAAAAGGTAAAAACATTCCATTGGAAGGATTATAATAATCATGAGACTGGATGAATTCTACACTGACGAAAAAGTTTTACCTTTTGACGTTGTTGAAGATACGTTAGTATATATGCGTAATGACCCAATGTTTTATCGTAGAGAATATTTTCCTGCGGTATCTAAATTGGCAGATTGTCAACGTTCGGGTAAAGATGCAGATCCTAAAAAACTTCTAGCTTCTATGGTTGAAAAAGGTTGCGATGAGTACTGTCGCAAATTTAACCTTGCACGAAGTTCTGAAGACATTTATACTGCTGAAGATCGTAACAACCTTTTACAAAAAATACATTCAGAAGAAACTGAAAACATTAAAGAAGGCGATTATACGTGAAGATTTTTGAAGTTACTGAGCAAAGCAAAATTGCATCATTTGCATTAGGCAGAATGAATCCTGCCACAGTTGGTCATGAACTTCTTGTAAATGCTATTAAGCAGGCACCTGGAGATAGTTTTTTATTCTTAACAGACAGAGCTCCTAAACTACCTGATAATCCACTAACATCACAAGACAAACTAGACTGGGCTCGTAAGAGCTTTAACGGTATAGCAGTTGGATTAGCTAAAACTGTACTAACAGCTGCTGATCGATTGTATAAAATGGGTTATACCGAAGTAACATTTTTAGAAGGCGAACCAAAACTTCTTAAGATATTACAGGACTATAACGGTGTAGAAAAACCAACTCATAATTATAACTTTACTAAAATTAATTACGTACAACTTTCTCGTGATGCATCAGCTGATGATGCAACTGGTATGAGTGGTACTAAACTACGCGGATCTGTTACAAGTAATAACATTAATGCGTTTAAGTCAGGTGTTACAAAATCAGCACAGCCGTTTGCTGACGAAATGTTTAAAAAATTACAAGTAGCAATGGGCGTAGATACTGCTACTGATACTGTAGACGAAGGTATCCTTGATTGGTTTAAGAAAACTAAAGGCGAACTTAGTAATAAAGTATTTAATGATCCACAGTATAAAGGCTGGAAGAGAATTTATCAAAAAAGTCCAGACGCCGCATCGATCCATCGTCGACACAAAGAATTTTTAAAAATCTATCGTTCTGAAAAGCAGGGAGCATAGTGATTTGGATATTGCTACATTAAAACGCCTAGCTGGTGTAAACGAATACAAAGGTTACACAGAATACACTCTTGAAAACATTAGTGATGCTGCTACAGCTAACCGAAAAAAAGAACGTGAACAAAATATAAAGCCTGGTGACAAGGAATGGTTTGAACTATGGTTTAGTCAGCCTAAGATGCAAGGTGTAGCATTTAGAGGACGAAAAAAATGAAAATTAGTGAACTTACTTTAGTAAATGAAAAGAAAAAGTCACCAGCAGGCGGTCCAGCATGTTGGACAGGCAAAAAGATAGGTAGTCCAGCAACTAAAATGAAGGGCGGCAAGCGTGTAAACAACTGCGTCAAAGTAAACGAGAACGAATTTACTTATGATGATGACGATGCTTTCTATGAAGACTACGGTGTGCTTTGGTTTAACGAAGATGAAATATTAGACGAAGCAGAGTATCAAGGACGTAAAGTTAAACTAGGCAAACCTATGCAAGGTGATGTTAAGAAGTTTAAAGTGTATGTTAAAGATCCTAAGACTAAGAACGTTAAAAAAGTAAACTTTGGACACGGTGGAAGTAGTGTTAAAGGTAAAGCTATGAGCATTAAGAAAAATAATCCTAAAAGACGTAAGAGCTTTAGAGCAAGACATAACTGTGACAATCCAGGACCACGTACAAAGGCACGTTACTGGTCATGTCGCAAATGGTAGAGAAATAACATGAAACTACGTGAATTATTTGAAGATGGGCGTATTGTAAAAGGAGTTAATACAACTGTTGATGTAGGCGTTGGACAAATACCTATTGAAGCAGCAAAGCTAGGATTCAGTGTAGACAAAGACGGCCGGCCTCCTACACTAAGTAAAAAAGTTAAAGGTAAGTCAACTAACGTATTATTTAACTTAGGTCTTTCTGAAAGTAATAAACAACGCAACTTAACAGATTTTATTAAATTTTGCAAAGAACAATTAACACTAACAACATCACCTTCAATTAAATTTGTTAATGACACTGAAGATACTACTTTTGGATACTTTGATAACGATAATAAAAATATTGTAGTACAGCTAAAAGGCAGGCACCAAATGGATGTTATGCGTACTGTTGCACACGAACTTGTACACTACAAACAAGACAAAACACTAGGAAGAGAGTTAGACGGATCTGATGGAAGTCCAGATGAAAATGAAGCAAACTCGCTTGCAGGTGTATTATTAAGGCGTTGGGGGCAAAAGAACCCTACATTGTTTACCGAAACAGTTGACAAGAATACCAAAAGCAGTGTATACTTTACTAATATGCAGGAACAATTAGGTGAAATAGCATCAGCATCAGAGATATATGTTGATATGGACGGTGTATTAGCAGACTTTTTTGGAGAATGGTCTCGATTAATGAAGGTTGATCATTTTACTAAGATTGACAAAGAACATGATCTTGGCGATGCATTACAACGTATTAGAGATACAGACGACTTTTGGTTACGTTTACCAATACTTCCTCAAGCTAAAGAATTATTAACATTAATTAAAAATATAAAAGGTGAATATAATATATGTTCAACTCCTTTAGCAGATGATCCTAATTCAGAAAAACATAAACGTACTTGGGTTGAAAAGAATTTAAGTTTCTTTCCTCCTAAAAATGTTTATATAACTGATAATAAGCCACAGTTTGCAAAGAATGCTGACGGCACGCCTAATATACTAGTTGATGACTTTGGTAAAAATGTTAATCAATGGGAATCTGCAGGCGGCATAGGATTTAAATATAAAGATCATAAGTTTGAGCGTACTGCAAAAGAACTACAACAGTACATGAATGAACCAGTTAAAGAGTCTGTTACTTACGTTAAGCCACAGTTTGATGTAGAATGGGAAGAAGCAAATCGTTATCCGTACATAAGAAAACTAGGGCAAAATGGTTGGAAAGAACTTGCTAAAACTGGTAAAGTAATAAAGTTAAATAGTGATACTGTAAAGAAGATTGGTAATACTGGTGCCGATGGAAGTGAAACACTAGCTGACTTAGAGCCTAAAAAAGTTGAGAGACTTAAAAACGCAATGGATGCAGGCACTATTGAGATGCCTATAGTAGTTAAGCAACCAAATGGTTCTTACGATTTAGTTGCTGGTAATACTAGATTAATAGGACTTATTACTACATACGGAGAAGCTCGAGTATGGTTAATAGACACAACTAAAAAAAGGAATATCAAATGAAAATGAGTGACATAGTTAACGAAACAGTTTCTGCAAATATATCAGTATCGCCTGCAGGAGTAGGCAAAGTGCAAAAACGTAGTAGTTTGTATAATGCAAACGGTACTATGAAAAATGCACTAGATCAAGATAACTTACTTGGCGGAGCACCTAAAAATAAGACGAAGAAGACTACTAAAGCATAAATACATGTAAGAACGTCTTCAAGGAGAAAATGATGCCGATTAACAAAAAGAGAGGCTCTTCAATTAAGGAAGGGTTAGCTGATTTAGCTCAAGTAGCTGAGCAGGATCACGAAGTACAGATGGCACGAGCCGAATTGTACAAACTAGCAAAATATTCTATTAAACTTCACGAAATGCTTAAAAACATTAGCGAACAAGAAGGCTTAGAGGGTTGGGTCCAATCAAAGATTACCAAAGCTGCCGATTACATTGGAAGTGTGTATCATCACTTAGACTATGATGTTAAGTTTCAACAAGATGTAGTTTCTGAAGGGAAGTGTAATTGTAACTGTGGTAAAGCAATTTGCGAAAGCTGTGGTAAGCCTCATAAAAAGAAAAAAGTCGGCGAAGGAATAAAACTCGTTAATCCAAAGTCTGGTAAGAAGATTGATATTACTAAACCAGAAGGTAATGCAGAATATAAAAAAGCAAAAGCTGCTGGTGATTTTGATGATGAAGAAGTAAAAGAAGGCGACGGCATTTATCACGATTGTGCTAAAAAGTTTGAGCATAAGACATACGGTGAATGTACAGTAATTGCTGGTGAACATACTTTATTAGAAGACGGAACAGTTACACACTATGATGCAACTTTTACTAGTTGTGGACAACGGTATGTTGTAAGAAATGTTCCTGTTTGCAATATAACTATATTAGAATCTAAAAAACATACTCACGCTTCAAAGAAAAAAAATAGATAATAGGAGTCTAAAATGAGTAACGACTTTTATGATATAAGTGCGAAGATGAAAAAACTTTTCCCACCTAATCCACAAGGCGACTTAGCGGCATTACAACAAATGGCAAGTAACTCTCAGGAAAGTATGCAACCCGAACAAAACTTCCTACAGGAAAGTGTAGACGTTGCTCCGGGCTCAATGCCTATAGACAAAGACTATAGTGTTACAGACTTTGCAGCACTAGCTGGTATACGTATTAATGAAAGTCAAAAAACAGGGCCAGCTGGACAACTAAAAGCAAAAGATAATATTAATATACAACCCGCAGGAACTACAGGTAACCCTACACAGGATAGGCTAGTAGGCGAGGCAGATGAAGACCGCATCACAGCATTAGAGCGTAGAATTGAAGCACTTGAATCAAGGCTTAATGAAGGTGACGGACGTAAGAAAGGTATCCACGGTAAAGGACACCCTATGCGTAAGAAACAACAAGCTGCAATACATGCTAACGAAGATAGAAAAAAGAATGTTAAAAAAGAATCATCTAGTATTAAAGACGAGTTAATGAAAAAATTGGCTGAGAGAAAAATAAGATGAAAATTTACGAGATATCTACGCCGCCTGAAACCCCAGATCAATTAAATATTACAGATCCAGATCAATTAAATATTACAGATCCAGATCAATTAAATATTACAGATCCAGATCAATTAAATATTACAGATCCAAAAGCAGTCCAAGTTAATAATAAAAATTGGCAAATTGCAGCTTTTAGTCAAGATGCTTGGCTATTAATTTTTCATTTAGCGAACGCATATGATTGGAAGAAAGACAACAACAATGGGCGGTTGATGAATACTTTATTACGACAATATCGTAAACTAGTAACAGATGTACTTCCAAAAAAACCAATGTCTACTTGGATATTAGATGCATCTACTTTAGCTGAACTACAATTACAAGCAATAGATGTTGAAGATGTAAAAGCAGAACTATTAGGTAGAGTTCAAAATGTTTTAGGCATAACAATTGGACCTGGTTGGGTGGCGCAAAAATCTACGCCTCCAACAAAAGAACCCTACAAAGGTTTTTGGAATAAACATCTATCAATTATAGGAGCAACACCAGTTGCACCAAAATTTGGTAGTGCAACGTCTGATGAAGTAGCCGGTTTAACTGACGCTGAATACAATGAGCAAGTAGGACTACTTGACACAAATGTAGCTGGCGGAATAGCAGAAAAACTACGTACTGAGATAGACAAATTTAATCTTGGTATCCGAGGCAAGTTATTTGGTGATGATATCCATGAAAGTATTTTAAAGAATTGTAGACTCATTAAGTCTGGTCCGCAATTTGATCAAGTAGCAGCAATATATAAAACACAGACCAGCCGCGGCAATGAGAGCAACTTAGCAATAGCGTTAGAAGATAATCTAGACGAAGCAGCTTACCAAAAACTCTTAACGTATGCAAAGACAGCTAGATGGGCTGATAGATTGCCTAAAGGTGGAAATAAACTTAAGAATTTGTCCGACGAAGATCCAAATAAAATACTTACAGGCAAGGAAGAAGTAAAAAATCATGCAAATAAACTTCGAACTGAGTTTTTCAAAAGGTTCCCACAGCAGGCAAAAATAGCTAAAGATTCAGGCCAAGGCCAGGTGCTATTTGACAGCTTTCTTATATCAGCCGTAAAAGAAATACAAGCTATACTTGACAAAAACGATAAAAAGATCACCGTGGGCGAATTTGCTACGATATTTAATAAGTATATGCAGAACTTTATCGATAACAGTAAAGATCTTACCCCAGTAGAAGATTAACCATAATTGCAAAAAAAGACTTGACTTTCTGTTAAGTATCTAGTATAATGTATATTAGTACAACATAAAGGAGATACTTATGAGCGATCGTACCTATGGTGCAGAAGAAAAAGCTAAACTCGAACGTCTAGTTAATGAAGGCGTAACTGTACTTCAAGAAATTGAAGATCTAAATGAAGGTCTTAAAGAAACTGTTAAAGCAGTAGCAGAAGAGCTTGATATTAAACCCGGCTTAATCAATAAAGCAATTAAAATTGCACAAAAACGTGATTGGGAAAAGCATGCAGATGCTTTTGATGACCTTGAAACTTTGGTTGTTACCGTCGGGAAGGACAAGTAAATTTGAACAGTATTATAACTTTTTTTAAAGATAGCTATAAACTTAGTCCTGTAGCATTTTATTGTGAACTCGTAGAGGCAATGTTTTTAATATCTGCAAGTGCTGTTCTAACCTTTACTGTATTAGATCCTGCAACAAAAATATTCATTCCTATGTACTTAATAGGATCAGTGTTGGGTGTATGTAGTGCAATTATTAGAAAGGCTGCATTTGTAATAGTACTATGCAGCTGGTTTGTTATTATGAATACTATTGCTATCATTCAATTATTTTTATAGGATTACTAAATGAGCTATGTAGATGCATTTTTTGACCGTGACGCTGATATAATTCGAGCAGTAGAACGCAGAGATGGTAAACGAACCTTTACTGAGTATCCTGTAAAGTATACCTTCTATTTTGAAGATCAACGAGGCAAATACAAAAGTGTTTATGGTGATCCTCTAAGTCGCATTGTATGTAAAAGTACTAAGGACTTTCGTAAGGAAGTTGCAATTAACAATTCAAAGAAATTGTTTGAAAGCGACATTAATCCAATCTTTCAATGTTTAAGTGAAAACTATCTTAATCAAGATGCGCCTAAACTAAACATTGCATTTTTTGATATTGAGACTGACTTTGATCCAGAACGAGGCTTTGCTGATCCAAGTGATCCGTTTATGCCAATTACAAGTATCTCAGTGTACTTACAGTGGTTAGACACAATGGTGTGTATTGCTGTTCCACCTAAAACACTTACTATGGACGAAGCAAAGAAAGAACTTGAAGGCATTGACAACGTAATGTTATTTGAAAAAGAAGGTGACATGATTGACACTTTCTTGACACTGATTGAAGATGCTGATATTTTATCAGGCTGGAACAGTGAAGGATATGATATTCCGTACATTGTTAACAGAACTAGTCGTGTACTAAGCAAGGATGATACACGTAGATTCTGCTTGTGGGGTCAGCTTCCTAAGAAGCGTATGTACGAAAAGTTTGGCAAAGAAAGTGAAACGTTTGACTTAGTTGGTCGTGTACATTTGGATAGTTTGAACTTGTATCGTAAGTACACTTATGAAGAACGTCATACATATCGATTAGATGCTATTGGCGAAGTTGAAGTAGGCGAAAACAAAGTTCCGTATGAAGGAACACTTGACGCACTATACAACAATGACTTCCGAAAGTTTATTGAATATAACATTCAAGATACTGCATTACTTGACAAGCTAGATAAGAAGCTACGTTTTATTGATCTTAGTAATGAACTTGCTCATGCAAATACTGTGTTACTACAAACTACAATGGGTGCGGTTGCTGTTACAGAACAAGCTATCGTTAACGAAGCACACCATAGAGGCTTGCAAGTTCCTAATCGTCAGAAACGTGACGATGATGCTACACAAGCTGCTGGTGCATATGTCGCGTATCCAAAGAAAGGTTTACACAAGTGGGTTGCATCTATGGATTTAAACTCACTCTACCCTTCAGTAATTCGTGCATTAAATATGGCACCAGAAACTGTTATAGGACAGATACGTCCAGAAATTAGTGATGCTCGTGTACACGAAGACATGTTCTTAAAGAAGAAGAGCTTTGCTGGTAGTTGGGAAGGAAGGTTTGCTACAGAAGAATACGAAGCAGTTATGGAACAAAAACGTGACATTGCACTTACTGTTGACTTTGAAAATGGTCAATCAAAGATAATGAGTGGCGCAGAAATATTTAAATTAATATTTGACAGTAATAATCCATGGATGATTAGTGCTAACGGTACTATCTTTACTACAGAATTTGAAGGTGTTATTCCAGGTATCCTAAAGCGTTGGTACAGCGAACGTAAAGATTTACAGAAGAATCTAAAAAAAGCAAAGGACGCCGGTAATGCAATTGAAGTTGAGTATTGGGATAAACGACAGCTAGTTAAAAAGATTAACTTGAACAGCTTGTATGGTGCTATTCTTAATCCAGGTTGCAGATTCTTTGACAAACGTATTGGCCAAAGTACTACATTAACTGGTAGGACTATTGTTAAGCACATGAGTGCAGAAGTCAATAAGACTATTACAGGTGTTTATGATCACACTGGTGATGCAATGATCTACGGTGATACTGACTCTTGTTACTTTAGTGCATATCCTACACTTAAAACCGACATTGATGCAGGCAAGATTCCGTGGAGTAAAGAGAATGTTATTACACTGTATGATCAAGTATGCGAAGCCGCAAACGTAACGTTTCCAGAAATGATGCAAACATCATTTCATTGTCCAAAGAGTAGGTCGGACGTTATTGCCGCGGCTAGAGAAATTGTTGCAGAAAGTGGATTGTATATTACTAAGAAACGTTATGCGGCATTAGTATATGACATTGAAGGTTTTAGAACAGATATTGACGGCAAAGCTGGTAAAGTAAAAGCAATGGGATTAGACTTACGTAGGTCAGATACTCCTGTGTTTATGCAGGAGTTCCTAAGTGAGCTATTGCTTATGGTGCTTACAGATAAGCCGCAGGAAGATGTACTTGAACGTATAACTAAGTTCCGTAAAGAATTTAGTGAACGCCCTGGATATGAAAAAGGTAGTCCAAAACGTGCAAACAAAGTTGGACATTATCGACGCCTAGAAGAAAAACAAGGCAAGGCAAATATGCCAGGTCATGTCCGAGCAAGTATTAACTGGAATACACTAAAACGTATGAACGGTGACAAATACTCACAAGAGATCGTTGATGGTATGAAAGTTATTGTTTGTAAACTTAAAGCTAACCCTTTAGAATACACAAGTGTTGCATACCCAACTGATGAATTACATATTCCGCAATGGTTTAAAGAACTTCCGTTTGATGATGCGGCTATGGCAGAAACAATAATTGATAATAAATTAGATAATTTGATTGGCGTTTTAGACTATCCATTAGAGGATACTAAACGACACAACACGTTTACTAGTTTGTTTGACTTTGGAGAGTAAAATGAAATTACATATTAATGATATTGGTGGTGAAGTTGTTAAACAAGATAATCGCTATATTGTAAAAGATAACAAAACTTTAAATAATTTAGTACTTAGCTCAACTGATCTAAAACCTGGTAAGTCAACTTCAGGACATGCACATGTAGGTCAAGAAGAAATATATCACTTTGTTAAAGGTAGTGGTAAAATGGAGTTAATTGACTTAAACGCAACTAAAACAGAAGTTAGCATAATAGCAGGTGATTTAATTCTTATTCCAGATGGATGGTTTCATCGAGTGCATGCTGGACCAACAGGATGTTATTTTATATGTGTATTTGACGGTAATAGGGAGGAAAATGAAAATTAAAATAGAAGTAGAAATTGACACAGAAGTTGAAGATGATCTAAATACAATTGAACAACTAATTGAAGCGTTAAAAGAATTAGCAGGAAAATTAAAATGAAGGTAGGATTTACTTGTAGTACGTTTGATCTATTACATGCAGGACATGTACAAATGTTGCGTGAAGCAAAAGAACAATGCGATTATTTAATCTGTGGACTACAAGTAGATCCCAGTCGCGATCGTAAAGAAAAGAACGCTCCTATACAAACTATTGTTGAACGTTATACACAACTTAAAGCAGTTGGGTATGTTGACGAAATTATTCCTTATGGAACTGAACAAGACCTAGAAGATGTCTTGACAATGTATCATATTGATGTTAGAATATTAGGAGAAGAGTATAGAGATGGCACATTTACAGGTAGAGCAATTTGTGCCAAACGTGGAATTGAATTATACTTTAATAAACGAGATCATCGATTTAGTAGCAGCGATTTAAGAAAACGGGTCTGTGAAACATCTTCTTAACTAAGGAAAAAAATAATGAATCATATTTTTACTAGCGAAAGTGTTAGTAACGGACATCCTGATAAAGTAGCAGATCAAATTAGTGATGCCCTTGTAGATGCAGGATTAAAAGCAGGTGATACAACTACTCGTGTTGCAGTTGAAACGCTTGTAACTACTAATCATGTAACACTGGCAGGAGAAGTAAAAAACTTTAATCTTAGCCTTTACGATGTAGAAGATATCGTAAGAGCCAAGGTTAAAGAAATAGGTTATGAACAAGAAGGATTTCATCATGAACATCTTGCAGTTTTTAATAAATTACATGCACAAAGTTCTGATATTGGCTTAGGCACTGATGACTTTGGTGCTGGCGATCAAGGTATTATGTTTGGCTACGCTTGTAATCATACTCCTAGTATGATGCCTGCGCCTATTCACTTCAGTCATAAGATACTAGAAAATTTAAAAACAAAACGCGGTAGTATACTAGGTCCTGATGCTAAGAGCCAAGTAAGTGTTGAGTACAACGGTGCTAGACGTGATGGTGTTATCAAACGAATTGACCAAGTGGTCATTAGTACACAACACACAGAAGGCAATGTAGAAGAAGCAAGACATCTTTGTAAACTTGCTGCAATAGAAGAACTTGGAGATTTGATTGATGAGAATACTGTATGGCATCTTAATCCTACTGGTAATTTTGTTATTGGTGGACCCGATGGCGATTCAGGTGTCACAGGACGTAAGATTATCGTGGATACATATGGGGGGTTCGCTCCTCATGGTGGTGGTGCTTTTTCTGGAAAAGACCCTTCGAAGGTAGATCGAAGTGCTGCATATATAGCACGTTGGTTGGCTAAGAATGTAGTAGCAGACGAAATGGCGGACTGGTGTAACATTCAGTTAAGCTATGCAATTGGTGTTAAACAACCCACTAGCATTTATATTGATTCAAACGGACATAACAAGAGTATTGCTAAGTTTATTGCAAATGAAATTGATCTAAGTCCTAAAGGAATCATTGATAGATTTGATTTGTTTAACTTTTATGAATATAGTAAGAATTGTACATATGGACACTTTGGTAACAAAGATGTTCCGTGGGAAAAAATTGGTTGGTAAAAATATATGAATAAATTTGTTTTTGACGTAGACGGAACTCTTACTCTTAGTCGCCGAAAGATAGATGCAGTGTTTCAACGATGGTTTTTAGAATTTTGTTACGACAATAATGTATACTTAGTAACCGGTAGCGACTATCCAAAAACTGTAGAACAAGTGGGTACTAGTATTGCTGAAAATGTTAAACGTGTTTATAACTGTAATGGTAACGATGTATGGGAGGCTGGTGTAAATGTTCGTACTAATGAATGGACACTTCCTAAAGAGTGTTTTAGTTGGTTAGAGGATAAGTTAGAGGAAAGTAGCTTTAATATTCGAACTGGCAATCATATAGAACAGCGTCCCGGAATGGTTAATTTTAGTATTGTTGGCCGCAATGCTACTCAAGAAGAACGTAAGGCATACGTAATTTACGAAACTGATCATAACGAACGTAGACATATTTCAGACTTATTTAATGAACATTTTCCTAACTTACAAGCAACAGTAGGAGGTGAAACAGGCATTGATATTTCTCCTCGTGGTGCAAACAAAGCACAAATACTTGCAGATTTTGATCAAGATGATAATATACTCTTCTTTGGTGATGCTATGTTTGAAGGCGGAAACGATGAGCCATTAGCTAATGCTATAGAAACTCGTAAGAATTTTAATAAATCTTATCCAGTAACTAATTGGAAATATACTAGGGAGATACTTCTTGCGTATACTACTAACAGGACATAAAGGATATATAGGTAGTGTTCTTCTTTCTCGGTTAAAGGATAAAGGACATAATGTTTACGGTATAGATTTACAAGACGGACAAGATATACTATCTTGTAATTTAGACTATACTGTTGATTTAGTTATACATTTAGCAGGGAAAAGCGGTGTTAGAGAAAGCATTAAGAATCCTGGAGCATATTGGTTTGTAAACGTTGACGGAAGTCGCAGAATCTTTGATGTATTTAAAAATACAAGGATATTATATGCAAGTTCTAGTAGTGCGTATGAACCTACATTAAATGCATATGCTGCTTCAAAACATCTAATGGATCTTATGGCTCCAAAAAATAGTGTTGGCATGCGATTCCATACAGTATATTCAGACAAGCCAAGGAAGGGAATGTTCTTGGATAAACTAATTAACGGCACATTAGAATATGTAACAGATCATAGTAGAGATTTTATTCATATTAATGATTTATGTGACGCTATAGAATTAATTATTGATAACAAAAATTTATCTGGATTAATTGATATAGGTACTGGAGAGAGTGTGGAGATCCAAACTTTTGCTCCAGAAATTCCAAAGCGTCTAAATACTATACACGAGAGAATGTGTACAAAGGCAGACGTTAAAATATTACAAGATTTAGGATTCAAACCTAAATATAATGTAAAAAAGTTCTTGACAAACAGTGATTTAGGCGCTATAATATAACAATACATAATGGAGATTAGGCATGAAAGACATTCTACAAGACGTGGTATCACATACACACGCATTAGGTTTTTTAACAATAGTTAAAGTTACCTCAGAAAACGAAACGACATCTATTGACGCAATGGCTGAAGATAGATCAGTAATTTTATCTTCTGAAACACATAAATCGGTTTCAGAGTTTAAAGGCACATTTGGTATGCCTAACTTAGATAAGTTAGCATTACATTTAAAAAATCCAGAGTATCAAAAAGATGCAAAGATTGATGTAGTTGAAGCAGACCGTAACGGCGAAGTTATTCCTACACACATTCACTTTGAAAATGCAACAGGTGACTTCCAAAATGATTATCGCTTTATGAACAAAGCAATTATTGAAGAAAAACTTAAAACTGTTAAGTTTAAAGGTGCAAATTGGAATGTAGAATTTAAACCAAGCATTGCAAGTATTAATCGAATGAAACTACAAAGTGCTGCACATAATGAAGAACCTACGTTTAATGTTAAAACTGTAGTTACTGGTGGTGCAACAGATTTAGTGTTTAGCTTTGGTGATGCAAGTACACACGCAGGCGAGTTTGTATTTCAAAATGCAGTTGAAGGCAACCTTCAACATACATGGAGTTGGCCTGTAGCACAAGTTCAATCAATTCTTAACCTTAATGGTGAATTGACTATGAGTATTAGTGATCAAGGTGCTATGCAAATTAGTGTTGATAGTGGCTTAGCAAAATATAACTATATCTTGCCAGCCCAGAGTAAATAATGAATCTTGATCTAACAGCAACGCAAAACGATTACGCACATTTTCTTCCAGCATTAAGTGGTTTCTATGCAACTTATGTAGGCAAGCAACGTCATCTAGATCCTGTTAAAGGTCCTTATATCCCCGATGATCGTATTCCTGCTAACTTTCAACACGGTGTAGAAAGTCTTAACTATCTTAATGCAAAAGAAGGAGCATTTACATACAAGTGGACGCTTTACTCTGCAGGTCATGCTGATTTAGATACAAATAAAATTGTTCCTAAAGAAGATATGATTCGCAATAGAGACAGAGCTAATACTTGGATGCTTGGAGATAGTGGTGGTTTCCAAATTGGTAAAGGAGTGTGGGAAGGCGATTGGAAAGATCCTAATTGTCCTAAGGCACAAAAGAAACGTGATGGTGTATTGCGTTGGATGGATGCATACATGGATTATGGTATGATCTTAGATATTCCAGCCTGGGTTGCACGTTCACCTGAAGGTGCAAAAGCTACTGGCATTAGTACATATCAAGAAGCTGTTAAAGCTACACGCATTAATAATGACTACTGGATGAAACATAGAACAGGTGCTTGTAAGTTCCTTAACGTATTGCAAGGTGAGAATCATGCAGACGCTGATGACTGGTATGAACAAATGAAAGACTATTGTGATCCAGCTAAGTATCCCGACAATCACTTTAACGGGTGGTCAATGGGTGGTCAGAATATGTGTGATGTGCATTTGGTTCTTAAACGTATAGTTTCATTGCACTACGACGGACTACTACAAAGCGGTGTACACGATGTAATGCACTTCTTAGGCACAAGTAAACTAGAATGGGCATGCTTGCTAACAGACGTACAACGTGCTATAAGGCGTCATTATAACCCTACTATGATGCTTACATTTGATTGTGCAAGTCCATTCTTAGCAACTGCTAATGGACAAGTTTATATTCAAAATGAAACACCTGATAGAGGCAAATGGACTTATCGCATGGTGCCTAGCATCGACGATAAAAAATATGCAACTGATACTAGAACTTTTAAACAAGCAGTATTACAAGATGGTATCTTTAAAAACTTTGAAGATTCACCTGTTACAGACGGTATGCTCGTAAAAGATGTATGCATATATAAGCCAGGAGACTTAAATAAAATAGGCAAAGAAGGAAAAACATCATGGGATAGTTTTTCATATGCGATCCAAATGGGTCATAATGTATGGAGTCACATTAATGCAGTTCAAGAAGCAAACAGACAATACGACAATGGAGTTATTCCAAAAATGCTTGTACAAGAGCAATTTGACAGGGTTTTATTTAGAGATCTTGTGGAAACAATATTCTCAGCACCTACAAGAGAAAAAGCAAATGATCTAATTGAAAAGCACTCTAAATTTTGGATGTCAATTCCAGGCACACGTGGCGCTATTGGTAAAAAGACTGTAAACTCTAGTACTTACTTTGGTGCATTGTTTGACGTTGAAGCTTCTATCGAACTAGATGAAAACGAACTAGATGAAACAAAATTAGAGAGTTTAGAAGATGAGCAAAGTTGATGTATTAAAACGGAAACTAAATAATCTAGAAAATCGACATAAAGAACTTGACCTTGCAATATTAGAGTGTTATAATAGTAGTGTAAGCGATCAAGAAGTTAGAAAGATGAAAACTATGAAACTTTATCTTAAAGACGAAATACATCGGATAAATCAACAATTAATACAAATGGTGTTAAAATGAAACGTGATTACGAAAACGGTACATCAGATGATATTATCTTCTTTACAGGCGTAGAAGTTGAAAAGACTCCTGCGTTTGGAATGAAAACGTTGTTTGTTACTGGCACACAAGACTATAATGAGATAATGAAGTTCTACAAAGAAGAACAGTGCGAGCATATCTTCTTTGGTGCTAATCACAGTTACAAGCCTGTTACCCCAGAAGAGTTTGAAGACTGGGATCTAATGATTTGTGCGTTTACAGATCAAGGTATACTATGTAGCCTAGACATTCCAAGTGACATTAACCTAGAATGGTTTATGGATGGCGGACTTATAGAGAGTAATTACTTTATTCCACAACTACGTGTAGTAGTGCCTTACATTAACCAATGGAACTACAATACAATGATTAAAATCGACGATAAAGGTTTTAATGCATCTAATCCAGGCGTCTGGTGCCATAGCCTGCATGATTTGATGGACCGTAATAAATTTACGGACTGGAGCAAATATGGCCTTGACAAAGTCCTAAAGTGAAAGTATAATATAATGACAGTAAGAGAATCATATTATGATTATATGGGACGTAGAATGAAAGAGGAAGATAAAAAAATGACAGCATTTAAGCAAGAACGGAGTATTTGGGTTACCTTTAAAAAAGAAGGTATTCATTTATATCCTGGAGCAGATACTGATCCTAAACTAGCAACCGGTGAATGGGATGATGTATCTTTTCTTGGATTTCCGCATCGTCATATTTTCCATTTTAGAGTTCGCATCGAAGTATTCCACGACGATCGCGACATAGAATTCATTCAGTTTAAACGCTGGATGGAACGGTTGTATGCACAAGATGTAATACAACTGGATCACAAGAGCTGCGAGATGATTGCAGATGACTTGTACGAAGAAATTTCTGCAAAGCACCCTGGCCGATTTGTAGAAATTGAAGTCTCCGAGGACGGAGAAAACGGTTGCCAGATCTTTTACCCGAAACCTATTTAAGGATTATTAAAATGAGCACGAACTTTCCGCCAGTCAATCAAGTGTTTGACGATTTGGAGAAGTTTCTTAATTATTGTCGATTTGAAGGAAAAGTATTTGATGAACGATTCCTTTATAATGAACATGCTACTTCATGGCAGTCATATAAGAAATGGCAGTACTGGATGCAAAATAAAAATAAACGTAATAACACTCGGAGGAACTAAATGACAACTTTTATTGTAGACATCGAAGCAGTAGATACACGTTACACTAAGCAGTGGAAAGAGTATCTTCCTAACCAATTGCGTCATGCTACAAATAATGCAGTTGTTGTTATCAGTGGAGGAGAAGTGCCTCAGGCAACTACGCCTGGGGCATTTCTCAACTTTGCAGGAACTAACAACTATAAATCTCAACAGATGTTAGAGATTAGTAGGATGTTTGCTAATGGAGAAATTAAAAATGGAGATTATTTCCTATATACAGATGCGTGGAACCCAACTGTTATACAGATTAAATACATGGCTGAGCTCTTGGGGGTTGACATCCGAATCGGTGGTCTTTGGCATGCTGGTAGTTATGATCCTCATGATTTCCTTGGTAGGCTAATAGGTGATAAACCTTGGGTAAGGCATGCAGAAATGTCAATGTATGAATGTTATGATGATAACTTTTATGCTACACAGTTTCATATAGACATGTTTACAGGAGTGTTTGCATATGATAATGGATGGCTTGATAAGTCTTCAATGCGCCGAGTTGGTTGGCCTATGGAGTATTTACATAATAGTCTAGAGCAATATAAAGGTATGGAGAAACGTGATTTAATACTGTTTCCACATAGAGTTGCTCCTGAAAAGCAAATTAAAATCTTTAGAGAATTAAAACACCAACTTCCGCAATACGAGTTCGTTGTTTGTCAAGAACAACAACTTACAAAGAATGAATATCATAACTTACTAGGCGAAGCTAAACTTGTGTTTAGTGCTAACCTACAAGAAACACTAGGTATTAGTTGGTATGAAGGTGCTCTTGTAGGAGCGTTACCTATGGTTCCTGATAGACTAAGCTATAGCGAAATGGCGTTAAAAGAATTTAAATATCCGAGTGATTGGTCAGAAGTTAATTCGTATAATCAAGAAATGTTAATTGCAAAGATTATTGACTATATGGAAAATTACCAAACATATTTGCCTGCTTTAATTAAGCAAATAGATCATTTAAAGAAAAACTTTTTTAGCGGAGCAGAATTATATGATAAAATCAAAGGATAATGATAGCATAACTACTATCAATTTAAACAATCTGTATGAGCCAAATACTATTACTATATCATCAAGTCCTTCTGATTGCGAGTATACTACTGATACCGGAAGCGAGTATACTTTTAATATTTCAGATACAGTGCCAGGAACAGTAGGTACTATTTCAACACCTACATTCACAACTAAAATTGACTTAGGTACTAAATTAAACTTTTTAGATGACGTTGAACGGATGTGTAAAGAATATCCAGCATTAGAAAAAGTTTGGAGAAACTTTAAAAATGTATACGATATGTGTGAACAAGATTATAAAGGCAAAGTAAAGGCAGGAGAAATAACCAATGACACTTCTATCTAAGTTTATGGACAAACTTGGCAGGCGTCGAGTAATTACAGAACGTGGTAGTGATGTGCCGTATCTAATTCGATATTACGTTTTTTTAAAAGATCGTAAATGGTTCCCTTTTAATATTACCCTTCACAAAGTACTTGTTAGTGACGAACCTACACTTCATGATCATCCGTGGAGTTATGCTACATTTATTGTTGCTGGAGGCTATTGGGAACACACTCCTAAAGGTAAGTTTTGGAGGGGGCCAGGGCATGTTCGGTTAAGATCAGCAAAAGATTTGCATTGGTTAGAGTTAGCTAAAACTAAAGAAGGATATGAAATTCCGTGTTGGAGTTTATTCTTTATGGGAAAGAAAGCAGGAAGTTGGGGTTTTCTTAAAAACGGAAAATGGATTCATAACGAAGTATATTTAGGTCGAGGTGCCAAAGATGAATAAACTTAATATGTTAGTTGTTATGTTATTAATGCTATCAGTTAGTGCTTGTTCAACTAGTGTAGCAATAGTCGATGTAGCTGCTAGTTCAGTAATATATGCTGGGAAAACTATTGTAAATACTATTGATGTTGTAACACCGGATATAGTAAATTAAGGAGATACTATGCTTCATAAAATAAGCGAACTTTGTAAAAAAATTGATACAATAAAAGAGATGTCAGATAGGTTGTACAAAGAGAAATATGGATCTGTTCAATATAACAGATCTACTGTTGATCATCTAATAGAACAGATCCAGGCATTAGCCGGAGACATATACAATGACAGAAACGTACATCCTAAAATAAAAGAACAACAATCAAAAGGTGAAGTGGATGATTAAGAAAAATTATTATAGCTGGAAAGATATAGAAAAAATGTGTGTAAGCATTGTTAATCAAATGTACACCGATAACTGGCGTCCTGATTATATTGTAGGTATTACACGTGGCGGCAATGTGCCTGCTACTATTATTAGTAACATGCTAAGTATTCGTTGCGAAGCACTTAAAGTTAAGTTACGAGACAATATTGCAGGTGAAGAAAACGAAAGTAACTTCTGGATGGCAGAAGATGCATTTGGATATTTAAGCGAAATAGATAGAAATACATATAAATCACGTTGGGATATTGATAAACGTAAAAAAATCTTAGTTGTAGATGATATCAACGATACTGGTGCTACTTTCAATTGGATCAAGGAAGACTGGCAGGCTAGTTGTTTACCAAGTGAAGAATCATGGAAAACAGTTTGGGATAATAATGTTCGCTTTGCTACACTAACAGATAACTTAGCAAGTAATTCTGAGGTTCCAATTAGGTATACTTGTCATGAAATTAATAAAGCAGAAGAAGATGTATGGTTAGTATATCCCTGGGAAAATGTAGGAATTTATTAATATGTCTTTAAAAGATATGAAGAATTACATAGCAGCTTTAGAAAAAAGTGTTCGTGACGAAATAATTCAGTTAAAACAATTACAAGAAGTTAATACTAAGTTTTTAGATATGCAAAGTACTAAAGAAAGTATATTTAGAAAACAACGACAAATTGCAAAATTATCTCAGGAAATTAAAAATGCAAGATAAAGATTTATTACCGTGGAAAGAAATTTTAGTAGACACAAAACACTTTACGGTATACAAAGACGGTTTTCCAGTAACAGAAGGACATGTTCTTTTTGTACCAAAAAAAGAACACTGGAGTGACCTTACTAAATGTTTTGAGGCAGCATATAAATGGGGTTATGATTGGGTTGAACGTGGATATTGTGATGCGTTTAATATTGGGCAGAATGTAGGTGTTGAAGCAGGTCAAACTGTTATGTATCCACATGTACATTTAATTCCAAGACGGAAAGGGGACATGGTGGATCCCCGAGGTGGAGTACGACACGTAATTCCATCAAAAGGCAACTATCGAAATAATATCGAATTTGAGTATGATAAGAATGTTGCACACCAAGCAAGGTTTGATTTTTAGGAGGTTTATAATGAGATCAACACTACTAGGAGCTGCAAGGAAACACGCAGAAGGAGAAATAGAACTCCACAAGGCAAATATAGAAGTATATATGCATAACCCTGCCGGCATCGGCGAACACAGTGATATTGTAGAAGCTGTTCAAAAAGAACTTGATAAATTAGCTACAGCAGACGATCGACTAGAAATGTTAAACAAATATTTTAATGGTTGACAAAAACCTAAATACAATGTATAATATAACTATTGTGCATTGTATTTTACTAACGGCAATCCACTGCCTAAACATCGGAGAAATTAATGAATAAAGCACTACAGATTAAGACTAAATTAGAAGACGCAGGCATACGCTATTGGGCTGGTGATAACATCAGCGAAGTATTACAAGCGGGCGATAAAGAAGAACTTATTAATAACGCAACTACAGCATTTGAAGGTGTACTAGATGCACTACTAATTGATCGTATTAATGATCCTAACTCAGAGGGTACAGCACGGCGTCTTGCTAAAATGTACTTTACTGAAATTATGACAGGACGTTATGATCCTGCTCCAAGTGCAACAGCATTTCCTAATGATAGCGATGAACGTTATGATGGCATGCTAGTAGTACGTTCAGAACTAAAAAGTATGTGTTCACATCATCACCAGCCAGTAGCAGGTGTAGCATACATTGGTATTATTGCCGCAGACAAACTAATTGGTCTTAGTAAGTACACACGTATTGCACAGTGGTGTGCTAGACGTGGAACACTACAAGAAGAACTTGCAAATGATATTGCACGTGAAATACAACTAGCAACTGACGCAGAACATCTAGGCGTATACATTCAAGCAACACACGGTTGTTGTGAGAACAGAGGCATTATGGCAACTAGTAGTCTTACACAAACAACTGTACTTAAAGGTAGTTTTAAAGACGATGCTGGTACAAAGAAAGAGTTCTTTGACAACATTAAACTACAACAGGAGTTTGCACGATGAAACTAAGATATTCAGAAGCGTTTTATAGTGTCCAAGGCGAAGGTAAGTTTGTAGGAGTACCTAGTGTGTTCTTGCGTACCTTTGGTTGTAACTTTCGTTGCATGAACTTTGGTCTTGGTAAAAATGAACCTAGTCGTGCAGAGAAACATGCAAACGGTATAAAGTATAATCAAGAAGTAAAAGACTTACTTGATGATGGGATTATTGCAAAGACTGAAAAGTTTAACGATTTGCCTATCATTCATACAGGATGCGATACGTATGCAAGTATCTATCCTGAATTTAAAGACTTTAACAAACTTGCAGAGATTGATCAAGTAGTAGAACATCTACTATCGCTTACCCCAGAAGGTAAATGGACTATGAATAATGGTCAAGATATCCATCTTATTATGACAGGTGGTGAGCCGTTGTTAGCGTGGCAACGTCTTTACGTAGAGCTGTTCGAACATCCACGTATGAGAGATTTAAAAAATGTTACATTTGAAACAAACACTACACAAGTATTACACGATGACCTCTACAACTATCTCAACAATAGTGACAGAATTACAGTCACATGGAGTTGTAGCCCTAAACTTAGCGTTAGCGGAGAATCTTGGGAGGACGCTATTAAGCCTGACGTGGCTCTTAATTATTCCACTGTTGCTGGCAGTGACATTTATCTTAAATTTGTTGTTGCTGATCGTGCAGATATTGAAGAAGCTGGTAGAGCTGTGCAAGCATACCGTAACGTCGGCGTTGAGTGTCCGGTATATTGTATGCCGCTTGGAGGACGCTCGGAAGAGTATGTCCTCAACGTTAAAGAAGTTGCAGAGGTTTGCATGGAAAAAGGATGGCGATTCACCCCTAGACTACACATCAGCTTATTCGGAAATGCCTGGGGAACTTGATGCATTACATGCAATTAAGCAAGAAACAAATGAAAAACTAGATAAAGCAATGAAAGCACCTATTGACCCTACTGACAAAATACGAAAGGCAGGATATTAATGAATAAAGTAAAAGATTGGTTTAATAAAACAGTAGGTAAGAAGCCTACTACCCCTAAAAAAGAAACACATGAAGAAGTTCGAAGAAAAACTTTAGAACTTGAAAAGGTAGCTGCTACTAAAGCTAATAAACCTTGGGTATCAGTAATTGACACACAAATTAATCCTAAAGACATTAAGAACGGATTCTTTGAGCTCGATTGGAATAACGAGTTTATTGAACAACTTCTTGATGCAGGATATAGCGGTGAAACTAACGAACAAATTGTTGACGCATGGTTTAGAACTATTGTTATACAGATGCTTGAAGAAGAAGGAGAGCCAACTGATAGAGGCATGGGGCATATTAAAGTTGTTCCTATGGGCAAAGGTAAGTCGGAAGTTAGTTGACAACAGTTAAGTTTTATGTTATAATAATAGTATAATAATAGAAAAGGCATACTTATGAGTACATACATATTAGTTGATACAGCAAATACTTTTTTTAGAGCAAGGCACGTAATACGAGGTGATCTTGATACTAAAGTTGGTATGGCGTTACATATAACACTTAATAGTGTTAAAAAAGCATGGAATGACTTTAAGGCTGATCATGTTGTGTTCTGCTTAGAAGGGCGTAGTTGGCGTAAGGATTATTATGAGCCTTACAAACGTAACAGGCAAGTAGCACGTGATAAACTTACTGTAACTGAAAGTGAAGAAGATAAAGTGTTTTGGGAGATCTTTGACGAGTTTAAAGACTTTGTTACAACTAAGACTAACTGCACTGTTATGCAACACAAGCAACTAGAAGCAGATGATCTTATTGCAGGTTGGGTACAAGCACACCCTAACGATCATTGTGTTATTGTTAGTACAGATGGCGACTTTGCACAACTTATTGGTCCTAACTGTACACAGTACAACGGCGTTAGTAATACTATTATTACTCACGAAGGCTACTTTGATGATAAGAAACGTGAGCCTATTATTGATAAGAAAACTAAAGAAGCAAAGCCTGCACCGCAACCTGACTTTATGTTGTTTGAAAAGTGTATGCGAGGCGACACAAGTGATAATGTGTTTAGTGCTTATCCTGGTGTACGTAAGAAAGGCACTAAGAATAAAGTTGGTCTTATTGAAGCATACGAAGACAAAGATACTAAAGGGTACAACTGGAATAACATGATGCTACAACGTTGGGTAGATCATGAAGGTGTAGAACATCGTGTACTAGATGACTATCAACGTAATGTAGTACTATGTGACTTAACTGCACAACCAGGTGATATTAGAAGTATTATTAATGATGTTATTGAAGAACATGCAAAGCCCAAAGACATTACACAAGTAGGCATGCGTCTTATGAAATTTTGTGCAAAGTGGGATATGCAACGAGTTGCTGATCAAGCTGTCCATTTTGCTGAACCACTTAACGCGAGGTACCCACTATGACAATAAAAGCAAAAGAAGTTTTAAATGGAAAATTTTGGATCGTTGAAGATGAAGGAGTTAACGTTGGCACATTATCCTTTAGCGATGAAAAGTTTATGCTTAACGATACAAACGGTAAGTGTGTAATCTTTAATAATGCAGATCAAGTATCAAATAGGTTTGGTAGTAAAATTCTTTGGTCTAAGCTAGACATTACTGAAACTTCTGGTAACAATGAAAAATTAGTGCATAATATGCCAACTAGTTGTGTACCATACAATCCTATCTTTGATGTCAAACGTAAATTACCAATGTTTAGCAAATCAAATAAATCTAAAAGTTTATACTGTGCTGGATATTTTATAATTCGCTTTGATAAAGGCTGGGTTAAAAGTTTTTGTCCTAAACTTATTACAATTGAACGCTATGACTTTAGAGGACCTTTTAAAACTGAAATTGAAATGAGAACGGAGTTATCACGTGTCAACAGTCTCTGATCCATTAAACACTACTGCTATTCAAAATTTTATCCAAATGGTAAAATCAGCAGAAGCTTCTAACGCAAAAGAAGTTCGTCTTCCAATCGCACAAGCAAAGAATCTTGCATTTACTCTTGGAATTACCATGGCTAGATTGCACGGCGACTTAGAAAAATTTGTAAAAGAAAACAAAGCAAACGACGATCAAGTAATTGAGGTAAACATGGATGTAGGTGGCAAATGGTAAATGCAGGAGTTTAATCACCATTGTATTATTGATGAAATAAGTTACAACAACCAAGAACTTATAGACTTGTTTAATCGTATTCCTAAAAAATGCGAACTTCCTTGGAATCAATATAAAAATGTAATTAAAGATGCTAATCCAAATCGAGTATATTCTTCGGGACGAAAGTTTCAAAGACGAGGAGAAGGTGGATTAAATGGAATATATACTCCGTTATGGGAGGGTAAACACATGACTGAATATCCTGAAATAAAAAAAATTACTAACCGTTTTAATTTTATAGACCCTATAATACCAGAAGATGTTACATTTATGACATATAATCCAGGATTTACCTTTGCAAACCATACCGATAGATATTTAGAATATAATATTATGTTTCCACTTATTCCAAACGACGGGGGAGAACCTATTACATTCTATAAAGGTAAAGATAAAGATAGAGATGATCCTTTAGGTGTCGAATACACATATAGTTATAACACAACACATCCTACAGTATTCAACGGTAAAACAATACATAGTGTAGATACAATAAAAGAGTATCGTGTAATGCTTAGAATTAAAGTAGCCTCTGAAAAATATGAAGATATGATTATAAGATATAAAGATGGAAAATTCATTAACAATTAACTACGTAGTTAATAGGAAAAAATAGATAAATATACATAGTAATTGAATAAGGATTATATGTATATGAGTAGACCAAAGCCAACTATATTATTAGAAAATATTGATAAGAAGACCTATAAAAGCGAACAGATTTTAGAAGCTGACGCTATATGGGCAGTATTTTATAATAAAAAGCCGTTTAATTTAAAAACACAAAATATACTTACTAGCTACCCAGGGCCAAAATATAAAAAGGTTTCGTTTAGTAATCCTGGTCATGCTATCAATTTATGTAAGAAATTAAACGAATCATTCGACTCTACTAGCTTTACAGTTGTAAAATTAGTTAATGGCGAAGAAGTTGCTAATTTATGAACTGGAAAGAAATCTATACTAAGATATTTTTAAAAGAATCCGGAAAGTCTGTTAACGAATCTACTATGCAAGAATTTATGCCTGTGTGGTGGCAAAATAATAGAAGTAAAGATAAAGGCGGACTACGACTTACTGATCAAGGAATAGAATTTATAATTAGTGAGGTTGATTTAACTACATATGATGTTCCTTTTCCAAAAGACTTTACAATGACTTCAAATACTTTAGTATGGTTAGATGAATTTATTGATTGTCCTTATTGGATTGGTAGACACGGTATAACAGTTACGAACGAAAAGAAAGCATTAGAACTGCATCTTTTCTCAGGTGATGTTAAAAAATATGGAATAAACAAAGCTCTAAATAGACAAAATAAATCATAAAATCTATTAAAAAAGGTTGACTTTTTATCGTAAGGTGTTATACTATATGTATAGTTAGAAATAGGCACTGTAACTTAAAGAGGAATACAAAATGTCAGATTTATCAATGACACGTACTGTTAGCCCAAACAAGGCTAAAAAAAGCATTATTAGAGCATTTAAAAAGAAACGTCCAATCTTCCTTTGGGGACCTCCAGGAATTGGCAAGTCAGATATTATTGGTCAGATTACTAACAGTCTTTCCAAACCACATTTGATTGATATTCGACTATCACTTTGGGAACCTACAGATATTAAAGGTATTCCATACTTTGACAGCAACTCAGGTACAATGGTTTGGGCTCCTCCAGGAGAACTTCCAACACAAGAGTTTGCGGCACAATTCGATAACATCGTTTTGTTCTTAGACGAAATGAACTCGGCAGCGCCAGCAGTACAAGCGGCAGCATACCAGTTAATTCTCAATCGCCGTGTTGGACAATACAAACTTCCAGATAACGTTCTTATTGTTGCGGCTGGTAATAGAGACGCTGACAAAGGTGTTACTTATAGAATGCCTGCTCCGTTAGCTAATCGTTTTGTTCATTTAGAACTAACAGTTGACTTTGATGATTGGTTTGCTTGGGCAGTAGCAAATGACATACACAGAGACGTTGTTGGTTATTTGACTTTTAGCAAAAAAGACTTGTATGACTTTGATCCAAAAAGCTCGTCACGTTCGTTTGCTACACCTCGATCCTGGTCATTTGTGTCCGAACTATTAGAGGACGATGATGACGAGAGTACTACTACAGATTTAGTTAGTGGCGCAGTTGGCGAAGGCCTAGCTGTGAAATTTAGTGCTCACCGCAAAGTTGCGTCAAGCATGCCTAATCCAACAGATATTTTGGACGGTAAAGTAAAAGAGCTAAAGACTAAAGAAATCAGTGCCATGTATTCCTTAACAGTCTCGCTCTGTTATGAGCTAAAAGAAGCGTCAGACAAAAATGATAAAAAGTTTGATGCTAAAGTAAATAACTTCCTTCGCTTTGCAATGGATAATTTTGATACTGAATTAGTTGTAATGGGTATTAAACTTGCTCTTACACAATACGGTTTACCAATTGATCCAGATGAAGTAGAATGTTTTGATGAATTTCATGAACGGTATGGAAGATATATTACTGCCGCACAAAAGGCTTAACGGTGAAATGAGTTTGGGCGTTCTCAATAAAAACGTCCATTTTCTCTTGACAAAACTCGTAAATACGTGTATACTGTAAGTATAAACAATAAAGGAATGGCATATTATGAGTGTAGCAGGTAAGAAAAACTGGGAACCAAATCCAACTATTACGCCTAGCGAACTAGCTATAATGCGAACAGACGTTCTTGATCGTATTATTATTGCAAGAGTAGGCTTGTTATTACGACATCCATTTTTTGGTAATATGGCAACTCGATTACAAATTAAAAGTGCAGATGATTGGCTTCCTACTGCCGCTGTAGATGGTCGTAACCTTTATTTTAACACCCAATTCTTTAATGCAATGTCTAACAAAGAAATTGAATTTGTTATTGCACACGAAATTCTACACTGTGTATTTGATCACTTAGGACGTAGAGACGATCGAGATCCAACTATTTATAATATTGCCGCAGATTATATTGTCAATAATTTACTAGTACGTGATAGTATTGGCACAAAGCCTACATTTATTGATTGTTATCAAGATTTTAAATACGAAACTTGGTCTAGCGAAGCAGTGTACGATGATATTTTTGAACAAGCTAAAAAGAACGGCGAAGAGTTTTTAAAACAACTTGGCGAAATGTTAGACGAACATATTGATTGGGAAGGTGACGGCAACGAAGGTCAAGGACAAAGTAATGGGTCTGCAGACAATAAAGAAAGTAAAAGTCAACCTGTTTATTCTAAAGAAGATTTAAAAAAGATCAAAGACGAAATTAAAGAAAATATGATATCTGCGGCACAATCCGCTGGTGCTGGTAATACTCCTGGCGAAGTTCAACGTATGATTAAAGAACTTACAGAGCCTAAAATGAATTGGCGCGAACTACTACGTCAACAGATTCAAAGCACTGTACGAAATGACTATACTTTTAGTCGTCCTAGTCGAAAAAGTCAAATGACTGGAGCTATTTTACCCGGAATGAATTTTTCTGAAACTATTGATCTTGCTGTTGCTATAGACATGAGCGGATCAATTGGTGATGTGCAAGGCAGAGACTTCTTAAGTGAAGTTAAAGGTATTATGGAAGAGTACCAAGACTATAACATTAAGTTGTGGTGTTTTGATACAAAGGTATATAACGAACAAGACTTTGTTGGTGATGACGGGAATGACTTGTTAGACTATCAAATTATGGGAGGCGGTGGCACCGACTTTGATTGTAATTGGGAATATATGAAAGAAACAGGACACGTTCCTAAAAAGTTTATTATGTTTACAGACGGATACCCCTGGGGTAGCTGGGGTGATGAAAATTATTGTGATACAATATTTATTATTCATAGCAACCGTGATAAGAGCTTGCAATCACCGTTTGGGTTAACTGCACATTACGAGGAAGAAGCCGCTTGAAATTAAAAGAACCAAATGCATTAAATTTTTTTAAAATGAGGCAATTAGAAAGTATTCCTCCTCATTTTGAATTTATATCTATTCCATTAACCTATAATTTACAAACTAGTATTGAAAAATGGATACATATTAATTTAAAAGGAAGATACTATGTTGGAAAAACTATAGACGTAGAATCTTATACTAATACAATACAATCTGTAATAAAGATTGGATTTGAAGATGGCAAAGAAATGAGTTATTTCACTTTGGCATGTCCACATCTAAAATATAAGTAAATAATACTGAAGGAGAAAAACTTATGAGCGAAGACGCAAATATAAACGAACTAGGAGATATTTCAATGGCACCAACAGAAACAGGTGATGTTGCCGCACCAACAACTGCAGCAGATAATTCTTTAGAATTAACAGTAAACGACCTACAATTGTTACGTCAGGTTATTGATATTGCTACATCAAGAGGTGCATTTAAAGCAAACGAAATGGTAACTGTAGGTACAGTTTTTAATAAGTTAGAAACATTTTTAAATGCTATTGCACAACAGCAAAAGCAAGGAGGAGAATAAAATGCCGTTTAAACACGTAGGAAGAATTTCAAAAAGTAAATCAAAGGTTGTTGTAGCATATAGAACTATCCCCGGAGACTCAAGTTCTGCTGTTATAGTTAACACTAATTCTCTTAATGCAGACGAGCACGATACACTTATGCGAGTTGTAGAATCTGAGGCTGGCCAAAGTGCAAATGAGTTTGCAGAAATTATGGCAAGGTCAAGTCTGCCAGACGGTAGAAATATGCTACAGGCATTCCATACCACTGGTAAGATGATGAAAGTTGCAGTTGACGAAGTTGAAATGCAGCCTGATCATAAAACAGTATTACCACTAAGTGAGCTTAATAATTTAATTGCACAACAAAGAGGTGTAACGATTGACGAATTAGCTATTGCTCCAAATGATGTTCCAAAAGGAGCAAAAGCAACACCAGTAGCATCAATGGAAACTGCTGATATAGCAACTCCTGCAGCTAATGCATCTGAAGTATTGTCAGATACTGACTTGGCTGCACAATTTCGTAGTCAAGCTGATTCGTTGTATAAAGAAGCTAAATCATTAAGAGCACAAGCTGAAGAATTAGTGCCAACTGTTAAAAAATCTAAAGCAACTACAAGTGCCAAAGGATAAAACCAAACTTCCGAAGCATGTTATAGACCTCTGGCCCGATATATTTAAAGATATTGATCTTAAAGTTGTGCCGTTAGAATATTTGCATTCTATTAGAGTTGTATTTAACGATGGCAAAATTTGGGATATTGATATCCAAAATTCAAAAGGTGAAGATGGTAAAGAAATAAATGTACAAGAAGAGCTTGAAGGTTTATTTGCTGAGTATGAACAAGAAATTTCAAATGTTGACTTTAGGTTAGATACCGAACGAGTAAAATCTGACATTAAAAAGAGGACTGCTCTTTTTATGAAAAAAAGAAGATAAGCATGAAGGCTTTTGTTATAATACATGATGCCCCATCTGACTCATGGTTTTACCAAGTAGCAACAAATTATACAAAGTTAAATTTTGACTACTGTATGGCAGATCGATTTAATGAAAATTCTGAATGGAAATTCTTTGAATCAAATACTCCTATACAAGAATGTTTAGAAGGTTTTGAATTTACTATTGTAGTTAAAGCTGGTACTATTTTTCCTTATTCGTTTTATCAAAGAAAACTTGAACCAAGGTTAGGTAAACATAAAATTACTAACATAGGACCTGTTAAAGTTTATCATTCATCTAATACATTACCCAACGAAGGACAGCTTAAAGTATCTTATCATTTTCCTTATATAGATGCAACAGACGAAAACACATTTGCTCATACACACGATCGGGCAATAGATATATTACTAAAAAATTCTAATCTAGCGTATATTGTACATAACGAGATACCTAAACCTATATACAAACTTAATAAACCTATTAATTGGGCAATGACTGTAAGTTCTGGTTTTTATATTAACTTCCTATTATCAGATGCAGGGTTTGATCATAACACTATTGTAAATCACGTAGACATTAGTAAAAGCAGTTTAGCAGTAAGAAAGTATACTATTGAAAACTGGAACGGCATTGATTATTTACATTGGATAGATCATTTATATGAAAAATTTCCGTTATTAGATATTTTTAATAACGGTCAATTTAAACGTGGTCATTTACCAACACACACTGTACTAGATCATATGTGGGAAAAATGGACACAATCAGAATGGATTGTGCATTGGCAAGAATATCAAAAATGTCAACATAGTTATCATGTTTGTAATTTTGGAGACATTGATAGTTTTAAACGTATTTTAAGTGAACAAAAAAGATATGACTCTAGTGTATTTTGGTACAACGGTGCGTTAAAAAGAATGCCTGCAAATATAAATAAAACTAGTAAACAAAGTCATAAACATGCACAATCATTTATACAATTGCTAGTTGACTACGATCCTAATATGCTAGTTTATGGATCAGATCATTGTTGTGCAAAATTTAACGGTATTACTTCTATAGATGCGTTAAACAATATGTCTATAGACTCAAGAGAAGAATTATGGAAAGTAATATAATAGCATGAATTTTTATGATATAGAATTTAGTAGAAACCCATTAAACATGTGGAATAAATTAAAAACTAAGTCACCGGTTAAAAAAGAAGGTTATAATAGTCTATATGATTTCTGTAAGGCAACTAGTAGATATCATTTTGATGAAACAGTAGATGATATTGCACAATTAGATACAGACTGTCCTCCAATTATACCAATCGGAAATATTGCCGGAGATTGGGATCAAGAAGTAAAAAAATTAAGCAAAGAAACTACTCCTGCAACATTTGGATTCAGGACTACAACTCGTGCAGATATAACAAATGCATGGGAAGAAAACGATTTTAAAAAATGGGGATACAATATCGACGGAGGCTATACAATAGCTAACAGAACAATACGCCCAGAACTAGAAGAAAGTTTACAATTTATTGTAGATTCTTTTGGTTTTGAAAAACCTGGTGTTGTAAAATTTGATGTGCAAATGCCTGGGCAATGTTTTTACTGGCACTTAGATAACTTTGGCGGTGTTCTTAAACGCCGAAGAAAAGAATATAATAAGTCCGACGAGGGCGACTTAGACCAACGTAAGGTTATGCGAACTGTGATATTTTTAGATGATCAACAGCAAGGTCAAGTTTGGCAGCAAGGTAATTTATTATTAGGATGGAAACGAGGAGATATAATTACTTGGCCATGGCGAGATATTCCACACGGTACATGTAATTATGGACATAAACCTAGACCAGTATTAAATATTACCGGCATATTAACTGATAAAACTAGAGAATTCTTAACCAGTATTAAGAGAGTTTTATAAAAACAAAGATAAAGTATTATTGTTATTGGCATAAATACATGTAAGAAACTATATTTCAGGAGTTCTATAAATGGCTTTAAGACTTAGACGTGGTACCGATGCAGAAAGACTGCTTGTAACCCCTGTAGAGGGTGAATTAGTATACACCACAGATACAAAACTAATATTCGCAGGCGATGGTTCAACAATCGGCGGCACACTAATTGCTGGATTAAACAGCATGGCAGCAGATACAACACCACAGCTAGGTGGAAACCTAGACTTAAACAGTAAAAATATTACAGGTATTGGTAATATTAATATTGACGGGACTATTACTGCACCGCAATTTGAAGGTAACTTACATGCCGATGATAGTACAGTAGCATTTAATAGTGCCACAAACAGTTTAACAATTAACGGTTTAAATATATACGGCGATATAGATTTAACAGAATCAACTAATACACTTGATGTATTTTCTAATCATGCTAGTACTGTTAGTTCGTTAATTTTAAATAGATCAAAAGGCACAAAGGCAGCACCAACTGCATTAATTGACAACGATAATATTTTTAGTATTAAATTTAAAGGACACACTGGATCAAACTATCTAGGCGGTTCAGAAATTACTTCCGATGTCGATGGTACTGTAACATCAACTATTTTACCAAGTGACTTATCATTTAAAGTAACAAATGTTAGTGGGTCAACTCTTACACCTTTAAAAATATTAGCAAACGGAAATATATTAATTGATGCTGGTGCTGACGAAACCACTTTACATAATTCTAATCTTGGAATATACGGCGGTGGTAACACTCGAACTGGTATTAGAAATGTCAGTATGAATAGGTCACGAGGAACTATATTAGCTCCAACAACTGTACTTGCTCGAGATAATGTTTTTCAACAAAACTTTAATGCATATGACGGATATAGTTATATTCGAATAGGAAATATAAGAGCAGAAGTTGGTGACACACCTGTTTCTCAAGGTGTAGCGAGTGGTAGACTACGTTTTAGACTTCCTCTTGCTGACGGAGTTGAATCAACATTTTTAGACTTACGCGGAGATAAAGGTTCTGTTCCTTATATTCGAGTATACGGAACTTTTGAAAATCCCAATCATCAATCAGTACTTGGCGATGTTAACATATTCCAAAACAGAATCTGGACAGAAACATCAAACTCTGATTTAGAAATACAAGCTGCTGGATCAGGCGATGTTGTAGTATCTAACGGTTTCCGATCAGACGGCGTTAAAATTGAAGGCAACACTATTAAAACTGTTGATTCAAATGCAGCGTTAGAGTTATCAGCTTCTGGAACAGGTATTGTATCGGCAACAAATTTAATTGCTGTTAATTATATGCAGTTACCTGTTTATGCAAATGATGCCGCTAGAGGATCAGCTATTGCTTCACCAAACGCAGGTATGATAGTATTCAATACAACAGGAACTAAGTTCCAAGGATATACCGGCTCAACTTGGGTAGATCTTAACTAATTAGTTGTTGACTTTTAATTGTTTTCATAGTATAATAAACTATGAAACAATCTAATCCTATAATTGTGATCAACGCTAACATGGGTTCGAAAGGACACCAACTTGGTAGACTTATTGCGAGTTGTACTAATGTACTATGGTACGATGACTCAAGCAATGGTAGTAATCCTTGGGAACCTTGCAACGGAATATTAAATTATCAACTAAGTAAATTTCATTTTGATAGAAGATTTAGCGATAATTCTACAATACCGCCTGTATTAGATTTTGCAAAAAGAAGCGGACTAGTAGAACGTCCTAATATTCCATATAATCTTTGTACTAAAAACAATTATCTTATCTATGTTACACACAGTAATTTAAAAGAATCCCGTGAATATTTTAACGGGAAACATGTAGTTGTATTAAATGCAGATATAAAAAGATTTTTTGCTACTAGCTGGAACTTTAGAGTAGGTAAAACAAAAGAGCTTATTAGTGACTTATATACAATAAAAGATGTACATACTATGCTAGAAGGTACTTTAGACAGCTATAAAGCTCATCTAAGCAACGAAGACTTTGTTATTAGCAGTGTAGACGACTTATTAGACGTACAAGCGTTTAAGGAGCTTTGTAGCAAGTTTAATTTACAATTTAACAAGGAAGCATATAATAAAGTGTGTAAATTTATAAAACAATGAAGATAGTACCTATTACTAATAACTTAATACCTGCATTAGAAATATTTTGCCAACAAGCAAAAGATATTGGATATGAAAATAATACTAGTTTAGAAGCAATGAAATTTAATTGGTGTAACGATTGGGGTAAATGGTTTTGTGCAATTAAAAATAATAAAATAATTGCGGTGGGAGGATGCCATCCGTTGCCAGAAGTTTCTCCAGATGCGTGGCGTATACTATTTAGAGGATGTGAACTTCCTAATAAAGATACACATAAAGGGTTAAGTAGATATAATTGGTATAGTATAACTTGGAGAGAATTTATTCCACAATTTATTAAGTGGTGTCCTAGTAAAGAGCTATATATTACTACTAACATTGATAACGAACATTCGAATGGTAAGGCAACTCGTAATCATAAACTAATGGGATTACTTGCAAAGCAAAATATTTTAGATAAGCATAACGACATGGTGTTATATTATACTGAGCAAACTGTATGGAAATTAAATATCAGTGAATATACTCGCCGAAGGAAGGAACTAGATGAAGTGGGACATAGACTTTAAACATTTAACTAAAGTTAAATCAAACTATTTTAAACATTTATATTACGCAACAAAATTTAACTTTGTTAGTTTATTAATTTTTATAACAGGAACAATACACAGTATATTTCCTTTTATATTTGCTTATACCCCATATAAACTTGCAAAATATATAGTTGACGAAACGGAAAAACATCTTGGAAAGCCTGAAAAAACATCTAAGTAATGGAGTTTCTATTAAGTCTAGCGGAACAACTGGACCTCCTAAAGATATATTTAGAACACCTCAAAATTTAAAACAATGTAATCGTGTAGCAGTAGACTCACAAAAAATTACAAAAAATTCACGTATCTATACAGTATGTAAAATGGATCATGCTGGAGGAATGTTAGCACAGACGTTACCTGCAATTAGTGTAGGGGCCGAAGTTGTTATTGACGATTTCAATGCAAAAAGATTTATTAAAGAAATACACAAGTATACGCATACTCATCTAACTCCAAGACAAGCAAAAATCATTATGAATACAAAACATTTTACAAAAATGAATTTGTCAAATATTTGGGTTACTTGCGGAAGTGACGATGTACCTTGGAAAACTATATCAGCGTTTGTAAAACAAGGGGCAACATTTATGGCAAATTGGGGTATGAGTGAAATTGGGCCGTGTGCAATTAACGCTGTATTTTCAAATTTAGAATACGTTGAAGCACATCAAAAATGGTCGCCTGATAACTTGCCTATACTAGGCGAAGATATGTATTGTTTGTACAAAATAGAAGATGGGCAATTATATGTTAAAGGTGATATTTGTATACATGATGGTTGGTTTGCTACTGGTGATTTAGTTGAAGAAAAACATAAAATTCCACCTCACAGATATTTTCCAATACTCTATTATGCAGGTAGACTGTCTTAACAAATTCCCATAAAATTTCGACCAATTATAGTATTTAATGCTAGTTTGTAGTCTCCAGTATTAGACCTCCAAATAGTTTTAAACACATCATATAACTTTGGATCTAATTCTAAAAATTCTTCCAAAGTTAATGTATCAAGCCGCAATCCAAGTTCTAAAAATAATTCATCTAAAGTAAACTTTTTTAAATCTTTAAAAAAATCTAAAATGTGTTTATTTTCTATTGCTATTTGAGTACGCATACCGTTGTCATCTTTGTACCAAGTATAATGTGGATACGAGATATCCCATCCGCCGCAGACATGCCACCAATCAAAACACTCTTCATTAGTTCTATATACTGCTATAAATTTTGCATCAGGAAACATTTCTTTTAATAAAGGAAGATGATATGCAAACCAATGGCTTTTTATTATTTTAACTCCGGGCTCCCAGTTAGAAAATGCTTTTTTAAATTCAGTAATCACTTGTTCTTTAGACATTAGATCTAACCTATCAAAAGTGTGTCCAAGTTCGTGATCAGGTCCCCAATATGCTCCTCTGTGCCAACCCCTAGCTACAGGCTTTCCTGTTTTAGGATGTATTGCTATGTGATCGTATAATCGAGCTTCAGTTTCATCACTTCTGTTAATATTAATATTAGAAGTTAATATACGTAATTGACCACTCCATTGGCTTCCTGGCGCACCAGTTGCTATAATTAGATCCTTTCCTGTATAATCAGAATTCATTTTTTATTCCTTTAAGTATAAAATCTGCCATTATTTTATGAGATAACACTCCGGGATGAAACCTATCTCTTGATAAATCTACTGCTACTTTAGTTGATTCAAACGGTATTGATATCATGTTATTAAATGTTGGTACCATTGATTGCCACGCTCTTCTTTCACAGTATGCTAATATTAATTTTGCTTTTGGAAATAATCCTTCTAAAAAATAATCAAACATTTTTAAACAATTAATATCCGACTCAGTAAAATATTTTTTGTAGCCTTCTTCTTTTTCAGGATTTTTTAATTTATAAATTTGACGCAAAGCATGACCGTATCCTTGTATAAATCTAGTATCGTTTAAAATAACATAGTCAGGATTAAAGTTTTTATATGCAATTAATGGATCAACTAAATCAGTAAGGCTATCAGCAGCACTTAGATTAATATAAGAAGCATCTAACTTACTAGCAACGATAAATGGAAAACTTTCTTCAACATTAATACCTGTTCCTAAACACAAACTGCCGCCGCCAAATATTATTTTTGTATTAGCATTGTAATCAGGTTCAGGGCCTCGAAGTCCTAAGCTATTCCAGCTATACTTAATATCAGTTCTAATTATATCATCTTGTATCAAGTGCGATGTAAAAACATCACGCCCGCAGCCGCCGACGTAAGGTTTAGACTTTTCAATATTATCCTTACCATTCCAAAGATCAATTGTATTTGGAATATTAAACAAACTTTTTGAACTAGACCAACGGCTAACAGTATCGTCTGTTTGTGTTGTAATTTCTTTCATTAGTTCAGACATTAATAATAAGATCCTTTGAACCGTTGTTCATTAACTCTGTAAACTTATCATTTATAAATCCAGTAGCTTGTAATGTAATTCTTGGTGTGTAACCCATATTAGAAGCGGCATGCGGCATGTTACACCAGTCATACACTAAACACTCCCCTGCATCATATCCTTGATAATAAGTGTTTCCAAATTGCCATACATGGCCGTAATCCCACGGCGTCAAACTAATTAATATCCTACGAAGCATTAATGGATTTTTATCTGCACCAGAGGATATCCATTTCTCTCTCCATTCTGGTCTTGCGTACCTCATTTGTTGATCAATATGGAAAGGAGTAACTTCTCCTAGACGCTGTATATGCACTCGAGATTGATGAATGTCGTACATTCCAACTGCTTCAAGCATTCTAAAAAAAATAGCTGTATCTGGATGAGTATCTCTCTTTTCGTTATGAGCAATTTGATGATGATACATGCAAGATACATCATCTTTGCCCGATGCACGTTTTATATCCATTAGTTCACCATCATGTAAATCTTTGTCTTGCTGACTTAAATTACGTGGTCTATAATTTCCTATTGTGTGTTCTTTACATTTTCTAAGAGCTCTTTGTATTCCTGGTTCCCAGTCACCTTTAAATTTACACATTACTGTAAAAGTTTTTTCCTGTGGATTAGCTTTTGAATCAAAATGCCAAGTTGATCTTAATTTATTATGATACCATCTACTAGGAATACCATCAACTGTATAAACATTCATATTTGATTCTTTATGACGTGCTAGTTGTTCGTCTGAGTACATATCATCTTGATAGTTGCTATCAGTAATATTAACACCTTCTTCAATTGGTGGCACTGTATCAGGAATTAAATTTTTAACTAAATCTCCTGAATAGTAATTTATATTTTTGTCGTTACCTTCAACAGATTTCTTAAGAGTCTTGTTTGCATCATCTGCATAATTTTTCATTGTTATTACTCCTTAAAATTATAACTAGAGATGTTAACATCATATTTAAATCGGTAGGTAAATTCGTTTAATTGTCTAGGACTATTTTGTTCAATAGAAGACATATAAAAATCAAACCAGTCAAATTCTTGTTTAGATTCTATTTGCCAACGTTCTTTCCAGTAGTGCCTATTAATAACATCTATTTTTAAATTATTTTGACCAACAAATTTATTTGCAGCATCTACTTCTTGTTTAATACAAGTTTTTAAATTGTCATAATTTTTATAATATGTATGGTAATCTGGGTATGTAATTGATTCAAATCCTCCAGCGCCTTTCCATCCTTGGAAGCAATTTCGTTCTGTACGAATTACTAATATTATTTTACTTAATGGAAATGTTTCTTTAATATAATCTAATTGTAAACTAAAATGATGACACTTAACTATTCTATACTTGTCCCATGTTTTATCTGAATATGCTGCATCAATCTCTGAAACAATTTCTTCTTTTGATAATGAGCTTAATTGATCAAATTTATGACCATGTTCATTACCTGGTCCCCAATATGCTCCTAGGTGTTGTACCGGAACTGATGTATGTGTATAAACTCTATCATCTCTATAGTCTGAATTATTAATCGGAGTGATCTTATTTTTTGCAATTATATTAGATACTGCACTCCATTTACTTCCTGGCGCTCCAGTAAAGAATATTAGTTTACTTTCGTCAAACATTAACTATTTCCTATTATTGTAATATTATTTATTAAGGTTTAAAAAACTCAAAATATAAACGGTCACCGTTATCTTGTTTGAACTTTTCTAATTCAAGATTATGTTTCTTTGCAAGTTCGTATGCAACTTCAAATGTCCAAGGAAAGATATCAACATATGGGCCTTTTGGCCACAAGTGTCCTGGATTAGCTCTAAAGTACATTCTACCACCTGGCATTAAAATCTCAACGAGTTTTGAAAATCTTGTATCAATATCATTCCTATCGCCAAAGTTAAGACTACCAAATACAATAATATGGTCGTAACTCTCTGGCTCTACAGCAAAGTCTAATATATCAACCATATAGTCTGCACTATTATTAAAAGGGTCAATGCCAATAAGATTGTTTATTCTATTTTTAAACGGATGATATCCGCACCCAAAGTCTAGTACTGCTTTTGGATTTTGACTGTTAATAAGCTCAACTAAACCCCATCCGCTGTATTGATATTTTTCTGTTGATGGTTGCCAAATTTCTCCAAAGAACCTATGCATGTATTTTTTATCAAGATCTTTTGTTAAATCAGCAACTGTCATATCAACACTTTCAATATCAAGACTTAACTTAGACGAAACACTAGCTTTAAACTTTCTTAACCTAGCAGGTGTCCACGGTAATGATCCAATATAGGTATCAACTGAGATCTTTTCATAAATTTCACTATACTTAGGTAAATTGAAGGAGTTCTTTAAATTTTCGTCTAATAAACTAAAAATTCTGGTATTCATAAAATTTTCTCCTTTTTGCTAAATAAAAGTATGGAAGATAAAAAAAAGTTCACTTTTAACAATTTTTTTATTCTCTTCATATAATTACTTATGTTAGGATGTAAATTTAAGGTTTAGGTCTGAACATAGAATCATAATAAACAATAGGAGAAAATTTATGAAAAAACTAATTATTGGGGCGTTTGTAGCTCTAAGTATGACAGCTACAACAGCTATGGCTGATTATACATTAATCGTTCCACAAGCACCCGGTAAAGGTACAAGTGTTTGGGGCGAGATTATTGCAAAGAATTTAGAGAAATTTATTGGGGAACCAGTAGTAGTTCGTCACATTCCAGGTGCGAGAGATATTCCTGGATTTAATAAATTCCACAACAAACTACGTTTTAACGACAAAACAATTATGGTTGCACACGGTGGTAATGGTGTGTCATACTTGTTAGACGATGTTGATTATAACTATTACGATTATGATCTAATTGGTTCTATGAACAATGACATCGTGCTTGGTAAGCAAGCAGGTAAAGACGAAAAGTCCGGTACATGGACTATTGCAGGCGGATCAGGTTTTGAACCAGATGCTGCGGCAGCGGCAATGTTACTATGTGGCCCACAAGGCAATAACACAGTAGCTGAGTATCTTGCTTGTTGGAGAGAGCGTGTTGTATGGGTTAACGGTGTTTCAGGCGGTGAAAAGCGTCTTGGATTTAAAAACGGTGAATTTGATATTGCACGTGAAAGTCCAGCAGCTTGGAAGCGTTTCTACACAGGTATTGAAGGTAACGAACTATGGTTCACACATGGTATCCTAGACTTAGAAAACAATGTACAAATGAACGATCCAAACTTTCCAAATACACAGTTTGAAGATGTATATGCAAGTCTATGGGGAGAACAACCAAAAGGCGATTTGTATAATGCATACAAACTTACTCGTAACTGGCGTGATGCAATCCAAAAGTCACTTTGGATGAACAAAGGTAATCCAAACAGTGCAAAGGTTAAAGCAGCTGTAACTGCGATGATTAACGATCCAGTTGCAAGTGCAGAAATTTATGCAAAGACAGGCGTTTATCCTTGGATTCAAGATGGTCCAGCATTATTAGCAGCACTGAAATCTTTGATTACAGAAAAAGCTCTTAAAGATGCGGTTACGTGGAACCAGGAAGCATACGGCTTTCCATCAATTTATAAGCCAGAATTACTCAAGTAAGAAGGACTAAACTATGGAATATGTTATCTGGGCACTAATTGGCACCCTATACGGAATGCTAGTAGGTATTATACCAATTGCTGGTGTAACTACTGCCCTAATAACTGTTTTTAGTATGGGAGCATACTTTATGGCCGACCCCTATTTGGGGTTGGTCTTTCTGACTGCTATAGTTGCAAGTTGTGCTAGTGCCGATAGTTATACAAGTATCTTAACTGGTATACCCGGTGCAAGCACAACAGCAGCCTGTGTTATTGATGGTTATCCTATGGCAAAGAAAGGCCAAGCAGCAAGAGCAATGGGAATTGCTATTACCGACTCTACATTTAATGGAGTTATATTTGCAGCATTAGCTTTCTTCTTACTTCCTTATTATGGAAAGATTATAGTATTATTTGGACGTCCGGAATTTCTGGGCTTTATGACAATGGCTCTAGCCTGTGTAGGATTTGTAGCTAGTAAGAATGTTTTCTTAAGTATATGTGCAATTATATTTGGATTATGTGTAGGTATGGTTGGCGAAGATGTAGTAAGTAATCCTAGACTAACATTTGGTTGGGAATATTTACAAAACGGAATTGGCATGGTAGTTTTATTATCAGGACTATTTGGAGTTCCAGAATTATTAGACGGATTTAGACGAGGATTAAAATCAGCTGCGCCGCCAATGGAAGGAAACTACTTTGAAGGTTTAAAAGAAGGCTTTGGTGATTGTAGACGACATTGGAAAGATATGGTTCGCGGCGGACTAATTGGATTTGTTACTGGACTACTACCAGGAGTAGGAGGAGCAGTAGGCGACTTTTTAGCATACGGTGCAACTAAAGCTGCACACAAAGAAAAACAAGAGATACCATTTGGTGAAGGTAATCCAATTGGACTATTAGGGTGTGAAGGAGCAAATAATGCACAGAAAGTATCTAGTATGATACCTGCTTGTTTGTTTGGAATACCTGCGGCACCT
>Ga0307488_10000099_pt1 | contig 61996 bp, 95 predicted proteins | sample SB02metaG_FD_202248 | JGI IMG/M metagenome (GOLD analysis project Ga0307488, IMG submission 202248) | Sea-ice brine microbial communities from Beaufort Sea near Barrow, Alaska, United States - SB 0.2 | ecosystem: Environmental > Aquatic > Marine > Coastal | place: USA: Alaska | collected...
CCGGGTATGGTATAACTGTTACTGGCGATGTTAATACTTCTAATAATATTAGTATTGCTGGTGTTTCTACTTTTGCTGGTGCCATTGATGCCAATGGGTCTTTAGATGTTGATGGTCATACTGAACTAGACAACTTAAATGTATCGGGTGTTTCGACCTTTGCTGGTGCAATTGATGCCAATGGGTCTTTAGATGTAGATGGACATACTGAACTTGATAACGTAAATGTATCAGGTGTTTCTACCTTCACTGGTGCAATTGATGCCAATGGGTCTTTAGATGTTGATGGTCATACTGAACTTGATAACGTAAATGTATCAGGAGTTTCGACTTTTGCTGGTAGTATAGATGCTAATGGGTCTTTAGACGTAGATGGTCATACTGAATTGGATGACCTCAATGTATCAGGTGTTTCGACCTTTGCTTCTGCGATTGTTGGTTCTGCCGTAACAATAAGTTCTTCTGGTATCAATGCTGCTACTGGTATTATAACTGCATCTTCTTTAGATGCTGCAATTTCCGAATGGGTATTAGGTGCCGATGGAACAGATAATTATACGTTTAGTGGACCTGGATTTACCGGTGCCGAAAATGATCCTACAATTTATGTGGTAAGAGGTCAAAAATATAACTTTGAAAATAAAATGGGTGCCCATCCATTTAGAATTCAAAGCGATCCAAATGGATCTACAGGAACGCAATATAATGATGGAATAACTAATAATGATGTATCAAATGGAACTCTAGTATGGGATGTTCAGTTTGATGCTCCAGAAATTCTTTATTATCAATGTACATCTCATGCTAACATGGGGGGTAGAATTTACACAAGAAGTGATGCTGAAGATTCGATAAGTTTCGAAACTATTATTGTAGGTGGTGGTACTACAATTACTGGATCTGGTATCAATGCTCCTACTGGTATTATAACTGCTTCTACTTTCAGTGGTTCTGGTGCATCATTAACTTCAATTCCTAATGGAGCACTAACAAACTCTAGTATTGCTATTGGTGGAGTAACTGTATCTCTTGGTGGTACTGATGCAACACCGGCATTTGACTTAAGTGATGCTACTGATTATCCTTATACATCATTGACGGGTATTACTACCGAAATCTTAGGTGATACTACTCCACAGTTGGGTGGGAACTTAGATCTTAATAGTAAGTTTATAACCGGAACAGGTGGTATTAATGTTTCTGGTGTTGTAACTGCTACTACTTTCTCTGGTTCTGGAGCATCACTTACTAATATTCCTAATGGAGCACTAACAAACTCTAGTATTGCTATTGGTGGAGTAACTGTATCTCTTGGTGGTACTGATGCAACACCAGCATTTGACTTAAGTGATGCTACTGCTTATCCTTATACATCATTGACGGGTATCACTACCGAAATCTTAGGTGATACTACTCCACAGTTGGGTGGGAACTTAGATCTTAATAGTAAGTTTATAACCGGAACTGGTGGAGTCAATGTTACTGGTGTTGTAACTGCTACTTCTTTTGTTGGTAATGTAACTGGTGTTGCTTCTACTGCAACTAAATTAGCAACCGCAAGAACATTTGAATTAACCGGAGATGTTGTTGCTTCTCAGATTAGTTTTGATGGTACTGGTAATGTATCTTTAGCGGCAACAATCCAACCTAATAGTGTTGCTCTTGGTGGTGACACTACTGGTGATTATGTTGAGTCCATTAGTGGAACCGGAAATCAAATAACAGTAAGTAGTGGGACAGGAGAAGGTTCAACACCTGTAATTTCGATTCCAAATAACCCAACACTTCCGGGAACAACTGTTACTGTTACAACTGACTTACAAGTCAACCGCAATTTAAATGTTACTGGGAACGTAACAATTGGTGGTACTTCTGCTACATTATTTACTGAAACTTTAAAGATTAGTGACCCGGATATTATTGTTGGATTTAGAACTGATGCTGGTGGTAATGATATTTCAAATGACACTACTGCAAGTCATGGTGGTATTGCCGTTGCATCAACAGAAGGAAGTCCCATAGTAAGTTTTGTTGGTGGTGGTGGAACAGTTCCTGTCACATATAAAAAGATCTTTTGGTTTGAGTCTGGTGCTTTTACTGGACTTGCTACTGATGCTTGGTTGACAAATTATGCATTTGGTGTTGGAACAACATCAATGTCGGCAGGCACTAAGTTTGCCGTTGGTAATATTGAGACAGACTTTGATGATATTAAGTCTGTTAGGCACATCAATTCATCGGGTGTTGTAACTGCCACTACTTTCTCTGGTTCTGGTGCATCATTAACTTCAATTCCTAATGGAGCACTAACAAACAATAGTGTTAATTATGGTGGAGTAACTGTATCTCTTGGTGGTACTGATGCAACACCAGCATTTGACTTGAGTGATGCTACTGCGTATCCCTATACTAGTCTTACTGGTATTACTACAGAAATTGTAGGTGATACTACTCCACAGTTAGGTGGAAACTTAGATCTTAATAGTAAGTTTATAACCGGAACTGGTGGAGTCAATGTTACTGGTGTTGTAACTGCCACTTCTTTCAGTGGTTCTGGTGCTAGTTTAACTGGAATTACTGCTGCTTCCATAGGTGCTTTGTCTGGTCTTACTATAAGAGAAGAAGGATCTGTAGCTGGATCTGCAAGTAGTGTTGGTGATATTAATTTTGTAAGTAGTAATTTAACAGCAACAGCATCTGGTATTGGTGCTACCGTTACATTATCAGATACCCCAACATTTACTAGCACTGTTATTGGAACTGGGGTTACTATTAATTCTTCCGGTATTAATGCCACTGGAGTTATAACTGCCACATCATTTAGTGGTTCTGGTGCAAACCTTACCAACATTCCTGCTCCAGATGTAGTTACTGGTGATAAGTATAATACTGGAATTACAACATCAATTTATGTTTCAATTACTGGTGGTATTGGAACGGCAGTGTCCGGACTTACTACAGTTGCAGCAAACAATGATATCTTTATTGGTCCTGGAATTGGATATTCATTCCCATCAACTGCGGGTAAGAGTTATATAATTGAATCTATTCATGTAACAAACATTTATAATACGCACCTTTATCTCACTTCAAGACATGATTTTAATGGTGGTGAAAATGTTCCAACTGCACAAAGAGTCATAGTTCCCTATCAAGGTGCTTTGGAAGTCCTAGAAGAACCAATCATTGCGAAACCATCAGATATTTTAAGATTTCAGGCATTTGCTGGTATAGGAGAAACTAGTGGAGTAGGACCAGAAGCAGTTGGAGTTAATAATGGATTGGATTCATTCATAACTTATTCTGAAAAAACTGATACTAATTTTATTGGAACTGGAAAAACGGTTGTTACACCAGCTGGAACAGAACTGTTCACTTCAAATACAAACCCATCTGTCATTCAATCAATTCGATTATGTAATTATGATTTGGACTTTGATGTTGATGCATCAGTATCCATTTATCGAGGAGGAAGTGTTGGAGGTATTCTAACCACAGGTGTCAGACAAGGATACTTGGTATATAATTTAACAGTGCCCAAGAATAGTGTAATTGAGATTTTAGAGAGACCAAAGTATCTTGCTGCAAATGACACTGTTGTTGTAGGGATTGCCGGAACCACTCTTACAAATAGTCTTTCTTCTACTTTATCCGGTAAATATATAACATAGTATTATTGAATTTTTTATGTGTCAATTGAAAGAAGGTATTATTTTTCCGACTAATTTTTATACTGCTGATATTTTCAATGAGTATCAAAATCAAAAGTATAAAAATTTTTTAACTGAACTTTCTAATAGAACAGAGGGTGAAAGAAGAAGTAATCGTAATGGTTGGCAGAGTGATACTTTTTTGTGGAAACAAGATATTTTTAAACCACTTTTGGATGAAGCACTTAGTGCCACACAAATGATTGCCAAGAGATTGTCTAATAAAGAACTTCCACAAATGGTTGTGAGGGCAATGTGGGGAAATATCAATCCAAAAGGTGGATTTAATTTCACTCATGTTCATCCTTCTGGGTGGTTGAGTGGAGTTTATTATATACAATTACCTGAAGCAAATAATGAAATAGTTTTTCAGGATCCAAGACCTGCAAGAATGATGGACTTTCAAAGAAGTTCTTTGATTACGGATGAATATTTTTCACATCATCCTAAGGTGGGAGAACTACTTTTATTTCCTTCTTGGTTGCCTCACTTTGTTTCACCAAATACATCGGATCAAAATAGAATTTCAATTTCATTTAATGTTGAGTTAATAGTATAGTATTATTACTTTGTTAAATAGTATTGGAACATTTGTTTTTTATGTTCATTACCAAGGGTAAATAGATGGCACAAGGAATTTTTGGTCTTGATAGAGTATATAAAAAACAAGTTCAAAATGTAAAAAACGACAACTTTGATAGTTGGCCAGAGAGTGCCACTTATGGTTACTTTGGTGGTGGTTATAATAATCCATATCTTTCGACAGTAGACCGTATTGATTTCTCGAATGAAACTACATCGGCACCAGGAAATAATCTAACTCAAGCAAGATATGGTTTAGCAGCAGTCTCAAGTAGTTCTTATGGTTACTTTGGTGGTGGATATTTCTCACCACCAAATACTTATGTTACCACAGTAGACCGTCTTGATTTCTCCAATGAAACTTTCTCGGCACCAGGTAATAATTTAACTCAAGCAAGAGAAGGTTTAGCAGCAGTCTCAAGTAGTTCTTATGGATATTTTGCTGGTGGATTTACTTTCCCTCCTGCAAGTTGGAAAGATACAGTAGACCGTATTGATTTCTCCAATGAAACTACATCGGCACCAGGTAATGATATACCTTCAGGAAGACAGGGTTTAGGAGCAACCCAAAGTAGTTCTTATGGTTACTTTGGTGGTGGTGGTAGTTCTGTTGTATCATTAGTAGACCGTATTGATTTCTCGAATGAGACTACATCGGCACCAGGTAATAATTTATCTCAAGCAAGATATAACTTAGCAGCAACCTCAAGTAGTTCTTATGGTTACTTTGGTGGTGGTGAAACTATACCACCTTATGTTACCACAGTAGACCGTATTGATTTCTCGAATGAAACTACATCGGCACCAGGTAATAATCTACCTCAAGCAAGAGGAAGATTAGCAGCAGTCTCAAGTAGTTCTTATGGTTACTTTGGTGGTGGTACTACTCCACCTTTTGCTGCCACAGTAGACCGTATTGATTTCTCGAATGAAACCACATCGGCACCAGGTAATAATCTAACTCAAGCAAGAGAACAACTAGCAGCAGTATCCGGAGGAGCATCATACCGAATAAAAGGTTCGAGAACTTATGGTTACTTTGGCGGTGGTGAGGCTCCACCTTATGTTGCCACAGTAGACCGTCTTGATTTCTCGAATGAGACTACATCGGCACCAGGAAATAATCTAACTCAAGCAAGAAATGGTTTAGCAGCAGTCTCAACTAGTTCTTATGGTTACTTTGGTGGTGGTTTTGCTCCTACAGGTTATGTTACCACAATAGATCGTATTGATTTCTCGAATGAAACTTTCTCGGCACCAGGAAATAATCTAACTCAAGCAAGATATGGTTTAGCAGCAGTCTCAAGTAATTCTTATGGTTACTTTGGTGGTGGTGAGACTCCACCTTATGTTGACACAGTAGACCGTCTTGATTACTCTAATGAAACTACATCGGCACCAGGTAAAAATCTATCTGCAGTAAGAAGATCTTTAGCAGCAGTCTCAAGTAATTCTTATGGTTACTTTGGTGGTGGTTTTACTCCACCTTATGTTGCCACAGTAGACCGTATTGATTTCTCTAATGAAACCACATCGGCACCAGGTAATAATCTAACTCAAGCAAGATCTGGTTTAGCAGCAGTCTCAAGTAGTTCTTATGGATACTTTGGTGGTGGACTTGCTCCACCTCTTGTTACCACAGTAGACCGTCTTGATTTCTCTAATGAAACCACATCGGCACCAGGTAATAATTTATCTCAAGCAAGATATAACTTAGCAGCAGTCTCAAATAATTCTTATGGTTACTTTGGTGGTGGTTCATCCCCAACACGGTCTACAGTAGACCGTATTGATTTCTCGAATGAGACTACATCGGCACCAGGTAATAATTTACCTCAAGCAAGAGAAAGTTTAGCAGCAGTCTCCAACTAAATAAGAATACTTATATTATTAAACAAAACTATAATCTTATAATTGTAAATGGCAATATTTTCTCTCAACGAAGTCAGAACAGAACAGATAAAAAATGTTGCAAACGACAACTTTGAGAGTTGGCCGGAGAGTGCTACTTATGGTTACTTTGGTGGTGGACTTGCTCCACCTGCCGATTATGTTACCACAGTAGACCGTATTGATTTCTCTAATGAAACCACATCGGCACCAGGAAATAATCTAACTCAAGCAAGAGGTTATTTAGCAGCAGTCTCAAGTAATTCTTATGGTTACTTTGGTGGTGGATATTTCTCACCACCAAATACTTATGTTACCACAGTAGACCGTCTTGATTTCTCGAATGAGACTACATCGGCACCAGGAAATAATCTAACTCAAGCAAGATATGGTTTAGCAGCAGTATCAAGTAGTTCTTATGGTTATTTTGGTGGTGGTTTTGCTCCACCTTATGTTACCACAATAGACCGTCTTGATTTCTCTAGTGAGACTACATCGGCACCAGGTAATAATCTACCTCAAGCAAGAAGTGGTTTGGCAGCAGTCTCAACTAGTTCTTATGGTTACTTTGGTGGTGGTACTGCACCACCTTATGTTACCGCAATAGATCGTATTGATTTCTCGAATGAAACTTTCTCGGCACCAGGTAATAATCTAACCCAAGCAAGAGGTTATTTAGCAACAGTTTCAACTAGTTCTTATGGTTACTTTGGTGGTGGTTCTTCTCCACCTAATGTTACCACAGTAGACCGTATTGATTTCTCTAATGAAACTACATCGGCACCAGGTAATAATTTATCTCAAGCAAGAAATGGTTTAGCAGCAGTCTCAACTAGTTCTTATGGTTACTTTGGTGGTGGTTTTACTCCACCTTATGTTACCACAATAGACCGTCTTGATTTCTCTAGTGAGACTACATCAGCACCAGGTAATAATTTACCGGCAGGAAGACGTGCTTTAGCAGCAGTATCCGGAGGAGCATCATACCGAATAAAAGGTTCGAGAACTTATGGTTACTTTGGTGGTGGTGATACTGCGCCTGGAGCACCTGGTAGTGTAGCAACAGTAGACCGTATTGATTTTTCGAATGAGACTACATCGGCACCAGGAAATGATCTAACTCAAGCAAGACGTTCGAACGCAGCAGTCTCAAGTAATTCTTATGGTTACTTTGGTGGTGGTTTTGCTCCACCTGGTAGTGTAGCAACAGTAGACCGTATTGATTTTTCTAATGAAACTGTATCGGCACCAGGTAAGGATCTACCTGTAGCAAACCAGGCTTTAGCAGCAGTCTCAAGTAGTTCTTATGGTTACTTTGGTGGTGGTTTTATTCCCAGCTCGACTGCTGTAGTAAACCGTTTTGATTTTTTTAGTGAAACTTTCTCGGCACCAGGAAATGATCTAACTCAAGCAAGAGCTAGTTTAGCAGCAGTCTCAAATAGTTCTTATGGTTACTTTGGTGGTGGTTCACCAAAACTTACTACAGTAGATCGTATTGATTTCTCGAATGAAACTGTATCGGCACCGGGTAATAATCTACCTTTAGGAAGAAATGGTTTAGGAGCAGTCTCAGGTAACTCTTATGGTTACTTTGCTGGTGGAGAAAATTATGTCAGTCCATCTACTAGCTATCGTGACGATGTATTTCGTATGGATTTCTCGAATGAAACTTTTGCAGGAATCGTTCTTGCAAATAATTTATCCGCAAAGAAAGCTAGTTTAGCAGGAACCTCAAACAATTCTTATGGTTACTTTGGTGGTGGTTCGGGTCTTCCTGTACCTAATTATCTTGCCACAGTAGATCGTATTGATTTCACTACTCATATTTGTTCAGCAACAGGAAATAATTTACCTCAGGCCAGATTTGGTTTAGCAGCAGTATCCAACTAAATATGGGTATAAATATATAAAATTGGTATTTTATAATTTTTATGACTAACAATTATGAAGCGATTGCACTTGCATCATCTACGGAAGTTTTGGATGATAAAAATGAATTCATGTTCAAAGTTCTCAATGAAGCAAATCGATGGATTGAAAGTGAAGTAGAACTTGCACAAGGTCGTTCAGATTTTCAAATTGAAAAGTTTATTGTTCATGATAGTTTTACTATTCCATCTGCATTTAAATCTGCTTTAATTAATCGTAAGAGTGTGGCAGAAAATCTTCTTTCAAAAATTATTGATGCAAAGAAAGAAGCAAGAGAGTTTCATTATAAGTGGGAAGGAAAGGATAAGACACAACCAATCTGGTGGAAGACCCGTGATGGTGGTGAAGAATTATGTTGGTATGATATTGATGAGTTTCATTTTCATCGTATGCTTGAGGGACTTAATCACGGTTTCAAAGCATCGGTCCAAGAACTTGAATGTTTTGATAAATTGATTAGTCGTTTGATTGAACTGAATGGTGGTAAATTAGTAAGCAAAGAACAATTTGATGCAGACCAACCAGATTATTGGGAGAGAAGACTTTCGAATCAATCTATTGATGATTTGTTTGCCGCAAAAACTGGTGTGAATGCAGGTAATATTCGTTCTATGAGAAGAGCAAGTGCTCCTACTGTATTAGGAAATGATGTAAATAGAACTAAAGGATCATTTGGTGATCCAACTAATCCTCTTGACTTTCTGAATAAACTTCAAGAGAATGTTTCTGCCGGTATTTCTGAAATTACTGGTATGGATCAAAAAATTCTTTCATCTATTGAGGAAGAACAAAAACAATTTAATGGATCATTATTTAACCAAGAATTAAAACAGTAAAATCTTATGGCTATCATAGGAGACGTATTTGGATTAACTTCTATTTACGAGAGACAAGTAGAAAATATTGCAAACGACAACTTTGAGAGTTGGCCGGAGAGTGCTACTTATGGTTACTTTGCTGGTGGTTCTAATCCACCTTCGTCTCCTTCTTATGTTGCCACAGTAGATCGTATTGATTTCTTGAATGAAACTGCATCACTACCAGGTAATGATTTACCTTCAGGAAGAAAAAGTTTCGGAGAAGTCTCAAGTAGTTCTTATGGTTACTTTGGTGGAGGTTATGATGGTTCGAACCATATTAATACAATAAACCGTCTTGATTTTTCGAATGAAACTTTTTCGGCACCAGGTAATAATTTATCTCAAGTAAGACAGGGTTTAGGAGGAACTCAAAGTAGTTCTTATGGTTACTTTGCTGGTGGATCAGATCCAGCTGTGTCTCCATCTTATGTTGCCACAGTAGATCGTATTGATTTCTCTAGTGAAACAATGTCAACACCAGGTAATAATTTACCTTCAGGAAGAAAGGATATTGGAACATCTCAAAGCAGTTCTTATGGTTACTTTGGTGGTGGTTATGATGGTTCGAACCATATTAATACAATAAACCGTCTTGATTTCTCTAGTGAAACTTTTTCGGCACCGGGTAATAATCTATCTCAAGTAAGACAGGGTTTAGCAGCAACCCAAAGTAGTTCTTATGGTTACTTTGGTGGTGGATCTGATCCAGCTGTGTCTCCATCTTATGTTGCCACAGTAGATCGTATTGATTTCTTGAATGAAACTGCATCACTACCAGGTAATAATTTACCTTCAGGAAGAAAGGATATTGGAACAGTCTCAAGTAGTTCTTATGGTTACTTTGGTGGAGGTTATGATGGTTCGAACCATATTAATACAATAAACCGTCTTGATTTTTCGAATGAAACTTTTTCGGCACCAGGTAATAATTTATCTCAAGTAAGGCAGGGTTTAGGAGGAGTATCCGGAGGAGCATCATACCGAATAAAAGGATCAAGAACTTATGGTTACTTTGGTGGTGGTGATACTGCGCCTGGAGCACCTGGTAGTGTAGCAACAGTAGACCGTATTGATTTCTCGAATGAGACTACATCGGCACCAGGTAATGATCTAACTCAAGCAAGACGTGCGTCCGCAGCAACCGAAAGTAGTTTTTATGGATACTTTGGTGGTGGTTTTGCTCCACCTAACGTGGACACAATAGACCGTATTGATTTCTCTAATGAAACTGTATCGGCACCAGGTAAGGATCTACCTGTAGCAAACCAGGGTTTAGCAGCAGTCTCAAGTAGTTCTTATGGTTACTTTGGTGGTGGTGCTTCTCCCAGCTCGACTGCCGTAGTAAACCGTTTTGATTTCTCTAGTGAAACTTTCTCGGCACCAGGAAATGATCTAACTCAAGCAAGAAATAATTTAGCAGCAGTCTCAAATAGTTCTTATGGTTACTTTGGTGGTGGTGGTTATCCTGAAAAATCAACAGTAGATCGTATTGATTTCTCGAATGAAACTGTATCGGCACCGGGTAATAATCTACCTTCGGGGAGACATGGTTTAGGAGCAGTCTCAGGTAACTCTTATGGTTACTTTGCTGGTGGAGAAAATTATGTCAGTCCATCTACTAGCTATCGTGCTGATGTATTTCGTATGGATTTCTCGAATGAAACTTTTGCAGGAATCGTTGCTGCAAATAATTTACCCGTGAAGAAATTTGGTACAGCAGGAACCTCAAGTAATTCTTATGGTTACTTTGGTGGTGGTAATGGTCTTCCTTCACCCAGTTATCTTGCCACAGTAGATCGTATTGATTTCACTACTCATATTTGTTCAGCAACAGGAAATAATCTACCTCAAGCAAGAAGTAGTTTAGCAGCAGTATCAAACTGACACTAAATAGAAATACTTATATTATTATGATATGAATGATATACTTAGAAATGTATTGATACAACCAAAAGTTGTATCAAAAGAAGGAATTGATTTCTTAGTTAATCATGCAAAAAATGCACCCAAAGATAAAATGGGTGTATTTGATGGAGAGAAAGCAAATCAAAACAAAGAAGGTCATCCATCAAGAGTTGATTTGAATGTAAGAAATGTAGATTGCTCTGATACTTCAAAAATTATTGAAGAGATTAAAGAACTTTATAATAATATTGTTCATCACGTAATCAATCCTTTTTATGAGTTTAAAATAAGAGATAGTGAGTCTCCTCAGTTACTCATATATGAACCAGGAGGACACTATAAATCTCATTATGATGCAGTATCAAGGTGGAAAAACCCTGATGGATCTATTATCTGGAAGAAGTCTGTAGATAGAGATTTATCAACTATTCTTTTTTTAAATGATGATTTTGAAGGTGGAGAATTTGTATTCCCAGATCTCAGAGTACGTATCAAACCAGAACCAGGTTTATTAGTTGCCTTTCCATCTTCACAGTTTTATCTCCATAAAGTAGAACCAGTAATTTCAGGAACTCGTTATGCAATGGTAAACTGGATGACCGTTCAAGGTATGCCTACTAAAGCGGAGATTGATAAAGAGATAGAAGATAAATACAATATAAATGTGTACTGATAAAAATGTCTCAATTAATTAAACACTTTTTAGTGGATAGAGATACTGGAGAATGGATAAAGGGTAAAATTAGAGGGTATATATTTCCAAACTTAAAGGGATTGGAAATTGTTTATCGTTTAACTGATGTAAATGGAGATCATATCTGCCTATCAAAAGTTCCAGAGTATTTTGAGTATTCGAAAACTGTAACTCCAAGTGTCTTAACTGAATATCAAAATGATTCAAATATTACAGTAGTAAGTTCTACTGAAAAGCAGGTTGAAGAACCTATTCTAAACGAAGAAACTGGAGAACCAACAGGTGAAACAACTACAGTAACTTTGCATGATGTAACTTATAGAGAAGCATATACTATTGTAGAAAACGATGGACTCAAAATTTTAACTCAAGAACAATGGAACACTGAGATTTCTAATTATGATGCAAGACAAACTGAAAAAAGATATAGTGAAATAAGAATAGTTAGAGATGAAGTTTTGAAAGATACTGATTGGATGGTTACAAAGACAACAGAGAGTGGGAGTAATTTATCAGATGAATTTAAGAATTGGAGAACCACTCTAAGAGATTTACCATCTGTTGGAATTACAACAGACACTTTCCCAGCAACTCCAGATTCAATTCAATTTGATCAGAATATAACTAAAGACTATTCCCAAAAATTAAGATCTATTGTATTGATTAATGATACTCTTCCTGCATTGCCTGAAGAGGATTTAGGTGGTGAGTAAGTCGTAACACTTTTGGTCCTTATCATAAGCATATTCGGCATAAGGACCATTCTTTCTTACATAATGTAGGAACAATTGCATAAAACTATCATTTTTATGAGTTCTTAGTGGACTTCTCCAATGAGGAACAATTGTTCCTAAGTATGCAACACCATCACCTGTAGGAGTCACAACTTCTCTGCGTTTTCCCGTAAGATCTTTAAGTTTAATCGGCCATTTTGCATCACCAGAAATATTCATAGTAACTGATACCTCACAAGAAGGTCTATCAGTATGACAATTCATCCATCCTTTATTATGATAAGTTGTCGTGAACCAGTAAGAAGGAATGAGTTCTTCCCCTAATAGTTCTTCGAGAATTGGTTTGACTCTATGAACTACAAATGTTGATGATCGTGGAGCATAACAAGTTAACACTCTTCCTCTTTCTTTATCCCAGTGCCCTTCAAGAGATCCTAAATCACTTATGGCACCACAAATATTTTGATACTTAATCTTTATTGCTTCTTCTTTGGTAATAATTTCGGGAAGGTAATACCAACCTTTGTCAGAGAAACTGCTCATTATAAAAATTTATTCTTATTATTATTTATTATACATTTAATGATATAATAGGAGAATAATATCAATTAAAAAATTAATAATTAAAATGAACTTTATTGTATACACAAAAGAAAATTGTCCCCACTGTTATAAGATTAAACAAGTATTGGAATTGACTGGCACAAATTTTGCATCCTATAAACTTGAAGAGGACTTTACAAGAGAAGAATTCTATGCTAAATTTGGCAAAGGTTCTACTTTTCCACAGGTAGTATGTGACAATAAAAAATTGGGAGGCTGTGTTGACACAATCAAATTCCTCAGAGAACATCAAGTCATCAAGTCTTAACATAAATAAAAATGAAGACCACAGAAATCGTGGTATTGAATTTTTACTTAATGGGGGAAAAAGAAAGCAAACAGAACCATTTCATATTATCTTTGAAAAGATGGTAAGCTTTCTAAAACGGGAAGTAACTATCTATTTTGAATTTTCCATCAGAACACGGAAAATAGAGGTAACTACCCGGAGTAAAAAAGATGTTAGCAACTAGTTTAGTATTTGGATCATTTTTGACTATTCTATTTCTCATGATGGGACTGATGATTGGTTGGACTGCTAGAGAATACATGATGAACTATCGGGAGGCACCAAGATATCATCCCGAAATGTTTGATGAGCAAGGAAATCTAATTCCAGATGAAGTAATCGCATTTAATTTTGAAAACTATGACGACAGTAACGAAGAAGAAAACGACAACGACTAAGGCAGTATCATTAGAACTTCCAAGAAATCCATTTGTCTTTGAAGTTTTAGATCTTCTTTCCAAACAGAGAAGTAAGGCAAAGAAGATTGAAGTTCTGAAGAAGTATGAACACGTTTCTTTGAAGGCAACATTAATTTGGAACTTTGATGAAAGTATAATTTCTGTTCTTCCTGAAGGGGAGGTTCCCTATTCTGGATTTGAGGATCAGGCATCATCAAATGGAACTTTGAGCACTAAAATCTCAGAAGAAGTTCGTAGAATGCACGAAACTGACTCATTTTCAATGGGTTCGAGCGATAAGAATGGACATACTACAATTCGTAGAGAGTATAAAAACTTCTATCACTTTATTAAGGGTGGTAATGATAGTATGAATAGTGTTCGTCGTGAAACGATGTTCATTAATATTCTTGAGGGACTTCATCCATTAGAGGCTGAAATTATTTGTCTATGTAAGGATAAAAAACTTTCTGAAAGATATAAAATCACAAAGGAACTTGTGAGTGAAGCATATCCAGACATTACTTGGGGCAATCGTTCATAATTATGGCAAATCAATTGGGAGATGCTCCTACTAAAATAGAAGAGGAACAGTCTATGACCTCCTGGACACCATCAGAAAAAGAAAATTCTAAATCCTTATATGGATGTGAAATTCTGATAGAGAATGGAACTTGGGAACAAGTATCCACTAAAGATTGTCCTAATGATGCAATGATAATCACTTATGTGGTTGATGGAGAAACGAGATATGATTTGACTCGTAGTCAGAAAGAAGTTCGTATATTTAATATGTATTGGGATAAGTTTCGTGAGAATTTAAAGGGCATTGGTTTTGGTATGGGAAGAACCAATCCAAAACTATGGGGAATAGAACCACCACCCCCAACCAAAAAGCGGAAATAATTCCAAAATATTGGCAAAAAAAATCCCGGCAATTTTTTGGTCTGTAGGGATTTTCAGAAACCTCTTGACTAAATAGGGTATAGGGTCTATAATGGACCTATCGTTCATCAGAGGAAACTCTGACGCAAGTAAGTCGCGGAACGGAGCGTTCATCCCATGTTTGATATACTACTGTATACCACCCTCACTTGTTCTCAATCTAATGCAATTATGTTGCGGATGAAACAGAACGAAAATATTCCTCCCGAATATGAGGTGGAATTAATTGAGGTCATGAAGGAATCAAATCCTGATTGTTATTGGGACGCAATCGACTGAAGGAACGGGAAAACACGGATCCATCGAAAGATGAGAAGGTTAATTTTCACCCAACTTCAGGAGTAAACAAATGAACACACTTCAAATGATTAAAAAGCAGATCAACAAAGCATCTGCACTGCATGACGCACAAGTTCTTCACACCTCATATCGTGGTGTTGAGTATGATACTCGTTGTGTAAAATCAAACGAAACACACGGTACATTCTGTTATCGTGGTCGTGTCTACAATAAGTGAGTCACTTACGTTAAAATTGTTAGGGGGGTTGCAAGACCCTCTTTTTTTATGCTATAATCAATTGAAATATCGCAGTATTATGGAGAAAGAAAGGCTAAAACTAATTGTTCGAAATCTTGAATTGCTTATTGATTCTCTAAAGGCAGAAGTTTATTCTGATGTTAATGTGCATACCACAAAGCAAGAAAATTTTGATGATCCATCCTCTGATTATATTTTAGATTACGACGAAGTTTTTGAGGATGATGATGGATAATCGCACTAAAATCAAAAAGGTTAAAGATCTTGCAAAACTATTTGAAAGATTAATAGCACAAGATCATCTTTACAGTGAAGAACGTATTGTAGAGATGAAAGAAGCTCTTTCTGCGATAAAGAAGCAAATCACAGAAATGGAAAAACAAAATTATAAAGGATTTGGAGCATGAATGTAAAATTAATCAGTGTTACACCTGATGCAGAGAAAATGATGGGATATGTGGCACGAGTGTCAAATCCTTCTAATCAAGAGAATCCAAAGGTTGCTGGTCTTCTTAAGTATTGCGTCAAACATCAACACTGGAGTGTCTTTGAGCAGTCATTCATGACTCTTGAGATAGAGACTACAAGAGGACTGGCAGCTCAAATCTTGCGCCATCGGAGTTTTACATTCCAGGAGTTTTCACAACGGTATGCAGATTCATCGATGCTTGCCGATACTATTCCTCTGTTTGATTTGAGACGACAAGACACAAAGAATCGTCAAAATTCTATTGATGATATTAATCCCCATACTCGTCAAAATTTTGAAATGAAGATTCAAAAGCACTTTGATGATGCTATGCAACTGTATCAAGAAATGCTTGCTGCTGGAATTGCAAAGGAATGTTCAAGATTTGTGCTTCCCTTGGCAGTACCAACCAGAATTTACATGAGTGGTTCATGTCGTTCATGGGTTCATTATATCGATTTGCGTTCTGCTCACGGAACTCAAAAAGAGCACATGGATATTGCAGAAGCATGTAAAAAAGTTTTTGTAGAACAGTTTCCAACAGTAGCAGAAGCTCTGGAATGGATCTAAATATTTTTATACTGAATTGATAAAATGGCAACATATCCGATTATTAATAAAGAAACTGGTGAACAAAAGGAAATAGTTCTGAGTATTCATGAGTGGCCAAAATGGTGCGAAGATAATAGTGATTGGATTCGTGATTGGTCTGACCCCTCTACCGCACCTATGGCAACAGATGTTGGTGAATGGAGAGATAAACTTGTGGCAAGAAATCCTGGATGGAATGAAGTTTTAAACAAGGCATCAAAAGCACCAGGTTCGAAAGTATCTAAAATCTAATGGCAAGAAGAAAAAGAGCATCTGCAACCGATCAACCCATTGGAGTTGGTCTTACAACAAAGCAGATGAAAAGAAAGAAACCATTAAGTTCTGGATACTTAGTGGATATAGATCCACTTAATGATAATCAAAAAAGACTCTTTGATTCTTATAAGGAAGGAAAGCATCTTATTGCATATGGTTGTGCGGGAACAGGAAAGACCTTTATAACCCTCTTCAATGCACTTAAAGATGTATTAGATGAGAACACTCCTTATGAGAGAATATACCTTGTGAGGTCTCTTGTAGCAACTAGAGAGATTGGGTTTCTTCCTGGTTCTCATGAAGATAAGGCAGACATCTATCAAATACCATATAAGAATATGGTAAAGTATATGTTCCAGATGCCTTCTGATGCTGATTTTGAGATGTTGTATGGTAATCTTAAATCACAGGAATCAATTAAATTCTGGAGCACATCATTCCTTCGTGGAACGACACTTGATAATGCGATTGTAATTGTTGATGAATTTCAGAACTTGAATTTTCATGAACTCGATAGTATCATCACTCGTGTTGGTGAAAATACACGGATTTGTTTCTGTGGTGATTCTCGACAGTCAGATTTAAATAAGGCAAATGAAAGGAATGGTATTGTTGACTTTATGAACATCTTGCGTAAAATGCCTTCTTTTGATATAATTGAGTTTGGAACCGACGATATCGTTCGATCCGGTCTAGTCAAAGAGTATATCGTTGCAAAAATAGAAGCAGGTTTTTAATGTTTAATCATGTTGATTTGAATCTCCCTCAACTTGAGAGGGAGACTATTGATGGAGTCAGATACTATTCTGTTCCTGATGAAGAAGAACTCTTAAAACTAGTTTCTATCACTTCGGTGACTAGTCATTATAATAAGGAGACTTTTGTAAAATGGAGAAAAAGAGTTGGTGATGAAGAAGCAAATCGAGTCACAAAAGCGGCAACACGTCGTGGAACTGATTTTCATAGTCTTACTGAGTGTCACCTAAAGAATATAGAGTTACTAAAAGTTCCTCCTATTTCTGATTTTCTATTTAAGATTTCTAAGGGAACTTTAAAGAACATTGACAATATTCATGCTCTGGAAACTTCCCTATATAGTAAGCAGTTGGGTATTGCTGGAACCGTCGATTGTATTGCAGAATACGAGGGTGAATTAGCAATAATTGACTTCAAGACTTCTAAAAAACCGAAACCAAGAAATTGGATCGAAAACTATTTTGTACAATGTGCGGCATATGGATGTATGTTGTATGAAATGACTGGTATTCCGGTCAAAAAATTTGTAATCATTATGGCTTGTGAAAATGGAGAATGCGTCGTCTACGAAGAAAGAGACAAATCAAAGTACATCAAACTTCTCACCGAATATATTAGAAAGTTTGTTACAGATAAATTGGAACTCTATGGAACCGAATAAAGAACTGGAACAGGTAATTAATAGTAAATTTCTAACACCATCTAAGTTTGCATTAGAAATTGAAAAGATTGTTGCCGAAGAAAAAATCAACTATATCGATGCCATTTGTCACTATTGTGAATTAAATGAACTTGATGTAGAATCAGTCACAAAACTTGTATCAAAACCACTGAAGGAAAAACTGAAGTGGGATGCTACGAGACTTAATTTTATGAAAGCAACTTCGAGAGCAAAACTGCCTTTATGAAAGTGACCCCATTTGATACCTACCAACATTATTTGTCACTCAAAAATCATTTTACGAACCCAAAATACGACTTCTTCCGATATGGTGCGAAGACCCGTGCAAGTGTATCTTCATTCAATAAAAGAAGAGATAAGTATTGGTTCGAGAAAACCAGTCGTAAATATAATGATGAAGAAGTTGTAAAATTTCTTGTATCTAATTTCGCATACGCCGACAACCCACAAAACTTATGGATTGGAGAAATTATCAGTTCTGGAGAAAGGACTTACGCAGATTGGACAAAGAGGCAACAGAGTTTGACGTACTTGTTCAAAGAACAAAGCAACGAATTACTCTCGAACAACGAATTAGAGAATCTATTCAGTTGCTCGAAAGGTCATCCAACAATCTTAAAAAGATTTCTTGGTGGAGACATAAGTCTTGAAACTTTTGTAATCTATGATAGAATATTCTCATTCAGAAAGAAGTTTGATAAGAAACTGAAAGATCCTGTATGGGAAACCGTAAGTTTAAAACTCCAAAAATATTCTCCCTTTCTAAATATTGATGTATTCAAGTTTAAGAAAATTTTGCGGGCCCTTGTAGATGAGTGACTTTTTTGATTCTGAAATCATTCAGGAAGAACTGAGTGAAATTAATGAAATGCAAGAAAAAATCTACGAGAGTTTTATTACTTTCGGTAGAATGTCCCGTGAACAAAAACTTGAGCACGTTGAAATACTTACAACCTTGCTTGAAAAACAGCAAGTGATGTATACTAGACTATCTCTTTCTGATGACCCAAAGGCCATCGAAATGAAAGATAATCTACGCAAGTCAGTTTCAATGATGGGTTTCCCACCAGAGACTGATATGCTGACTTTATTCAATAGTATGAATGCCACAATCAAATCTCTCAAAGACTATATTGACGACTGAGAGAATTTCTGCTATACTATCCGAGTAAATCCAAAACATCCAAACTAATCTAAGGTAATCCAAATGTCTTTTGCTGATCTTAAGAAGCAATCCAAACTTGGCTCCCTGACTGAAAAACTGGTCAAGGAAGTCGAAAAAATGAATAATGCAGGTAGTTCAGGAGATGATCGTCTCTGGAAACTAGAATGTGATAAAGGTGGTAATGGTTATGCCGTTATTCGTTTCCTTCCTGCTCCTGAAGGTGAAGACCTTCCATTCGTCAAACTCTATTCCCATGCCTTTCAAGGTCCTGGTGGATGGTATATTGAAAACTCTCTGACGACACTGAATCAGAAAGATCCAATGTCAGAATACAACACGATGCTGTGGAATAACGGCACAGATTCTGGTAAAGATCAGGCACGTAAGCAGAAACGTAAACTGACTTATGTTGCAAACATCTATGTTGTAAAAGATCCTGCTAATCCTTCCAATGAAGGTCAGGTAATGCTTTACAAATTCGGTAAGAAAATCTTTGATAAGATTACTGCCGCAATGCAACCTGAGTTTGAGGACGAGGAAGCAATTGATCCGTTTGACTTCTGGCAGGGTGCTAATTTCAAACTGAAGGCAAAAAATGTTGCCGGTTATCGTAACTATGATTCTTCAGAGTTTGCCCGTCAGGATGCACTTCTGGAAGATGATGAAGCAATGGAAGCAATCTGGAAAAAAGAGTATTCTCTCGAAGATTTTGTTGCTCCCGATCAGTTCAAGTCTTATGATGAATTGAAAAAGCGTCTTGATTATGTTCTTGGTATCAAAGGAACGACTAAGTTCCAAGATCAAGAATCCGTTCAGGAAGAAGAAGAGTTCCGTCAACAGAATCGTGGAGAATCGGCACCTCCAGTTCCTCAATCAATGAAAGAAGAATTGACTGACCTTTCTTCTACCAATACTGATGAAGATGATGATACACTCTCATACTTTGCCGCACTCGCAGCAGACTAAGTAAGATGGGGAGGGAAACCTCCCTTTTTTTATGGGTTAGTGGATCTAGTATTTTCTGTTCTGATTAGATTATCGTTAATATATTCTGATGAACGTCCATAAATCATAATTTCTCTCATATCATTCAAAAACTGTTGTAAATATGATGGTTTTAGTATATAGATGGATGATTTCTCATTATTTTTTCTAACTTCATATTCATAGTTATTGATATTAATCACAGGATTTAAAGTAGTTGCAGTATTCGAAGGATCTGGAATTGTAAAATCTTCATCTACAACTTTACCTGCAGGAAGAATCAATCTACCTTGAGTATCTTTTACTTCTGTTGTTTCATAATGATGCACGGAAGATAATCCAGTAATACCATACTTATTTTCTGCATATCGATAGAGATCACGATTTGACAGTGGCCACTGATCTCTGACTCTTGTAATATTTGCCGTCATTAATACAACCCAATCAAGTTCTGCACTTCCATAAAATTCTTCGGCAATTGTATCAGGTCTTGCACCCTCTACAATTTCATACTTATCAAAGATGGTGAATACATTTTGTAAGTCATCACGCAACTTATTTCTTCTGAATAAATTCTTAACTCTCAAATAATTTTGGGAAGAATTGCTATCAGATAAAAATGATTGATAATCTAATTCTGGTAGTTCTCTGAAGTATCCCATTTTAGTATCCTACTCCTGTTATTTCATCACCATAATCAACATCATAAACTGGTTCAATTTCTTTAAAACTTAAATCCATTTGCATAGAAACTGGTGTTCCATCATCATATGTCGCATAAGTTCCGTCTGCCGTATAACTGACATTAATACTTTCCATAAAACATTGTTTGAATTTGTTTAAGAAAGAATGTTCTGTTGCACCTTGACGATATCTTAATTCAAAAACATCTGGTGTGCTAAGAAATGTTGTGTTAGTCGTAGTAGAACCTTCACCCGATGATACTTTGGGTGCCATATGTGTTTTAAAGCATCTAATAATGTTTTTAATTTCTATTGCTTCGTCTCTATTTCTTGGAGTCATTTTGAATGAAAATCTAAAAGATCTCAAAGATGGTCCATTAAAAAGAAGTTCCATATTAGGATTTAAGATTTCACCCGATGTTCTTGCCAAAAGTTGATCTGGAGTAATATTGACACCTGCGATTCCTGCTGCTTCACTTGCCAATTGTCTAGTAAGAAATCCTTGAACTCCTCCAATTCCTCCTGACGATTTACTAATACGTTCTAGAGTTCTAGCACCTGCATCAAGTACACTTTGAGCTCCTTCTTTCATATCTTTGTTAAAGTCTGCACCAGCTCCCATAATGCCACCAACACCACTGACTAATGCAGCTCCAATACTATTCAAACTGGAGTCACCATATTTTGTACTATTACTATCACTAATATTTGATGGAATTGGAAGTAGTATGGTTTTTATTTTACTCTTTCCCTGCTGAGGCCCCTGATTTCTTCTACCACCCGGTGCGTTTACGAGAGGTTTTCCAATAGGTTTATACTTAATAACATCTATTTGCAGATAATCTGTAGTTTCTGCAATCATTGTATATGGATAACGTAATACTTTTTTATTACTAGAGGGTTTGTAATCTGAGGATAATGGTACAGTTCCTGGTGTTGCCGCCATCTATATTTCTCTCTTTACAACTATTTAGAACGAACTTTAGCAAAACCGAGTTCTATCACATCAGACATCTCTTCTGGATAGATTTCGTAGAGTCCACCGATGATTTGATTGTAATCATATTGCCTTCTACTATTCTGTGTATCCCAATGAAAATTAATTCCACGAAACCCCCAAGAAAATACTTCGGTAACACCTACAAGAGGGTGTTGGTCATACTGCATTCCTGGTGTCTTGGCATTATAAAAGAAGGTATAATATTTTCCACTAGAAGGAACTTTACCACCTTCGGATAAAACACTGATTAATTCAGTCATAATATCATCAGCAGTTTCAATACCAATTAAATTATCAACAACACCACGCACACGATTATCATTATCTTCTGTTGGATTTCTTCTTTGTTGGAGTGTCTTTCTTGGCATTACTTAATACCGAGTTCGTTTTCTGTAAGGACCTTAAACTCATAACCATGATCTAAACACCATTCTTTGGCGGCATTCCACTTTGCCTGATTTTTAGCATACTCAACGACTTCATAGATATAACCTTTTGTCTTTCTTTGTTTGACTTTAGGTTCGATACACTGTTTAAATGGTTTGATTTCAATAATCATTTTTTTAATCATACCATTTGATTCTTTGACCTTAATATAAAAGTCTGGAAAGTATCTGTGGTATCTGTTATCAATGGGTGAACGATAGGGAACAATAACTTCTTCACTTCCCCATTCTAAAATATTCTGGTTATTGTCACAATAAATCATAAATCGACGCTCCCATAAGGAACGATATACGATGTTATTGGGATCACCCTTATACTTTTTAGGATAAGATGGTTTATATTTTCCCTTATATGACATCTAAATAACTAATAATAAAAGACCATATAAGGTATTTAGAGTGGCAGTAAAACCTATAGTAAAATTTATTAGAAACTCTAGAGGTGGAGATGGTGATGTAGATCCTCAACGTTTATTTGGAAATTTAGCACAGACTAATCACTATCAAGTAGATTTTTCATCTCTTTCAACTTTTGGTGGTCAAGGACTTTTGGGATATATAGAGTCTAAGTTTGGAGTTAATTTAGATTTTATTTCTCGTAATTCTGGTCTTCTTTGTTCTGAAGCATCATTACCAGGAACTAGTCTTGCGACGGCAGAAGTAAAAGACAACTTTATGGGAATATCGCAAGAATTTGCCCATACGAGATTATACACTGATTTTGATTTTACTTTTTATGTCGATAGTGACTATAATAATCTGAGATTTTTTGAGGGATGGATTGATTTTATTTCAAGTGGCAGTGAAATTGGTGATGGAGCACTTCCCTCACAATCTAATTACTATCGTAGAATGAGATATCCCGATAGTTATAAGTGTCAGACAATATCAATTACTAAATTTGAAAAGAATTTTGGACCTAGAATAACATATTCATTCATGAATGCATTTCCAAAATTAATCAGTGCAGTTCCCGTTTCTTATGGTGGTGCCGATGTATTAAAAGTGAGTGTAAGTTTTAATTATGATCGATATGTTATAGGTAATAATGGATTTTCTAAAGGATTTCAAGGTTCTTTTGCTGATCCTAAACAACAATCTTCGGAATTGAAACAAGTACAACTTAATACACTTAAATCTGTAACTCCTCCGGCAGCAACAGGAGCACCGGCAGCAGCAACAGAGGTAGCAAGACAAACAAGACTTGAAGCAGAGACACAAAGAATTGTGGATAGTAATACTGTTCCTGCCGGTTCTTTTGGTATTACCCCTAGATCTGCTCCGGAAGGCGCTTTTGGAATTTCTGAAGCAGGGAGAAGACAAGCATATGCTAATCGTGCTCAATTGGGTGAAATATAACTCTCTAAATAAAAATAACTGAATTATATTAATTACTATGCCTTTACCTAAGATTAATACTCCAACGTATGAGATGACGTTGCCTTCCACAGGAAAGAAGATTAAATATAGACCTTTCCTTGTGAGAGAAGAAAAGATTTTAATTCTGGCAATGGAATCTGAAAATATGACAGATATTACCAATTCCATTATACAAATTCTTTCTGATTGTATTCTTACTGAAAATGTAAAAATCGAATCTCTTGCCACTTTTGATATTGAATATTTGTTTCTAAATGTAAGAGCAAGATCTGTTGGAGAAACTGTTGATGTGAATATTACTTGTCCTGATGATGGTGAGACACAGGTAGAAATGTCGATTGATATTGATTCGATTAAGATTCAGAAGACTAGAGGTCATAAGAATATTATTAAACTAGATGATGAACTCTCAATGAAACTTCGTTATCCTTCACTGGATCAATTTGTTGAGAATAATTTTGAGACCGGAGAAGTTGTAAGTGAAGTTGGACAATCACTTGCAATGATTTCATCTTGTATTGAGATGATTTACAATCAAGAAGAAAGTTGGGAAGCATCCGAATATTCGAGAAAAGAACTTGATGAGTTCCTTGAACAAATGAACACAAAACAATTTAAACAAATCGAAAAGTTCTTTACTACAATGCCAAAACTTTCTCATACAATTGCAGTAAAAAATCCAGAAACTGGTGTGGAATCTGAAGTTGTTTTGGAAGGACTAGCAAGTTTTTTCAGTTAGGTATGGCTCATACAAGTCTTGAGTCATACTACAAGATAAATTTTGCCTTGATGCAGCATCATAAATATTCATTAACAGAACTAGAAAATATGATTCCGTGGGAGAGAGAAGTTTATCTTGCTCTACTTCAACAATACATTGAAGAAGAAAACCTAAAGGCACAACAGCAAAGTGGAATCTAACTTAAGTATAAAGACAACAAATACACCAAAGTTTAATGTAAAGACTGTTTCATCGGCAGTTTTTGGAAAAGAAGATAGTGCTGGAGGTAGTTCCGGAGAATCTCTCAAAAATATTCATAAGACACTAAGTAAATTATCTGGACATATAAGAAAATCTCTAGTTCGGATTAAGGCATTAGAGTTTAATTTATCAAAAATAACTCCTAAAGTTGAAGAAGTAGAAAAGAAAGTAATAGTTAATGCTGAAAAAATTACAAAAATTAAAAATATAATAAAAACACAGAAAAGTAATATAGGTGAAAAACTTCCTGGTAGTAATAAAGACGATTTAACTAAAAATCTAATAGAAACAAATAAAATTCTTGTTCAAATTCAAAAAGAACTTATGAGAAGTTCTGCATTGAGATCGCAAGGTGGAAGAGGTGAAACTGATAGAGAAAAAAGAAGTGCATCTAAAGCAAAACTCAATAAAGAAGAGAGTCAATTAGAAAAATCATCTAGAAGAATACAAAAATCTGTAAGTGAAAAGTCAAATGAATCTTTAGCACCGGTCAAGGGAATCTTTGGTCGTATTATGGACTTTATTGGAACTCTTGCACTTGGAATTGCCGCAAATGCAATATTTGAATGGTTGAAGAATCCGGAAAACATGGAGAAAGTGAAGGGATGGTTTAGTTGGATTAGAGAAAATTGGGGTTGGGCAGCTGCCGCAGTCGGAGCAATTGCATTATTCCCTCTGATTGGAGCTATCGGTGGATTGATAGGATCATTGGGATTAATGATGCCACTTTTTGCTGCGGCAGTTCCCTTCCTTGCAAAAGCACTATTGATTGCCGGTGCGGCAGTTCTTGCATGGAAAGGATTGGAAGCAGGTTTTAAAGCAGCAAGAAATCAATTGACTGGTGGCACACAATTTAGTGCCGCACATGATATTCTTGACAAAAAATTGAAAGATGCCGGACTTGACAAAGATGGAAAGAAAAGAAGTAAAGGTGCTTCTTGGGATTTCTTAGGGTGGGCAGGAACAAGAAAAGAAGAGAAAATGACAAATGAGGAGGAAGCAATTTCTCAAGAAGTTTTAACAAAGAGAAAACAACTCAATGATATGAGAGATAATATGAGAGGAGAAATCCGTGATAAACATCGTAGTATGGATAATGACTCTGGATTGAGTGGAACTTCTAGTAATGAGGATGTTGGCAAACATAATCAAACTAAATCAGAAGCAGAAAAAGAAATTAGAGAGAAATATTCAGAAAAAATTTCACAAATTGTTCCAATAGATTTTGAGACTAATACAACTAAAGTTGAAGCAAGAGCAAAGGGTGGTAATATAAAAGCAGGAACACCTTATCTTGTAGGTGAAGAAGGTCCAGAACTTAGAGTATTTTCTAGTGGTGGAAGTATTGTTAGTAATCCAAAAACGAAAGAAATAATGCAGAAAGCATATAACAATATAACTTCTAGAAAAAGAGGTCGTGGAGGAGTAAATATAACAACTCTTCCAACAATTGCAAATCAATTACCACCACCAGAAATGCCAAATATGGGTGTTGGAGAGGGAGCAACTGAAGTTCCTGAAATCTCTAGTGTTAATATGTCAAATCCTTATCGTCAATTAACTCCAATGCTATATGGAATAACCGTTTAGTATTATGGCAGTATCTTTAATAGCAGGATTAGTAAGAACGGCAGGATCCCAAGTTGCAAAGAAGGGAGTTAAAAGAATTGCCGTAAAAAAAACAAAATCTCTTATTAAGGATAAAGATAAAGATAAAGTATCTAATAAAAAAACTGATAAATTATCAAAAAAATCAGAACTTATTTCATCAGAAGAAAATAAAATTGAACAACTTTCTTCAATATCTAAAGGAGGAGGTGAAGCAATATTAAGTTCTACTGGAACTTCAGGAAAACTTACAATTAAAAAAGCACCAGATTCAAAATCTCAATCTGAACAACTTAAAATTAATGTAACTAATATTCATAAGTTTCTTGTAAAATCTAATAATCAATATACAAAAAATGAATCTCAGAATAAAAAACTAAGAAAAAGACAAGAAAGTAAAAGAAAACTTGGTCGAGAAGAAAAAACATTAGAAAAAAGAACTTCTCCTATTGGTAAGAGTGCAAAAAATATAAAAAATGTTATTACTTCTAGTGGTAGTATTTTTGATAAACTTTTTGAATTTATTGGTCTTATATTAACGGGAATTATAGTTAATGCACTTCCTGCAATTATATCCAAAGTAAGAGAAATTGTTGATAATATTGTAAACTTCTTAACTCCAATTCAAAGTGGATTTAATTTGATAATGGGATTTTTTACCGGTGAAATAGATGAAAATAAATTTGATGCCGATAAAAAAAGACTTGATGATAGTTTAGAAAATATGAATCGTAAGGATGGAATAATTGATACAATTGCAAAGAAAGTAGGTCCTTTCGGTGGTCTTGTTAAACTTCTGAAACCGGCAATTAATTCCATGCGTAATGCAATTGGTGGTAAAAAAAAGGTTCTTGCGAGAAAAGATGGTAAGGAAGGAGTATTAGATACAGAAACAGATATATTTACCGAAAGACAATTTACTTCTACAGAAAGGAAAAGAGTGGATGATCAAGAAAGAGGTGGTGGTGGAGGTGAACCTCCTGTAAATACGCCCAATATTGCAACTACTACTACTAAATTAAAACCAGGACATTATTATTTTCCTCTTCCAAAAGGACGATTTGCTGGAGCAGCTGCACAATATTATGGAGCAGGAAGAGGATATGGTGGTCATGCCGGAATTGATTTGACAGAAAAACCTCCATTTGGTTCAAAACCAAACATTGATGTTGTTGCACTGGCAGGTGGAACGGTCATAGGTGATAAGTATCTTGCCGGAAAAGAATATATGTCTGGAATGATGATAAAAGGAAATGATGGGTATGATCAAAGATATCTTCATATGACTCCCATGTTAAAAGTTGGAGATTCTGTAAAAGCAGGTCAAAAAATTGGTGAGTTAGTTGATATGACAAATGTGACTGGTAATATTGATGAAACACATTTACATTTTGAAGTATATAAAAGGGGTCAAGGTGGACACTTAAGTCCTCATAAAATTTATCCGAAATTTTTTAAAGATCCAAATACTGCTCCTAGATCTTTTGATAATAGATCAAATGCAAGTGGAGGTAATAGGATTGTACCAGTTAAAAGGAATGAGAATATTGATAAAATATCTAATTCTGGAATGTCAGAAAATACTTCTACATATTATTATATTCAACCGGTTGATACTGTTCAATATCAAGTTGTTCCATTTCCAGTTCCAATGAAGAAAAATTCAAATACTTCTACTGAACAATCTGAATTAAATCCAATATGGATGAAGTAAATGGATAAAAATTTAGACCAAATTAAAAAAGTAAAACTTAATCTCTCTAATATTCACAGTATTCTTGTTAGAGATAATAAGAATCAGAAAAAAATAATTTCAAAAAAAGAAAAAACATCTATTAGACAAATAAGTAAGAAAAAGTTAAAAAATGAAGAACAAAAATTAGAATCTCCAATAAAATCTTCACTGAATAAAGTCAAAGAATCAACAGGATCTCCATCTGGTTCATCTGGTGGTAGTATTTTTGATAAAATATTAGAATTTGGTGGATTGCTCTTAACTGGCATAATAGTCAATGCACTTCCTGCTATTATAGAGAAAGTGAAAGAAATTATTGATAATATTACAAACTTCTTAAAACCAGTTCAAAGTGGATTCAATTTAATTAAGGCATTTTTTACCGGAGAATTTAATGATAGTAAATTTGATGTTGATAAAAAAAAATTTGATGATGGTTTAAATGATATAAATGGAAAGGATGGATTGGTTGACAAAATTGCAGAAAAAATGGGTCCTTTTGGTGGATTCATTAAAATGTTAAAACCTGCTATCAATTCTGTTCGAGGTGCAATTGGTGGTGAAAAAATAGTTTATGCTAAAAAGGATGGTAAGGAAGGAGTATTAAATAGAGAAACTGGAATATTTACTGAAAAGCAATTTGTTTCTACAAAGAAGGAAAAAAAAGTAGAGTATTATGGTCCCGGATTTGGTCCTAATGGAGAAACTGAATCTCAAATTAATGATACACAAGAATCTATTGAAGATGCCGTAGTAGTTCCAGATGATGATCATTCTGTAAACACTCCTAAAAGTGGAGGAGGAACTTATCCTGGATTTGTGCCAGGAACAAGTCCCAAAACAATATATTTCCATTGGAGTGGTGGCATAGGTTATAACGGTCAACCGGCACCATATCATTCTTATGTGGATGGTGCCGGAAAGATGCATTATAATAGTCCCTATACCGTAGATAAAAATGAACACACATGGAAAAGAAATACTAATTCAGTTGCAATTGCCGCAAATGCAATGGGACATGTGGGTCAAAAAAATGCTTATATTGAATCAAAAGGTTGGGCACAAACTCCATTAAAAAATATTCAAGTCAATTCAATGACTCTTGAAGCAGCAAAATTAGCACTCGCATGGGGTTGGAAAGAGAAGGATATTAATATCAAAAACATAATGACTCATGCAGAAGCTGCTGCAAATAGAGACGGACGTTCACCGACAGTGAACTATGGTCCTGAAGGAGAACCGGAAAGAAGATGGGACTTATGGTATCTTAAGCAGGGTGGTAAAAAGTGGAGTGGTGGTCCAATTATGCGAAATATGATTAAAAAACACCTTAAAAATTTGAATGCACAAAATAATAAAAGTAATGCATCAGGTGGACCTCATGACACAATACAACCAAATCCTTATATACCTAAAATAGATGAAAGAAAAATGGCAGCAATTAATCAACCAATGTATGAAGATTTAGATGATGAAGAAGAAATGGTAAATGTTTATATACAACAAATAAATACTACGAGAACAGTATATAATTATCAACCAATACCTGTATAATTTTTCTGAGGAGTATAAGCATAAAAATAAATGGCAAATCCATCATCTGCAGCAAAATATCAACTATTCACAATAACAAAAAATAATAAAACATTTCCACTCCAATCTAAGGTTACGAGTTTTGATTATTATGAAAGTTTATTGTCTCCAAATATTACTGCCATTATGACATTCGTGGATAGTGGTTTAGTTGAGAAAGGTGATGAACTAGTAAAGTATGATAAAGAGTACGATAAACAAGAGAGACCAGGAACATTATATAATGCACTTCCAATTGTTGGTGATGGATCCGAAGAAATTAAATTTAAAGTATCATCGGCACTTGGAACTTTAGACTTTTCAAAAACTCCATTATATGTAAATGGTGCATCCAATCCAGATCAAAGTTCGACTCGTGAGTCTGTCATTCTAAGTCTTGTTTCTAAATCTGCAATTACAAATCAAGAAACCTTTGTAAAGAGAAATTATTCAAAGTCAACTAATAATACACAATCAGTTAGATTGATTGCAAAAAATCTCTTAAAAATTGATAAACTTATTGCAGATGAAACTTCAAATAAGTATCCATTTATTGGAGAGAATAAATCGCCATTTGATGTAATTTGTACATTAGCATCAAAATCTACCCCAGAAAATGGATCTCCTGGTTTCTTCTTCTACGAAACCCGTGATGGGCATAACTTTAGATCAATTGACGATTTAATATCTCAAACACCTGCCGCAATCTATTTTCGTAATGATGTTAATAGAAGTAGTGTAAGTGATAATTCAAATGATTTTAAGATTTTATCTTTTAATATTATTAAAAATCAAAATCTAATCAATGCACTAAAATCTGGTGTGTATTCAAATCGTAGAGTTGTATTTAATCCTAAAACTTTTAAATTAGAAGAAAAACAATTTAATATAAAACCTTTAAAAAAATCACTAGGTAAAAAAGAAGCACCGACACCACAAGATAAAAAGCATACTAGAATACTATTCAGTATAAAAGATGTTGGAGCACTTTCTTCAAAAGTAGAAGAAAGTGATGAAGGTGATGTGAATAGTTATCAAGGTGAGGTTCAAATGAGATATAATTTACTGTTTACACAGATGGTAAAAATGCAAGTTCCTTGCAATCCAAATCTTAAGGCAGGTGATATTGTTAAGTGTAATTTAGAAATTATTACTCCGGGAGAAAAAGAGCAAGGTTCAGTTGATCCTGTAGAGAGTGGTAATTATATGATTTTAGATTTATGTCACCATTATGATCCCGAAAGATCATTTACCGCAATGACTCTTGTTCGTGATACATACGGTCTATATACAGATAAAAACTAAAAATGGCAAATAATACTGGATACGATTTTGGTAGTAATAAATGGTTTTTGGGACAAGTTCCTCCTGAAAGTAATCAACATTATGGAGTTGAATGGCCTGATCAGCATGGAGATAGGGTAAAAGTTAGAATACCCGGAATGCATCCGATGGGAAGTAATGAAGATGCATATGAACTTCTTGATAAGGATCTTCCTTGGGCAATTGTTGCAAAACCAACAACACATGGAAATCGTAACTATCAAAGTTCGGGAATTTGGGGTGGAGAATGGGTAATTGGATTTTTTATGGATGAAGATTGTCAGATTCCGGTGATTACACAAGTGTTATCTAATCATGTCCCAGGTGAAATTAGAGAATCGACGAATGGAACAACATTAGGAAAACCTGTGAAAAGGTATACTCGTGGAAATCCTGCATTCAATGCTCAAATCAAATCTCCAAGTGTTACAGGATCGATGAAGACAAAGTTTGATTTGGATAAAACCTTTTTTAATAGTGCCAAAAAGTGAATAAATACGAGCATAAGGAGGTAAAATTGTAAATGGAAGAAACTGCAAGATTCAGTCCTCTAGGAGGGACTTTTAAAGATACTCCTGCAGCTCAAAAGATTTTTAATAGTGTTACATTTAGAGATGCAATCACAAGAATGCAAACCGAAAGAGATTTGCCAGATCCTTGTGGGACATCAGAGATGTCTAAAATCAATACACAATTACAAAAGTTTTTCACAGTCCTAAAAGGAATTAAAAAATATGCCGATTTATATGTAAACGGAACTATTAATAAGATACAAAATCTTACGGCACTTATTAGAAGTACATCTCAAATTATTGGTGCAGTTCTCAAAACTCTTGTTAATCGATTAAGAGATTTCTTAATTGATAAAATTAGAAAGGGTATTGAAGATCTTATTGATATGATTCTTCCTACAGTATTGAAATCAATCAAGGCTACTATTATTCAAACTGTCATAGACAATATTTTCTGTGCATTTAAAGATGTTATTTCCAATATTTCAAATCTTGTTGTAGATTTCTTATTTGAATTAATTGGAAAAATTGTTAATGTTCCTTTCTGTGCCGCACAGCAATTTACTAATGCACTTATAAACAATATTGCAGCAATTATTGATAAAGCAGTTGGTCCAATCTTAGATCAGATTAATGATGTTCTTGGTGGAGTTACAAAAATTATTGGTAACGTATTCCAGGCACTTGACTATATTTTAGGATTTGAAGCATTCTTATGTGCGAAACCAAATTGTCCAGAGATTAAAAAATTCAAAGCAAGTCCTTGGGGTGGACCATCTCAATCTGAGATTGATAAGTTTTCTGGTTTTCTGGCACCACCAACCGCAGGAGATTTGATTAAAGGTGCGACAGATTTTATTGATGGAATTGAAATCTTTGGAGAACCTCTTGGAAATTCGGCAGGAACTGCTCCATCAAGTATTACTGAATGCGATCCGAGTGCTTATAAATGTGGGCCACCACAGGTTGAGATATTTGGTGGTGGAGGAGTAGGTGCAGCTGCAGAAGTTGTTGTAGATAATATTGGAAGAACAATAGGAGTAAATATCACTAATAGAGGTTCTGGATATACAAGACCTCCATTTGTATCTTTTATTGATGGTTGTGAAGATACATTTACTAGTGGATATGCAGTAATTAGTGAATCTGGAGGAACTGGAACTGGAGGAACTGGAACTGGAGGAACTGGAACTGGAGGAACTGGAACTGGAACTGGAGGAACTGGAACTGGAGGAACTGGAACTGGAGGGACTGGAGGAGAAGTTACTGACATAGTTCTTACGACAACACCTGTCTCAGTATTTCCAGATGGTAGAACTGAATTTGATCCACCATCTGAAACCGAAACTGTAGATGATGAAATTAGAGATGATTTTGTTGTTTGTTTAGAAGGATTTAGAATTTTAGATACTGGTATAGGATATACTACAAATGATAATATTATAATTACTCCAGATATTCCAGGACTTACAGCAGCAGTTCAAATGACTGAGTTTGGGCAAATTATTAGTATCCAAATCGGAACAAATGCATGTGGTCTTCCAGGATATCCAGATATTGAAATAAATAGTCCAACAGGTGAAGGAGCTATTATTGAACCAATACTATCATTCACTCGTGTTTCAGACTTTGATGAGTCTGCGGATGATGTCCAACTATCACTAGATGGACCAATTGATACATTAAGAGGAAGAAGCGTGTTAGTAGAAAGAGGATTTACAAGAAAAGATCTTGTCCGTGTTGTTGATTGTGTGAGTTAAATGGTAAAACCAATACCCCCAGAAGTTATTGTTTCAGATAACCAATATGGCACCATTATTATGGGCCCGGTTGGTGAGCAAGATAAAGTTGGTGAAGACATTGGCACCAATAAAATTGAGATGCTGAAAAGTGGATATTGTCAGATACATAGTCTCACTGGAAGTAATACACAAATTGTTCCTGGAAGTTCTCATGAAATTCTAGGAACTAATCTTGCTCAGGGAAGAAATGAAGACGAAAAAGAGAATGTTGCCAAGTCAATTGTATGTGAAAATGGTGATATTGTATTGAATGCCGCAAACGGAAATATCAAACTCCTTGCAAAAAATATATACATTGAAACTGTTGGTGATAAGAGTGACGGATCAATCCTAATTAAGGCAAATGATCACATTACTATGAAAGCAGATGAACAACTCAATCTTGCCGGTGGTAAGGTTTGTGTAACATCTGCCGATAGTATAACTCTAAATGCAAAGGGTTATTTGAGGTTATTATATGCCGATGTTATTCAGGGTTCACCACTTTCAGGAATACTAGGTACATTTGTTCCTGGTCCCGTTGCCGACTTAATTACAGATATTGTGGAGACTTGTAAATAATGGCTTTTCAAACTTTAGATAGTGGAACTGTAGATGTAATCCATCCTATATTAGGAAGTGCATTAAATATACCAAAAGGTTTTTGGGAACCAGGATCACTTGCGGCACATAAAGGACACTTTGGACAAGGTGCATTAGCAGTTCCTTTTAGTGCTGCACTTGTAGCAGGACCATCATTAACATCACCATTAAGTTTTAATTCTATTGGTCTTGATGTTCATACTGGTGTATGGAATACATTGGGAACAGATATAAGACTTGGAACTGATGTTTCAATTGGACCATTGACTGTTGATTATAGTGCTATTTTTTCCGAATTAAATGGTCTCAAATCTTCGGTTACTCCAGATTGGGGAGCTACAGCACCTATTATTAAGAGTAATGGAGCAAGCATTTTTCAAAATAGTCCATTTGGAAATCTAAATGGATTTTGGATGTATAATGGTTCATTTGTTTCAACTGGACCACATACATCCGATATAAGACTTAAGAAGAATATAGAACCATTGACAAATGGTCTGGATAAGATTATGAAACTAAATCCGGTGACTTTTGATTGGGATGAAACAATTGTTCCAGATCTTGCCGGAAAATATCCACATATGGTTGGATTGATTGCACAAGAAGTTGAGGAAGTTGTGCCAGAAGTCGTTTATAAAACGATGGTAAATAGTGTCAAAGATGGAAAAGAAAAGGGACGAGTTTATAAAAGAGTTCTTTATGAAAACTTAGTTGCTCATTTGATTGATGGAATGAAAGAACAACAAAAACAAATTGAAGAATTGAAACAACGAATATCTGAATTGGAGAATTGAAAATGGAAGAATCATTAAGGAATAGAGCAAGAGAAGTCTTTGAGAAAGATCAAAAGCAACTAGATAATGCATTTGAACCATCATCCGATGTAAAGGCACCAGAAAATTATGAAAAAGTTACTGTTGTACAAAATAGTGATGGAAGTTATTCTAAAAATATTGAAGAAGTAGAATCTAATTTTTATGATGATAGTGTTGTAGGAAAGGTTGAGAATCAAATAAAAGAAGATGCCGAAACACTTCAAGCATTCTGTAAAGAATTTGATAATCAAATTGTTTCTTATAATTCCGAAATTAATGCAAAAAAACAAGAAATAGTAACCTTATCTGCAGAAGCACTCGAACGTAATTGTTGGTCAGGTATTGTTTATACTGCAACTACTACGGGAGGAGTAATAGCAAGCACAGGTGTTGGTGCCACTACAGAAAATGTTGGAAATTATACTCTTATTGAAGATCGAGATGCACTTGAGATCTATAAAAAAATGGCAGGTCCAAATTTAGATTATGGTGCAGAAAATCCATTTGATCCAACCAGTATTGTAACTTTAACCTCTTCTTACTCTGGATTTGGGCATGAAAATATTCGAGATAATGGAAAAACTGTATCTAGTGATAATACTACAGAAGTAGAAGAAAGTGATTATAATGTTGGAGGTGGAGGAGATGGTAGTAAAGAATATCTTACAAATTTTGAAACCTCCCCTACAGTAGGATCAGGTCAAAGTGTATCATCAACATCTTCAAATCATATTGGTCCAAGAAACGTAGGTCCATTTAGTGCCTATGCTGGTGTTGGTGTTGCACCATATGCGACTAATACATCACTGACGGGAACTGATGGTGCAAATAGATGTGTTGCTATTGCAAATTCTATTTCAACATTAGTGTCAGAAATCGCATCTCTCCGAACTCAAAGAGATGCTGCTGCTAATAGAGCAAATCTCAACAAGGTAAAAGAAAAGAAGATGGAAAAAGAGTTGCAGAACTGGGGATCGAATAATGTTAAATCAAAACAAACTCAAAGAAGAACCTCAAATGCAGACGTAATTTCTGCCGTAGATGCAATGATTTAACCACTTCCCCGACTGGCACAGTTGACACCGGCACTCAAATGCCTTATAATAACAAGGTAAGCAACCAAGGCATCATGCAAGACGAGTTTCTCACACGTTGTGTTGTAGACCCTACCAAACGCACATTCTACATCTATTCCAATGAAGGAGACACCAAAGAAATTATTTGTGATACTGTAGACCAGTTCATGAATGTTCTTGAGGTCATCCGTAATACTTGTCCCGAAGATGCCTTGGTTTATGCAGAACCACTGGAGGTGTAAATGGAGATTTTTACCCTGAAAGAATGGGAAGACAATTTTGACGAACTTATAGGAAGAGTCGAAAACGGTGAAACCATAGGTATTGTGAGAGAAGATGGTAAAGCAGCAGTCATGATGCCTGCCGATGATGAACTAATACGAATACACACTGAGCAAAATAACGAAGCTCAGTAGTTCATCATCAGCCCGTGAGACTTGGTAGTCAGAGAGGTTTTATAAACCTTTTCCTCCAGATTAGAGGCTTTGAGATGGTTCAAATCCATCCACGGGTATCTGCTTCCTTAGCTCTCTGGTGAAAGCTCCGAACTCATAATTCGGCTAAGGTGGGTTCGATCCCCACAGGAAGCATTAGGAACTTGAGACGTTCCAACCATAGGTGCTCATCGGTTCGGATATACCGAAACCCTGTAGGTGAGGGTAAACCCCCTTGGATATTCACAACGGAAATTGTGTCTTACTCCATTACAAACTGTCAGTATACTGGGTGTGATGCCCACATAGCATACGGATAAGTGTAATGTCTTGCCCGTGTAATCCAAAGGCAGAGATAATCGACTTAAAATCGATACAGTGTCGGTTCGAGTCCGACCACGGGTATTGGAAGGGGAAGGAGTTAGCCCCACTAGATGTAAAGTTACTCTGCGAGAAATGATGATTATATGATAGGGTTTTCTTTTGGTGAGTGAATAACATAAGGTTTCTGGTGGTGCGGGAACCTTTTTTTGTGAAAATAAATAAAAGAAAGAATAATATTATGTCTTATGCAGTAACCACAAAGAAGTGTTGGTATAATGACTATAGGATAATAGTCAAGATGTTCTTCTTAAATGATATTCCATTTACATTTGATGATTTACCTGTGGGTTATTTTTATGATCGAGAAATAATAAAAGAAGCAGACAATAACAAAGAATATTCTGTAGAAGATATTTACAAAGGTTCTAATTATTTGATAATGGAACAATGCCATCCTTGCTTTGATGATATTGAGATATTAAATCCTGAAAACTTACCAGAGGAGATACAAAAGTTTTATAATGGAGAGGAGGATTTACTAGGATAAATAAAATATAGAAATGTCCTAGAAATCGTAATAAGATGCCACTCAATAAGCTTGACAATTTCATTAAGAATACTGAAGGTCGTATACTATATGTAAGTCCATCAGATTTAGACTCGACTGATAGTATTGATAATCAAGGTAATTCACTTGCTCGACCATTTAAAACGATTCAAAGAGCTATTATAGAATCGGCAAGATTTTCATATGTAAAAGGAAATAGTAATGATCTAATTGAAAAAACTACTATTCTTTTGATGCCTGGTGAGCACATTGTTGATAATAGACCAGGTTTTTATATTAAGAATGTAAGTGGAGGAGCTCAGGTTGTTTCTCCCGGTGGAACGCAAAGTGGAGCACAAACAATATTAGATTTAGATTTGGCCACAAATTTCGATCTAACACAAGAAGATAACGTTCTTTATAAGTTTAATAGTGTAAATGGTGGTGTTATTGTTCCTCGTGGAACTTCTATTGTTGGTTTAGATTTAAGAAAAACTAAAATACGCCCACTTTATGTTCCAAACCCAACTGATATTAATGTATCGAATTCTGCCATTTTCAGAATTACTGGTACTTGCTATTTCTGGCAGTTTTCTTTATTTGATGGAAATGAAAATGGAACTGTTTACACCGATCCATCAGATTTTTCAGTAAATAATAAATCAAAACCAATTTTCTCTCACCATAAACTGACTTGTTTTGAGTATGCTGATGGTGTGAATCTAGTAAGTGGTTATGATTTAACCGACCTTGATATGTATTATGCGAAACTTTCAAACGCATATAATACGGCATCAGGAAGTCCAAACAGAAATATTGACAGTAAGTACCCTACAGAACCTGATGGATTTGCAAAGCAAAGAGCAGAATGGGAAATTGTTGGAGCATTTGCAACAGATCCAATTTCAATTTCTGCGATTGAAGCTGGATCTGGAGGAACACCAAATAATCAGGTTACAGTAACAACTACAATTGATCATGGTCTCACTGTAGGAACACCAATTAAAATTAGTGGAGTTTCTCCATCAGATTATAATATTTCCACAAAAGTTCAAAGTGTTGATATTTTAAATCCAAGAATTTTTACATACCTTCTCCCAACTTTTAGAAAGAATCTTCCAACACCAGGAACTGCATCTGGAGCAGAAGTAACAATTGAAACTGATACTGTATCTGGTGCATCTCCATATATCTTTAATATCTCATTACGTTCTGTTTTCGGAATGAATGGAATGTTGGCAGATGGAAGTAAAGCATCTGGATTCCGTAGTATGGTTGTGGCTCAATTCACTGGGGTGAGTCTTCAGAAAGATGATCGTGCATTTGTAAAGTATGATAAAACTTCTAGAGGATATGCTGGAATTAATATAAACAAACAATCTGGTACAGATTTATCGAATGGATCATCATCTACAGATACAAATCAAATTTATCATTTAGATACTGATGCCATTTATCGTCAAGGATGGGAACAAACTCATATTCGTGTTACAAATGATGCGATTCTACAAATTGTTTCTGTTTTTGCGATTGGTTACAATAAACACTTCTCTATTGAAAGTGGTGGTGATGCCTCTATTACTAACTCAAACTCCAACTTTGGACAATTATCTCTGGTTGCAGATGGATTTAAAAAGGAAGCATTCTTAAAAGATAATAAGGCATTTATTACAAATGTTATTCCTCCAAGATCAACAAATGAAGCAGAAGAAAATATTGATTGGTTAAGTATTGATGTTGGAATTACGACTACAGTTGGTAATTCTTCTCGATTATATCTTCTCGGATTTGAATCTGAAGACAACATTCCCAATATATTGACTCAAGGATATCGTATTGGAGCAAAAGTAAACGATAAATTATTTGTAAATGTTGGATCAGGAACTAGTGAAGCACTTATTCACATGCAGGATGGAGTAACATCATCCTTTAATGAATTTAATGTTTTTTCTATTGAGAATAGTAAATTATCCATTGGTTTGAATAATGGATTGCAGACCGGCGAAAAAATTATTGTATTAAGTGATTCTGCCGATTATCCAGAAAACATTGAACCTCATAAGTCTTATTATGTAATTTCTCTTGCTAATTCAACAAATACCGCTGATAGATTAAAAATTCAATTAGCATCAACAAAGACAGATGCTGATAATAGCAATTTTATCACTTTTTATGGAGGTAGTAATCTTAGAGTTATAAGTAGGGTTACTGATAAATCTGCTGGTGATGCTGGTAGTCCGGTTCAATTTGATCCTATACAAAGTCGTTGGTATATTACGGTAAACTCTACAAATGGAATTTATTCCACTTTAAATACTTTAGGTGTTGCTGGTATTGGTGCAGAAACAAATCCATCTTTTATAAGGAGAGCACCAGATAATAGAAGTTTAGATGAAAAAATCTATAAGTTCAGAGTTGTTATTCCTAAAGAACTTGCAAATGCAAAAACACCAGAATCTGGATTTATTATCCAAGAATCTAGCACAACTGGTGCCAGAGAAAATACGGATTTTACTTTATCAACAATTGGTTTAAATGATTTTGAATATAATAGAAATCCAAGATTTATTTCGACATGTTCTCATAGTACAAATACATCAACTGTAGTTACAGAACTTCCACACAATCTTGATATTGGTGATCAGGTTATTATCACTAATGTAACAGATACTAATAATACTAGTGGTTCTCCGATTAGTGGATACAATGGAACATTTATTGTTGCATCTGTGTCTGCAGATAATATGTCATTCACATATACAAATTCTACTGGCAATCCTGGATCATTCAATAACGACACAAGTACCAGAAATATAAGTCTACCAAGATTTAAAAGAAATGATTTACAAAGTAACTTCTATGTTTATCGTAATGAAGTAATTTATGAGTATATTGACGGTCAACAAGATGGAGTTTATCACATATATGCACTCAAAGCGGATAATAAAATTGAGACGGAATTTACAAATTTAAAATATGGACAAAATGTTACCGATTTGTATCCACAACTTGATAGGGATAATATAGATGATAATCCAGGATCAACTAAATCAAAAGCACTTTCTTCTCCAATTGGAGATGTCTATACAAGTGATCTAAAAGGAAGTATTACAAGAGAATCAGCAGATTCTTTTATGACAAAACTTGGTGGTGGTCTTATTGTTGATTCTATTCTACCAGAGAGTGGTGGTATTTCGACTGTAACATTTACTAGAAACCATGCATTTAGTGGTATTTCTACTGCCAGTCTTTTTACTGCAGGATCAGGAACAAGAACTGATGGAACATATTATAATGTAAAACTCTATAATAACAATGTATATTCAACTTGGAATGGTGCCACAGCAATAGTTAGTGTAGCCAGTAGTACAATCCAATCTTTCCAAATTCAAGCACCAGGATCTGGTTATTCGGGTGGAAGTAATCTTTATTTTGATAATGCTGCGATAGGTGGTAATCAAGATGGTGCTATCAGTATTTTAACTGCTGGTATTACAACATCAATTGGTGATGTAGTTCAGATTACTGGTATTTCAACTGTTTCTGATGCATATTATAGAATTACTAGTGTTCCAACTGCAAATAGAATTTCTATTGCTAAAACTTCTGGTGATCCGGATATACTAGCAAATCATATTGTCATTCCCAGTGGACCTTCAATTTCAGTAAGTTCTTCCACATTTTTAAGTGGTATTACAACCTTTACTTGTTCATCTGCACACGGATTAGTTGCCGGAAATAAATTTAGAGCAATTGATGCTAGTAATAACAATCTTGGAGATTATCTTGTAAAATCTAAAGTGAATGTGAATACATTTACTGCAGAAACTACGGGAGAATTAACAAGTCCTGCGTTTATACTTAAGCATAATTTTTCATCTAATTCGGGTATATCCGATTCAAGTATAGAAAATATATCAATTAGACAAAGAAGTTTCTATGCCGGAGATTCCCTTATTATTAGTAATAGTGGAAATGATATTGGTCTTACTACAACATTAATTCCTGTCGAGCATCCAAAATCTGGTTCACCTTCTGGTATTGGAATTATTGAAAGGTTCCCACTTGGAACATATGTTCAAGTTGATGATGAAATTATGAGGATTGCATCATCAACACTTACAGGAACAAATAAATTAACCGTTCTTCGTGGTGTTTTCTCATCAAATCTGGGAATACACTCTGATACTTCATTAGTCAAAAAAATTAATGCAATCCCTGTTGAGTTCCGTAGACCATCAATTATTCGTGCATCAGGACATACATTTGAATATCTTGGATATGGTCCAGGTAACTACTCAACAGGTTTACCACAAATTCAAACAAGAACCCTAACAGAAAAAGAAGAGTTCTTAACACAATCCCAAGAAAGATCTGCTGGTATTGTTGTTTATACTGGTATGAACAATAGAGGTGACTTCTATATTGGTAACACTAAGAAGTCTTCTTCGACTGGTGAGGAAACTTCATTTGATACTCCAATTCCAACAGTTGCTGGTGAAGATCCAGCAAGATTGAGTGCAATTTTTGACGAAATTACCGTTAAGGAAAGAATCATTGTTGAAGGTGGTGATTCTCGACAAATTCTTTCGCAGTTTGATGGACCTGTTACTTTTGGTGGTGAAGTAAGAATTAAAAATACCTTATCACTTCCCGGAAAATTAAGAATACTTAATTCGACACAATCAGTTGGTGTTGGAAATGGTTCTGTTGTGATTGATGGTGGTGTTAGTATTGCTAAAGATCTTTTTGTTGGAGGTAGTGTAAGTATTACTGGTGATATTAATGTCAGTGGGTCTACCAATTTTGCAAGTTTAGTAGGAACTGGTGCAACACTTGGCAATATTCAAATTGCCGAAACTGATGATAATACTATTGACACCACTATAGGCAATCTTAAATTAAGTTCTATAGAAGGATCCATTGTTGAAATTCAAAGGAATACTACAATCACCGGTATTTTAAGTGTAACTGATGATATTACCGCATTCTGGACTTCTGATGAAAGATTGAAGGATAATATTACTTTAATTAATGATCCTTTAACAAAAGTAATTTCAATCAGTGGTAATACATTTGATTGGAATGATAAGTCTAACAAGAACGGTCATGATGTTGGTCTGATTGCACAAGAGATTGAAAAAGTTCTTCCAGAAGCAGTTATAACAAGAGATAGTGGATACCTTGCAGTTGATTACCATAAGGTAGTTCCATTACTTGTAGAGGCAATCAAGGAACTCTCCGACAAGGTTGATGCACTTGAGCAAAAATTATCCGATAAATAACTCTAAAGCTTATAATAATGGCAAATATTAGGAAGTCATTTAATTTTAGGAATGGTGTTCAAGTTGATAATGATAATTTTATCGTAAATGCGAATGGACTGGTAGGAATCGGAACTTCGATTCCTACAGAATCTTTAGATTTGATTGGAAATGCGAAAATCAGTGGACTTACAACAACAACAACCTTAGGTGTTGCACAAACATCAAACTTTTATGGTGATGTTAAAGTAGGATCAGTCAATATAGATCCTAATAGTGGTATAATTACGGCAACACAGTTTGTTGGGGATGCTTCTTTACTTCAAAATATTTTTGCAATTTCAACGACTGGTTGGGTTGCAGGAGTAGGATTACATACATTTAGAGCAATTGGTATTGGAACAACTAATCCAGAATATAATTTACAAATAGAAGAGAACCCTGCCACAGGAATTGGCATAGGAATGACAAATGGTAACATTATTGTAAGTGGTAATGTTACTGCCGCAGGTAATTTTATTGGGTCAGTAACTGGTAATGTAATCGGCAATTTAACTGGAGATGTTGTTGGAATTTCCTCCGTTGCAAGTAAATTAGAAACTACAACAACATTTGAAATCACTGGTGATGTAGTATCAAACGTATCACAAGAATTTGATGGAACTTCTAATATAAATTTAGTAACTACACTATCTTCATCTTTTGATGCAAATACAACTGGAAGTATTATTGCAAATACCTTAGAAAGCAGTTTCCTAAAAGTAGGAACAGGAACAATTACAAATGCCACTCTTACAGATGCTGACATTGAAAATGTCACAGTTACTGGTATAGGTTCGTTTAATGATATAAGAATTGATCGACCAACTCCCGCAAATCTTGTTATTACAAGTGAAGACGATTCATCTATAAGTATTGGTAAATCTGTTGGTGCTGGTAATAGTAGTGCTCAATTACTTTATAGTCCCGCAACAGGTCGTTTAGACATTAATAACTATGATACTGGTGGAGTTCGTATCAATCTTCACGAAGGAACCGGTGTAGGAAACACAGAAAGTTTTGATATTCAATATAACAATACAAAACAATTTGAAGTTACTTATGATGGAAAAGTTGGTATTAATCGTGATGGTGCTGCATTAGAAAATAATTTAGAAGTTGGTGGTGATGCTCTTATTACTGGAAACGGAACGGTTAGTGGAATTTTAACTGTTACGGGAACTGGTGGAAATACAGTCACTTTAGGTGATGGAAGTGCATTACCAGTATCAGATAGTCAAAATTTCAATACTTTAACTGGAATTAGTACTTTTAATGATTTAAGTATAAACAATGTTCAAGTAGGAGCAGGTAAAAGTGTAATAATTGGATTAGGTGGTGAAGAAGGGGGAGATTCTGACCTATTTGTTTTAGGTAGTGTTGGTATAGGAACAACTAATAAAAATAATTTTGTAAGTCAAGGTGACCAAACCCAAAAAGTTCAAATTACCGGGGATGTATTTGTTTATGGTGATGCGACAGTAGGAGGTCTTGGTGGAGGATCTCTTGGCATCACAACTAATACTGATGGAACACTTCCATCAGATCCCAGAACGATTCCAAGCGATTTAGGTCCTACAGTTCCATTTTTATCATATGGAAATTTCCAAGTTGATACTGGTGCAGCATCTCTTATTGTTGATAATTTATTAATTATTCCAAATCTTGGAAAAACTGCAGTTGGATTTGGATCAACTAATCTAGGTATGGTTCCAACTAATCATGATACGGATAAGTATCTAACAAAAGTTGGAGTTAATACTTATTTTGCAAGATCTTTATTTGATGTAGGAGCTGCTTCTACAACAATGAATAGTTATTTTATTCCACCATCATTGACGGAAGATGAGATATCTACTGTTAGCAATTTATGGCAGAGTACAACTGATACTGGAAGAGATCAAGCAAAGAAAGTTACTCCAAATGGACTTGTTCCTGGAGGACTAGTATATAACTCCTCAAGAGATGCAGTTCAAATCAGAAATACTGCATCATCATTTAGAAACTTAAGTCCTGTTGTTGCTTTTAGTACTATTGATGGTGGAAGTATAGTTAGTAGTGATACTTTTAACTTATCAGTATCAAATGATGGTAATGATGCCAATTTTACATTTAGTAATACATTACCATCTGCAAATTATACTGTAATAGTTTCAAATCAAGGAACATCAACCTTTACTGTTCCAGAAGCAGATAAAGCAACAAATTCATTCAAAATAACTTTCAGTTCTAGTGCTGGAAGTAGAAGTTACTCTGTAATGATACTTCAAGTATAAGGACTTGACAAGACTTTAAAACTACTGTAGACTACCTTTGTTAGGGTTGAAGAGGAATCTATAAGACACATTAAGAACCGTCCACCAGGTCGCACTGGGGACGGTTTTCTGCTATAATAAGAAGGTAATCGAGGGAGACCTTTGACCATCACTCTCAGACCCCATCAACGCAAAGCACTGAATGAGATGCTGGCATATGACAAAGGTCAGTTGATCATCCCTACTGGTGGTGGTAAGACTTTGTGTATGATACACGATATTATTGAGAATCAAAAGTATATTGATAATGGTTCTACTATTGTTGTTGTAGCACCCCGTATTTTACTTGCAGAGCAACTTTGTAGTGAGTTTCTTGAGGTAATCGATACAACTCACACACATGTGATGCATGTTCATAGTGGTGAGACTTCACACTTCTCCACAACAAAAGCAGAAAAGATTAATCTTTTTGTAAATACTGCTAGAACTGCTGGTGAGAATGTAGTAATCTTTACCACATATCACTCTCTACATCGTCTTGTAGAAGCAGACATCGAAGTCAATACGATTTACTTTGATGAAGCACATAACTCAGTCCAACGTAACTTTTTCCCTGCTACGGAGCACTTTTCTGCTGATGCTGATCGGTGTTACTTCTTCACTGCTACTCGTCGTACTTCTGCAACTATTTTTAAACCCGGTATGAATGATACTGAGGTATATGGTGATGTAATTTATCGTGTTCCTGCCACCAAACTGGTTGATGGTGGTTATATTCTTCCTCCTCAAATCAAAGCAAAAAAGTTTGAGGTTCTTAAAGCAAATGAAATATCTGCCGACCGTGACTGCAACAATATTGTAGAAACTTTAGAAGAGAATAACACAAGTAAAGTTCTTGTTTGTGTTAAGAGTGCTAAACAACTTATTAATCTTATGTCGCAAACTGATTTTGCTATGCGACTGAATGATATGGGTTATTCTTTTCTTTATATCACTTCAAAAACAGGAGCGATTATTGACGGTCAAAAAGTCAATCGTGAGGTTTTCTTTAATACTCTGAATGCTTGGGGCAAAGACCCCTCTAAGAAGTTTGTTTGTCTCCATCGATCTATTTTGAGTGAAGGTATTTCTGTTAATGGTCTTGAGTCTGTTATTTTTCTCCGCAATATGGATGTAATTGAGATGACTCAAACTATCGGAAGAGTTCTTCGCACTGCTCCTAATAAAACCTACGGACTTTGTGTTGTTCCTGTTTATTCGCAGGTTGGTATTGCTACGGAGAAACGTATGCAGAATGTTGTTGATACTATCTTTGGGAAAGGTGAGATGCTTGATAGTGTAGTCAAACGATAGATATATGGGAGGCATCAGCAGTATGTCTGGGGAGATAATTTGCTGTGTAAGTCCTCTTATAAATACTATTGTCATACCCCAGACATACAATGAATGAATATTACACTTACGCATATTTGCGTGAAGATGGAACTCCCTACTATGTTGGTAAAGGAACGGGTAGGAGATCGTATGTTAAACACGGACTTCACACTGTTCCACCAAAAGAAAGAATACTCATTCTCAAAAATAATCTAACAGAAAAGGACGCGTTTAAGCACGAAGTTTATATGATTGCCGTATTCGGTAGAAAAGATATAAAAAGTGGTATTTTACATAATAGAAGTGAAGGTGGAGCAGGTGGAAATACTGGATATTTTGGCACCAAAAGGCATAAAGAAAATTGTAAGAAGAGAACTGGAGAGAATAACAGTTTTTATGGTCGTAAGCACTCCTCAGAGACCCTACAAGCAATGAAAGAATCCCTAAAGGGTAGAAGTGCTTGGAACAAGGGAAAATACCTTCCAGAAGAGCAGGTAAGTGCCCATGCACTCTATATGAGAGAGTGGAGAAAGAAGAGACAATCTTAAAACTGTCACTCTGCCCCTCCACTTTGCCCCACTCTGCCCTATAATACAAAGGTAATCAAGGAACACTCCCATGCACCTGATCGATCATCTCGAAACTCAAGTTCAATGGGGTAAAGTTTTTGGAGTCGTGGATTCTCTTTACAATGATAAAGGATTTACCTCCAATGCTGATAACTTTGCCCGTGCAACTGCGGTAGAAAAAGCAATTTCAAAGTTTTCAGATCTGGTTCGTGTGGATCAAACTGGTTATGATTTCACCTTTGGTGGTGAAAAGATTGAACTGAAGATGGGTAAGAATTTATTCTACAAACGAAAAGATGTTAATGCCACAAAAAAATTCAAAGTCAAATCTTTCCTGAGTGAGACTAAAACTGTAGAAGATTTTCGTCAAAGTAAAACTTTTGATTACATGATGGTGATTGATCTTACTGCACGTCGTGTGGTGATTGTTGAAGATGAGAAAGCAAGATCACTCTATCAGGATGGTGCTGACGGTGCCATGATTGAACTGAAATTAGGTGACTATTATGAGTGCGATCTGAGTGAGTTTGATGTTACTGAACCTCCTGCACTTCTGTCTGAGGCTATCAACAAAGCAATCGAAGGATATCTGGACTTCTGACCAGTTCCGAAACCGTCCACCAGGAGCAGAAACCCTGCTCCACTCTGCTATAATACAAAGGTAATCAAGGGAGCACCACCATGAAATGCAAAGTTCAACTCTATGTTGCTGGTAATGTATTTGATGAGATCGTACAAGCACGGGACTATGAAGATGCAAAAAAAACTGCCCTTGCACGTAATCCTACAGCAACAGTTGTGAGTGTTACTGCCGTCTTCTAATGACCAAGTTTCTCAAACCTCATGTAAGTAATCAGAGTCTCCTGAATCCAAAATCAGGAGATCCTGACGGTTTTGTATCTAAAGATGGAATGTGGGCTGCTGTTCCACTAGCAGGAAAGAAGAAAGGGTTCTGTATTATACATAATGGTAGTCAAGTGCATAGTGTAAAAACGTATAAACAAGCACTTGATTATATCAAAAAATATTCTAAAATCAAAAAGAAAGCAACCTCTTCTCTTGAACAATTTCTATGACTGATAAACAACAAAAGCGCAAAGATGCACTTGGACTTTTTTATGAAAGTGTATTGAAACCAGACCATGAACTCAGAAAATGTGCTCACAATCAAGAATGTTTCTTTGAGTTAATGGAATGGAGAGCAGAAATTTTAGAATATCTTGATAGTCGTAGAAATCAGGAGTTTCACCAATGACAGCACAATATGTGCTTTTTTTGGTATTTGGAGTTATTTTATATGTGATAGTCATTGATTCAAATGTTGCGAAAGCATTTGATTATGTTCTTCAGTTAGTGAATACAAACATTAGAAAGGAATTGTGGTGGTTAAAAAATAATCCTGCTAATCCTGTGATAAAATATATCATGTATCGTAAAAATCTTAAGCTTGCAAAGGAGTTGCGAGCAAAAATAAATAAACATCTAGAGGCAAAAGAATAATATGCTGTCTACGAAATACCGTCTTCGGTTAGAATTTATTTGTAAATGTATTGCAAATAACGAAGAGGTAAAACTTGATGATATGGTATGGGCACAGAAACTTGCGAAAGCAAACACAACTGCCTATGAAATGTTGAAAAAAGCAAGAAGACAATCTTCACAAAACATTGAGGAAGGTAGTATGGATGATTTTCTTAATCGGATGGGGTTAGGTGATCCCGACCCATCCGAATATAAAACGGGATTTGGATCTGCTGATGAAATTGTAGATTGGTTTAATCATGAAAAAAGAGACGATTGGAGGCAAAGAGATTAAAATGCAGGCAGTAATTTACAGCAACGGAAGTCAGGAGTGTGAGAGAATGGCATCTCTCATAAAATTTCTTGGTAATGATTTTCATGAATATGTTTTAGGTGTTGACTTTGATGATAATGCATTTGAGTCAGAATTTGGTTCAGAGGCAACATATCCTCAAGTATCAATCGGTTATCAGCATATTGGTAGCATGAAAGAAACACTTCAATATATGAGTGAGAATGGGATATTTGTATGAAACCATTAATCCTTATTGCTTGCTTTTTACCTCTGGCATTAATTTGGATTATTATGAAACTCTCATTATGGATTGCAGCTGTTAATCAAGAACAGAATTATGTCCGAACAGAATCCAACAAACCACACGGACCATATGTGGCAGATGCATATGCGGATGTTGATGGGGAGGAAGAAGAATATGGAGACCGCACAGATTATAGATGATGCTTTATATGAGTATTATACTGTAGAACAAGGCAAATCAGTCCCCAATTGGAAGTATATGAAGGATGCTGATTGGTGGATTGACTATCTTGAAAGTTTAGGTATGGATCCAAGAAATCCATAGTGTTAAATATAACACAAGTTGCACTGAAGCAATGGATCAGAACTTAAATTGGAACTTATTGCATCAGTTTGCAAAAGAACTGGGACAAGAAGGTCATGACTACAAAATACATAAGAGATCCTTATCAGACACAGTGAGCACACACAAGGAAATTGTGATAGAATATGGGTATAAACAAGAGAAACCTGATGCCCGATGAAACTTGGACAGTCATGAACAATCTTGAGCAATCATTTTCCCGAATTTCTACAGTAGAATTTATGTTGGATGAATTGCAAGAGGCTGTAGATGAACAAAATCAAATGAAAATTGTTGATATTTGTTATGCACTAAACTCTTTCCTTCCAGTTTATACTGAAAACTGGGATAAAAACTTTAAGAAAGCATGGGAACAGGTTGTAGTATGATACCAGTTTTTGTTGATGATCCTAACACATGGACAAAAATACAGGTTCCACAAGAGATTGTGAGAATTTGTGAGAATTTTACGGCACTCGATCCCCATAATAAAGAGAATACAATTACTGAGAAGTTGAGACTGATCGATTGTTATTGGTATAATATGGGATACTATGATATTGCTCCCCCACTCTTTCCTTTGTTTAAATAAAATGATTAATCCAATCTCCTATGTAAAAAACACCAGAACTTCTTATTCTAAGTTTTTAGAAAAGAGTGTGAAAGAAGTTCAGGTTCAGTTTGATGATGAAAATCCTGCATGGATTCCTTATGATACTTTAATCGCAATAGATCGCATGATTACAAATGGAAAAGAATAATATTGTAGAGTATACAGGATGCTCCCAAGAGCAGATAAGATGGGGAAATAATGATGATCCTACTTCCTATCTTATAATTGGTAAAGAATATATTATTGAAAAAGTGGATGTTCGTTCTCAACATACGAAAATCAAACTTTACAATAAGGAGGGATGGTTTAACTCAGTATGCTTTGAACTGAAAGATTCTGGGGTAAATAGTAGTTTAGAATATCTAAAAGACATGGATCCAGATAGCATACAATTAGAGACCACATCTAAACTCTTTGAATATGAAAAACTATCCAGAGAAATTGAGAACTGTGAAGATCTTGATACAATGAAAGAAATGGCTAGATGCTTTATTAAATTGTATCTAAGACATCAAGAAGTTACAGTCCAAACTATGAAAATGCGATGAGTTTAATTGACCCTTCTGACCCACTATTTTTCACAGAATCATCCAGTGAACCTTATGATCGACATCACTATAAAATCGTAAAAACTGATGGTATGTCTCTTACAGTAGAATCATGGGGAGAAGCACAATCAGTCTGGTGGAATACTCCATCATCTTTTCTCTCTCATATTGATGTAATAGATAAACAAGAAACAAAAGGTTTCAAATGATTAATGATTTTCTAGACAACTTAGGTGCTCAACAACATGAAAAAATGATTGAGAAAAATGCCAGCAAAGAAGACTACTACAACTCGCAAAGCGAAGGTAAAGAGTTCAGCAAAAACTCCCAAGAAAAAGAATCTAACACCTGAAGAAATGCATCCATTTAAAGCATTCCCTTATCGATTAGAGTATAAGGACGGAAACGAAGATCGAATTTGCCACTTTGATTGTGATGAACACAGACAAGCATACATCAAACGATACAAACTTAGAAAAAACAAATACACAATTAATGATCTCACCGTTGCCTAACCTAATCGCAATGGGCTTGATATTTCTGTCCGTCTTTGCTATAATCCTTGCAGGATACATTCACGGGCATATGAGCATCTCTGCTGTATACAAAACTTTAAATCCATGACTAAAAAAGAATTTACTGGAAAGGGTGGTGAAAGTTGGGAGTGGGAAGAAACTCCTGAGGTTACTGAGGCACTCAAACAACTTCATGATAGAGTGAGACTTGCTAAACTCAAAGAGCAAGATGATCAACTAAACTATGATACAGGAGGAAAATGAAAGACCAACCAATTACCGTTGAAGATTACAAAGAGCACAGTCAAGAGTTCTTTGATAAGTATTTCTATGTTGCCAAAGAACTTGGTGAAGGTGCTAAGGCAGAAGACATCCTTAAAATTATGGAGTCTCTTGCTGGTGTTGTTATGAAGAAAAGATCTGAAACTAAAGTAGGACCTTTTGGATTTAATAAAAAACCACCGGAAGAGAATAATGATTCAGACTGATACTCAATCAGAGGTTATTATACCAGAAGGTGCCGAACTTATTGACGAGTGTTTCTATGTTTGGGCAACTCGTTACGGTTTGTTTTCTTCGATGACTAAACAAGGTCGTCAAATGCTCACTGGTGGCATTAAAGAAAATGTGACTATTATGACACGATGGCACCTTAAGTGTGAGCAAGAAGGTTGGCCAGAAGGTAGCACTAGAGTGGTAAATGATGGTATAGTTAGTGGTAAACTTTAATATATGGATGCCAAAGTGTTAAATACCTAAAACATCTAAACAAATCTTAAAGTGGATTTATCCGACAAAAAAGCAACAAAAAAAATCATCAAAAGATCTAAAAAACATCCTGAATGGTATTCTCAAGAAGAAGTAGCATATGCTAAAATGCTTAGAAAACGACTAAAGAAAAATGAAAGACAGTCTGAAAGTAGACCAGAATAAAGACGGAACCTTTAGTCTTGAATGGGACAAAGATGATCCTAATTGGAAGTTCTTAAATGATAAGACAAGTAAGGAAATTCAAGAAATTGTAAATCAAGCAATTAAGGATGGATTAAATGGGTAACATCAAAGACGTTACAAATTCCCCACAAGATTGGGAGAATTTTTGGGATTCTCCGGAAACTTATGATGAATGGAGTTTTGACGACTTTGAGAAGATATGGAATGAAATGGAAAAAATTGAACCACTAACAACAGAAAACTAATTATGGCACTCTCAGAATCAGTCGAAGCATCACTCAAAGAAGCAGAACAATCACTTCGTAATGCACTTGCATTTGCGGCAAGGCAAGAAAGACCAATGGTTTGCAGCACTATTGCAGAAATGATTGGTAAAATAGAATCAGTTATCCATACTGATGTGATACTTGATAAGCTTGAAAATCGTAATCCCGGAGATAATGGCATCTTTGGTTCTTGGTTTGATGCTGATGAATAAATGTGAATAAAAACTTAAGTTCCTAGATAATATTGAATTCTAATGTTAGAATATCAACACACCGCAAGAAATCTATGACTTTACCAAAAAACGGCAAGAAATTGACCGAAATGGAGGAAAAAAGCATGAAAATTGCCCTAAAGGAGGCAGATATACGTGCAATTCACCCAGAAAGAATGGAAGCTCTTGCTCATTATTTGGTAGAAAAGGCAAAAAGTCAAAATAAATAAAAGTATAAGAACAGTAACACATGGAAAACATCGAAACTCACATCGCCAAGGACAAAGAAATCCTTGACAATCCTATGATCTCACCCAATCAACGTCGTCACATTGAAGGTGAACTACATGAATTGGAAGAATATGCTGAACATCATAAGTCAGAGATTGAAGCAGGTGATCATCACGATCCCTCACCACTAGAACTATTTTGTGATGCTAACCCATCAGAACCCGAATGTCTAGTTTATGAAGACTGATTGAGACAGTTTGAGAAGTGTCACACTGACCCTTACAGGGTCTTTTTTATGCCTTATAATACAGAGGTAATCAAGCAAAGGCACCATGGGAACCCGTTCTCGCATCGGCATCGAACTTGCAGATAGTTCTATTCTCAGCGTATATTCGCACTATGATGGATATCCTGCGTTCAATGGTCGTGTTCTGCGTGACAACTATGATACCATTGAGAAAGTAAAAGAACTGATTGACGGTGGTAATATGTCATGCACCTGGACTAATGCCGGTTGGAGTAATGAAACTCTGCCTGAGTCTGGTGCTCTGTATTATACTTCCCGTGGTGAATCTCTTGAAGATAATGCACCACGTCTTGATAAAGATATGGAAGAGTTTTTCTCTGATGGTGAAGAATACTCCTATATCTTCCGTAATGGTAACTGGTTTGCCTATGACATGCACCAGTTTGAAGACATGGTAGCACCAGAACCTGTGGAAATTCCTGCTGGTTCTCTCACCAATGACAATTAATTATTATGTTTAAATTCAGTTCAGGTCTCATTATTGGTATTATTCTTTCAACGGTTGGAGTCAATGGAATTGTAAAACTTTCTGATAATATTTTGAATAATGTTCAGAATAAAACACGAGAGGCAACTTATTCTCAAAATCAAAATCAACAACAACCGAGACAAGTTCCTCCCAATATTCCATCTAATCAAAATCAACAACAATCAAGGCAATACTCAAGTATTTCACCTGATGAAAGACGTGCTCCGCAAATTAGTCGTGATGTACCATCCTATATCCCACAAATTAGTCGTGACATAACACAACCATCCTATATCCCACAAATTGATCGTGAGATAACACAACAATCCTACGACCCATACAATGGGTTGGGAGCTCAGTTCGACTGACAGTTGAACTAGTGTCACAAGGCATCTTGAAACTCCTTCAGGATGCCCTATAATAACAAAGTAAGCAAGGAAACCACCATGACTGCCACCTTCACCGACTACGTTGCTCAGAAAGACGCTCAGAACACCATTCAACTGAATGTCACTAAGTATGCTCTCATGCTTTGTGATGCTCTCCAACAAAGTCATCAACGTCAGTATCCAAATAGTGGTCGCAACTATTCTTATGCACTGATTTCTGGTCGTAAGTATCACAAAGTGATGCAGTGTGTAGATGGTCAGACTGAATCAGTTCATGCCTTCATTGATAAGAAGACTGGTGAAGTATACAAGCCCGCAAGCATCAAGGCACCAGCAAAAGGTGTTCGTTTCAATCTGCTAATCATCAAAGAACGTGAGTTTGTGTTGGAGAACTGTGATTGGGCAGGTTCTTATCTTTACATTCGTTGATTATTCCTAAATCTTTTCATTAAACACCGAATTATTATGGCACACGAATACGATCTCACGGACCAATCTGACCTTGACATGTTAGATGAGGTTGATGGTGAGTATTACAATTGGGATCAGAATCACTCTGGTTATTTGTGGTTGACTGATGAATGTGTGGATAAGTATGGATTAGTGAGAGGAATGGATGTAGAACCCATTGATTGGGAGAATCTTTATAAAGATGATGATTACTATGATGAATATAGAGAGAGAGGATTGAAGTGGGATCTTTATATTCAACAATATGCCTCAGTGCATGATAAGGATGGAAAGTATCTCCGTGATTGCACCTATGATGATTGGGAAGTATGTAAGGCAAATGGTATTAAGGAAGAAATGTTAAGTGATGAAGGTTGTGAAGTTATGGGATGGTGCGACGGATGATTGTAAATCTAACAAAGAATGAGATAAAGCATCTTGTCTACCTTCTGGGTAGAGGAGATGGTGATTATCCTGAATTGAATCAGAATCTATTGAACAAATTAGAATCACTGATTGAAGTCTGTACTTGTAAAGAAAAAGATTCTGAGACTGAACAATGAAAGCATCATCTGATCGATGGATTGTCTCATGGAAACGTGAGAAGAAAAATGGTTACACTTCAACTCAACAGGTTGTAGTCTATGGAATCAAAAATGTTGAGCACATTATCAATACAATGGTTCCGACAGATGAATGGTGTGTCACTCCAGCATGAAACATTATAAATTATACTAAAAACTTATGGAGAACTACTAATGACATTCATTCTTTGGTGGGTTGCCGGTTCTATTGTTGGTGCCGGAATTAATTACATTCTAATGTTTGATACTGACAATGATGACTGCTAAAGAAAAACTTTTATTCTTATCATCTTTTATCTGGGTTTTACATTGGGGAACATGTCTTACATCTTTCATAGTGGATACGGTTATTCTCAAAAACGGTGTGAGGATATTACCCATTGGTTTTTGAGTGAATTTTTCCCACGACATAAAATTGTGGTAGAGATTGAACACAAAGGTCTCAAACGTGATGGTGTTGTTGGGTATTGTGATGTGATTGGTAATGATTATCGACCACGACACTTCTTGATTGAACTTCAGGCACGTATGTCTGAGGAAATGTATATAAAAACTCTTTTTCATGAACTGACTCATCTGGCACAGTGGGTAGGTGGTTCTCTGCGGTTTCATCATGGAAAAATGAGGTATTGTCAAGAACCGGTGGAGAATTATGATTATTGGGATCAACCACATGAAATTGAGGCACGGGAGGAAGAAGTAAGGCTATATGATCAGTGGTTAAATGAGGAATAGAGTGTGACACCTGTCAAACCGTCCACCAACCGACCACAGAGCAGGACAGACCTGCTATAATTACAAAGTAATCAAGGGAACACCACCTTCCATGCAAATCACCAATAACGTCACCACTGTTGATTTCTTTCCTGAGGCATTCATTGCCGAGGCAGATGAAGACAAAGGAATGGTCGTAACAGTCAAACGTTTTCAGAAACGTGTCACCTTCAATTCTAATGGTCTCAAGTCATATTCGACTGTGACTGCATTGACGGCACGTAATGAGTGGTCAGAACGTATTGCTAACGGTGCGGTGGTAACTGACTTCAATCTTGACAAAATGCCACGTTCAGAGTATACTCCTATGGCAGTAGGTTGATGAAAGTAATTCAGTATATACTGAGTGGCATTTGTATTACATTTGTCCTCAGTGTTTATTTGTTATTTTTGTCCCATCGTGATTCCAAACTGTTTGAGAACTATGAATCAACAACAATCCAATCAAGAGTTCGTGAATGACTTGTTTGATAAACTCTTTAGTCATGTAGATACGGACATGATTGATTTACACGATGATGATTCGTGTTGTGACCATCTTGAATTTGAACAACTTGCTCTTGACTTCTAATGACTGATCTAACTTTTTCCGGTGTATTTCTAACAGTTGAGGAGCACAATTGCATGTATACGGTTTGTAGTGAGGGTGAATTATTCCGTGCCTCATTTGATAAGTTAGTATTAAACTTTGATGAGTTTGAGATTGTAGATTTTTGGGATGATGATGTGGACGGAGAACAATTAGAGGAGATACAATCAAAGTTAATTGACATGATGCAAATTGCCGGACTGTATTTCAAATCACAACCGATTGTATTATCAGGAGTTAATGAATGAAGAAGACTGAGACTAATATTGAACTAAATGTGCATGAGTTAGATATTATACTCAAGGCACTTGAATTAGTAGAGAACGGAGATGAGATACAGATCAATCGATCATCGGGTAGTATTGATACATTGTATGATCGGTTATATGATTATTATGTTACCCTAGACACATCAAACGTCGAACTCAATTATGAATCTTATGTTGAACCCTCTTTCTAAAGTCACACCAGTGACACCACAAACAAATCCAGAGTTATGGTATTCATGGTATAATGTGGTCAAAGAAGATGCTCCTGAAGTATTGGATCAGTTTATTGAAAACACTGCTGCCAAGATGGAACTGACTGTTGATTACTTTACTGCGGAGTTCTTATGAAAAGGTATTTGTATGTTGTTGATTACTGGGTGCCATTTCCATCATCAGAATATGGAGGGTTAATTACATTAATTGCAGAGAATGATGCAGAAGCCCTTGAGTTGTTATCTGATGAGGAATCATTTCATGAAGACTATGGGCATTTGATTATGGAGAAGATTATTACTGCGACTAAGTTAGAGTTGGCGGATGATTATGAAAGTGGTATAATAGAGGTATTCTGCACTTAATCTCTATGGAAGAATTATATAAACTCCAAGAAGAAGGAACATCAGGATGGACTGATATTACGGGACCATTAACAAGAGAAGAATGTAAGAAGTATTATGATGCAGAATTAAATGAAGGTACAAGTCCAAAACGATTAAAGGTTGTAAGAGTCCAATGATTGATTTCCCACATCTACCACCCGAAGGTTTTTCTTATTCATTTGAATCATTTAATGCAAGGTATGATGCAATATGGATAATCAATCATGGTTTGTTTTCTTATAGAAATACACCACCTAAATCAATATGGGGATTCTATTCATCAAAGAAGGGAAAGTATTATGCACCGATTAATTCAAAGAAGGTAGGTAAGGAAGTATCAATTAAGGATACAACACCTTATAGTGCAATGAAAAAGAACCTAAATCCATTAGAAGCAATATTGTACTCATGAGTTATGTCCCAAAGGTCAATGATTATGTAATATGGAATCATCATGGTATTATACATGAAGGATGGATATACTTTGTTGATAGTGCCTATATTACGATTGAGACGGCAGTAAGACCTAAACCTAATTGTGAGTATACCAGAGAAGAGAAACATAAGTATATACATACTTTGCTTTGTTGTTATCCTCATCAGTGGAAAGATCTTACCTATGTAAAAAGTCGGAAGAGCATCTATGAATCATTATAAAAAAGTATTATTTCCTATACATATTTTTCAGACAAATATACGTGAAAATGTGTTGATTTTAGATGATGCATTAGATAAAATTGAATATCTTTATAAAAGAAAAAATTTAAATGTTCCTGGTGGATGGTTGACAGATAATCTTTTTACCACATTTGAATCTGGCGAAATAAATTCATCTTTATTTCATAAAGATAGTGTATTTGTCAAGTATTATCGTGAGTATGTAACGAAGTTTTTTGATAAACCAGTTGAATTTGAATTTGATGATATTTGGTTAAATGTCTACTCAAAAGGTGAATTTCAGGAGCAACACTCACATTTATCTCCCAGCATTTTTATGAAAAGGACACATTTTTCTTGTATTCATTATTTGAAATTTGATCCAGAGGTTCATAAATCTGTAGTATTTGTTGATCCGTTAGATGAAATGAGATATAATACATTAGAGATGGATTCAAATTATTATAGAGATAGATGGTCGCCACAGATTCGTGAGGGTGATTTATTAATGTTCCCATCATATTTGGAACATTTTGTGAATAAATCTGATCCAACACCAGATAATCCAAGAATATCGATATCATTTAATATTTGGATAAAACAATACGGAGAACAAACACATGAAGATTAATTTTGATGATAATTTTTTAGAAAAGAGAGAGTTTGAGATTGTTCGCAATTATTGTTTAGATGCATCATATTATTATGGTGAGAGTGATAATGGTGATGGTATTGTGACTGGAATGATACATAACATACCAGAAACAGAATTTGTATATAAGTTATTTCGTAAGAAGTTAATGGATAAGTGTCCATTTCTTTCAGACATGAAATTATATCGGATTTATATAAATTGTTTTGCTCCGAATGAAAATCCATATTTTCATACTGATGGAGAGGGATTAACATTTTTACATTATGTGAATAGTGAATGGAATTTGCAAGAGGGAGGAGAAACACAGTTTTGTGTGGACGATAACATTTATGGTATTGTTCCGATGCCAAATCGATTGGTGATGTTTGATGGTAAGATATTACATCGTGCGACATCATTTCGGAATAATCATAGGTTCACGGTTGCAATTAAGTATTCACCACAATAAATATAAAAAAGTAGTTTACCATATCCATGGCAGTCAATATTAGTAAAGTTGAAAAACTTACAGGTTCTTCGGGTCCTATATCTTTTTCTCAAATTAAAGATGAGTTTGGAGGAAATACTACAAATATCCGTGCCTCACTTTATAGAAGAAATGATGGTGATAATGTAGATTGGGACGGTCCTAATGCATCAAAAATTGAACCAAAAATTCCTGATGCAACAGAAAATCAAGACATTGGTTCCAAAAATAATTGGAATGTGAGTGCATTAAGAAATACTGTCATGGAGTATAATGTCACTCAGAGTGGAAGTAATGAGGAACTGGTATATTTTGATAGTGATACATCAACATGGAATGGAAATTTAAATCGTAATGTTTTAAAGAAATTTGATGTAACAGGAACTATCTTTGCAAATCAAATTAATAAAGATGCACTTACATTTGGAGGTGATTTATATAATTTAGAAATTGAGGTTGATGGGACCGGAAAAATTTATGGTGAGGGAGGTAGTATTGGATCTGGAGCAGGAGGAGATGCACTGTATGTAAACAATACCAGAACAAATTCACCTGTTGAGATTTATTCCTACGGACAAATTTATGCTGGAGGTGGTGGAGGTGCTTCTGGAAATCCCGGAAATAGTGGTTCAAGTTTAAGTTGTAGTAGTACCAGTTATTATAATGCGAACAATCCATTTAGGAGTGGAACCAATTTAAGTGATGCAAGACCTGGGCAAACATGTCGTAGAGCAAGAAGTGGAGGAAGATGGGTGAGTGCAAATCAAAGTGGTATAAGAAATCGTTGTCGTGGAGGTGGAACAAGAAGAGGTAGTGGTGATTATCCGGGAGGTAATTATCAGTGTTCTTCATCTTGGAATGTTCTTTGTGTACGAACCAACAGTTATAATTTAGGTGGAGGTAATGGAGGAAATGGCGGTAGTGGAGGACGTGGCAGAGGATTCAGTTATCAGAGTGGAAGTTTGTCAGGAAATTCTGGAAACAGTGGAAACTCAAATAGTTGTAGTGGAGGTACTTCAACAGGAAACCGTGGAAATTCTGGAACGAGTGGTGGAGATTGGGGACAATCTGGAGGAAGTGGTGCTTCTGCAGGAATTGCAATTCAAAAGAAGAATGCCGTGATGAAAAGTTATACAAGCAATACTGTAAAGGGTAGGATTGTTGATATATAATGTGCAATGAGATTTTACTATGTTAGATGATTTAGTATTTAAATTTATGGATGAATTTTTCTTAAAAGAGAGAGAAATATTCTTTGATGCATCTAAGAACTGTCAAAAAGAACGATGGAGTATTTGTCAGGCATGTGAACACTTTGATGAACCGGAGGAAGGATGTAAAGAATGTGGATGTTATTTACCTCATAAGATAAAAGATCAGTGGGGTGATTGTCCATTAGATAAGTGGATATCAAATGATGAAGAATGGAAGAGTAAGTATTATAATGAATTAAAAGATGTTATAATAGAGAAGTATCCAGAGTATCAAGAACTAATTGAAAAACATGAACGAATCAATTGAATTAAAGGGAAGATATTCTGATTTCATTGGAGAATACTCATGTGTATATTCTACGGAGTATTGTAATGAGATTATAAGGGGTTTTGATTATTATCAGGATATTAATGCAGTCTATTGTGAGGATAATCAATTTCCGAATAGTAATGCCGGTAGGTTTGATTGGGCATTAGATTTATATGATATGGGTCCAAGTTTAGATGGACCTGTATCTAAACAAATGAATGAAGTATTGTTTGAATGTTTAGAAGAGTATACACAAGTCTTTGGTCATTTAAAAACAGTACCATTTTATTCACTGGCACAAAAGATACAGAAGACTCCTGCCGGTGGTGGTTATCATGTCTGGCACGATGAGAATAGTAGTATACAAGAAGCACGAAGAGCTCTTGTATGGATGGTATATTTAAATGATGATTATGAAGGAGGAGAAACAGAGTATTTGTATTATAAGAAAAGAATACAACCAGAGAGAGGTAAGTTACTTATATGGCCTGCAGGTATGACACATTGCCATAGAGGAGGATTGGTATTGAAAGGTAATAAGTATGTTGCAACAGGATGGTTCTATCTGGGAGGAATGGATTATGCAAGAGAAGAATAAAGATGAGGAATTTCCTTCTGTTAATGAACAAGGAAAGAATCTGGCAAAGTTTACATTTGAAGTAGTAAAGAATGTAATTGATCTATCACCTAGTAATGAGACTAAGTTACTTCTATCTAAAGAAGAACAGAAGGAAAGATTGGATATATGTAAGAAGTGTGAGTATTATAGTGTAAGACAGAATAGATGTAGACAGTGTGGTTGTCATCTGTCTCATAAGGTGAAGTTTGGTGTGAGTCGGTGTCCAATAGGTAAATGGTAATCTAATAAGAGTGTATTGAAGAGTATCTATGATTAAATGTAATTCCACTTGTGATCAAATGCCCATTTCCAGTATTCACCATTCATCCTATTCTTAATGTTGCGTGTTATACCTCCCACACCACTATAATCACCTTCACTCTTAATATAAAATGATGCTTCACTTATGCTATTGAAGGTAATCGTTTCACCGGTATGAATGTTAATACCTTTTACCGGTTTCCTTCTTTTGGCTGCACTTATTGCAGATGCTTTCTTATAATGTTCTGTACTATGCCTATTAGTGGCAAAGGTGATCTTATCATAAGAAATGATCTTACCTTTCTTATGGAACAGATACCAACCCTTACATTGTAGTTTATTCTTATGGGGACTTTTTAATGATTGAAATACACCATTATTATTCTTTTTATCTCCTGTTATGAACTCTGCACAGTCTGCCTGACTCTTCCATTCCTTATATTCACCATTAGTATTATATCCATAGACACCAGTTCTAATTCTAATCTGCTTATCTTTCCATTCTTTTAATTTCTCACCTTTCCAAGTCCATCTATAATTATGTGATTGAAATACATTACCTTTACAACATTGTCTAATACATTGTCTTTCATTTCCAGAAGGTTTATATCCTAATGTTTCTAATGCTGCGACACCAACAGTATCATAGTCACAAATATAAACATCATCTAATGTATAACAACTGACGGCACGACTGTTAGGATGCTTAGACCAATACTTTGATGGTTTAGATATACCTTCTCCACCATAGGTACAGTTATATCCCGCACCATCACAGGTATTATATTCTGCAATGTAATGTTTTTCTCTTTCATTTACATTATCATCAGTACATTCTTCTAATACTCTAAACTTAAAGTTGTTACTACCATACTTATTGATTGCTTTAATAATAGGCATTGAATGAATGGAATTGTATGCCGATGTACTCTCTTTTAATCTGGCATTATTGATGTGTTCTTTCCATCTATCATATGGATTGAGTTTAGTTGTTTTACCAATATATTGCTTACCATTCAGATTGTTTGTAATGCTGTAGATGTATGCCATTATTGAATTATAATATATTCGTGTGTTCTGTATATATGCTGATTTAAAACTATTATAGAGATTTAACAAGTCTGTGGATAAGTATTGTATTTCTGTGGATAAACCCTATTATTTGTGTGGAAAACCTCTTATAAAGTTCTCATAAACCTCAGATCTTATGCCTTATAAAGTTCTCATAAACCTTCTGAGACTTGTGACCTTTACCTGCGAGCATAGCACACCGAGAGTATTTTGTCAAGACCCCCCACATAAAAATCCTGAGACCCACACA
>Ga0307488_10000100_pt1 | contig 61809 bp, 43 predicted proteins | sample SB02metaG_FD_202248 | JGI IMG/M metagenome (GOLD analysis project Ga0307488, IMG submission 202248) | Sea-ice brine microbial communities from Beaufort Sea near Barrow, Alaska, United States - SB 0.2 | ecosystem: Environmental > Aquatic > Marine > Coastal | place: USA: Alaska | collected...
AATAATCAGGAATAATTGTGCCCATGTCTACCACACCTGCAGCAATAGATTGTCGTGACGCATTTGCCTTAAACAGCGCACCACCCCACATAATCTTAATTTTTAAATTACCGCCCGAGCGCTTATCTACTTCCTCTGCAAACCAATTAGTGGCCTTTGCGCGAGCACCTCGGTTTGGTCCCGGCTCACCATAGGTAAGCAACGTTTCTGCGGCAGTTGGCATTGCACTCAATATAATTAATAATGTGGCAGCTTTAAAAAATGTGCTGATTATGTTGATTTTTATGACTCCTGATAAAGATAACATTAATGTCGCCTGACGGAATTAATGTGATCCTAATTTACATTACAGTAACAAATATAAACCTGTAAACGCGACTGTCACTAAATAAGAAAATGTAGCCTTACTAATAAACTGGCAAAACTTATTTACCTATTAGCCCACTGCGCAAGGGTTTTTCCTTCTGCGACAAGTTGTTTTAATAACTCTGCTGGTTGCCAAAATTCTTGACCATAAGTATGACCAAATACACAAATGGTCTCGTAAATTCGTTCTAAACCAATCGTATCTGCATAAAACATTGGACCACCTCGGAAAGCAGGAAATCCATAACCAAATGCGTAAACCACATCAATATCGCTAGGGCGTTGTGCAACCCCTTCTTCTAGTATTTTAAAACCTTCGTTGATCAAGGCAAAAGTCAAACGATCCAAAATAGTCTCATCATTTATGACTTTGCGCTCAACGCCTCTTTTCTTGGCTTGTACTTCAATAACCTCAAGTACGATTGGGTCGACAATTCGTTGCCTCGTGTCGGGATCATATTTATAATACCCTGCTCCCGTTTTCTGACCTAAACGACCCATTTCATATAAAGCATCAGCAATACAGTAGGTTCTGACATCACCTTTTTCTTCATCACTTAAGCCTTCACGCGCCTTATAGCCAATATCTATTCCCGCTAAATCGCCAACCGCTAAGGGACCCATTGCCATACCAAAGTGCTGCATGACTGTGTCTATATTTTGAGGCGTTGACCCTTCAAGCAAGCATAACTGAGCTTCGCGCGCATACTGTCGCAGCATTCGATTACCAATAAAGCCATAACAAACTCGAGACAGTGCTGGCACTTTCTTAATTGTCTTAGCAATAGCCATCGATGTAGCGATTACTTCATCTGAGGTTTTATCACCACGCACAATTTCAAGTAATTTCATGACATTAGCAGGGCTGAAGAAATGAAGACCAATGACATCTTGTGGACGAGAAGTTGACTCAGCAATTAAGTTAACGTCTTGATAAGACGTATTACTGGCTAAAATAGCACCTTGCTTACACACTTTATCAAGCTGACTAAATACTTGTTTTTTAATGTCTAGGTTTTCAAATACTGCTTCAATAACCAAGTCCATATCAGCAAAATCATGATAGTCAGTTGTACCAGTAATCAGTTCTTGGCGCTGGGCGGCTAGCTCTGAGGTCAATTTACCTTTACTAACGGTCATCGCATAATTTTTGGCGATAAGCGCTTTACCGCGTTGCAACGCTTCATCGTTAATTTCCAGCAAAGTAACAGGGATACCTACATTTACAAAATTCATTGCTATGCCTCCCCCCATCAAGCCGCCGCCAATAATACCCACTCGTTTAATATCTTTTAGCTTAGTTTTCTTTGGTAAATCATTAACTTTTGAAGACATTCTTTCGGCAAAAAACATATGTCGTAACGCCGCAGACTGTGATGAATGAAGACACTCTACGAAAAGACGTCTCTCAACCTTGATTCCTTCATCAAAAGGAGTATTTAATGCTGCTTCAATACATTCAACGATGCGCTGCGGTGCTTCTTGCCCGCGAAAACGTTTACTTAATGTTGCTCTATATTCGGCAAAAAATTCAGCTGATGCGCCTGCTTTATCAACATCTAAAACCCTGACTTTTTTAAGCTCAGCCCCTTGAGCAATAACGTCTTGAGCAAAATCGAGTGCAGCTGTCAGCAAATCGCCCTCAACCACTTTATCAATTAAGCCGATACTAAGTGCTTTATCCGCAGTGATTGGCGTGCCGGTAGTAATTAAATCAAGAGCGGCTTTGACACCTGCCAATCTGGGTACTCTTTGTGTTCCGCCAGCGCCAGGCAACAGACCTAACTTAACTTCAGGTAAGCCGACTTGAGCTGTCGACAATGCACAGCGATAGTGGCAAGCCAATGCAGTTTCTAATCCACCACCAAGTGCGGTTCCATGAATAGCGGCAATAATAGGTTTTTGCGACGCTTCTACAATGTTAAGCAGTTCAGGTAATGAAGGTAACATCGGCGGTTTACCGAATTCTGAGATATCTGCGCCGGCAATAAAGGTGCGTCCCTCACAGATCAAAACTAGAGCTAAAGACGCATCATCTTGTGCTTTTGCTACTGCCTCCTGAATGCCTGTGCGTAATGTATGTGAAAGCGCGTTAACTGGTGGATTATTTAAACGAATAACACCGACGTCACCCTCTAATTGATAACTAACAACTGACATAAACTAATTCCTTACCGTTGAAAATCTAAACACGTTCAATAACCACTGCGATACCTTGACCTATGCCAATACACATTGTCGCCAATGCATATCGACCACCGGTTCTTTCTAATTGACGCAATGCGGTTAGCATAATGCGAGTGCCACTGGCGCCCAAAGGATGACCGATGGCAATAGCACCACCATTAGGATTAACGCGAGGGTCATCAAACGCAATACCGAGTTTTTTCATACAACCTAAGGCTTGCACCGCAAATGCTTCATTAAATTCCAAAACATCCATATCGGCTAGCGTTAAGCCAGCTCTTGCTAATGCTTTTTGTGATGCAGGTACTGGGCCTAATCCCATTACTCTGGGTGCGACGCCTGCAATAGCGCCAGCGATAATTCGCCCGCGAGGTGCAACACCCGCTCTTACACCCACCTCTATGCCACCAATAATCATGGCCGACGCACCATCGTTGATACCTGATGCATTTCCTGCGGTAACCACACCATCAAATAATGGGTTAAGCTTACTGAGAGCTTGCGCCGTTGACGATGGGCGTGGATGTTCATCCGTGGCGACAATGAGTGGTGGATGCTTACGACCTTGTGAAACTTCAATTGGGATAATTTCATCATTAAAATACCCAGCAATTTTCGCCGCTTCATATTTTGCCTGAGATGCAGCCGCAAACGCATCACATTCTTCTCTACTAATCGCTAAATCCCTCGCAATGTTGTCTGCCGTTTGGGGCATTGAATGACCACCAAACTGTTGGATAATTTCAGGGTTAGTGAAACGAGCCCCCATTGTAGTGTCAAACATGTCTTGCTGCCGAGCAAAGGCTGAGGTCGCTTTAGCTAAAACAAAAGGCGCGCGACTCATAGATTCAACACCACATGCGACAAATAGTTCACCTTCATTGGCTTTCACACATCGCGCTGCATCAATTGCCGCAGCTAAACTTGAACCACATAAACGGTTAACAGTTAAGCCTCCACTCTCAACTGGCAAGCCCGCTAATAGCCCTGCAAAACGAGCTACATTTCGGCTGTCTTCACCTGCCTGATTAGTATTGCCAGCAATCACATCTTCATAGAGGCTTAAATCAAAATTGTTACGTTGCACTAACGTTTTAATAAGGTGCGCCAGCATGTCATCCGGTCGAACTGAAGATAATACGCCGCCATGACGTCCAAATGCGGTTCTTGCGGCATCATAAATATATGCATTTTGCATAGTTTTTCCTTATAAAATGGTGTAATTAACTGAGACAGGAAAAGCGATGAGTAAATTAGCAACTTTCTGTTTGTCTTGCATATTTGATAATTGAATGTGCACAACCTGCCCTTTTTCTGGATCAAATTCGGATTCAACATGGGCACTGATACCCTGTATTTCGAGCATGCTATTGATGCTAAACTCTGTGGCTTTATTACGTAATAATGGCTTAAAAACCTTGCCGACAGCCGTTAGGGGGATGCTCTCGAGTATTTCGATACGTTTAGGAATTGCCGCTCGTTCGCTAATATGCTTTTGGCAATGTGCAAGTAATTCTGCTGACGTGGTTTGCTGCATATCTTTTACCACGACATAGGCAATGGGTATTTCTCCTGAGTGGGTATCGGGTTGACCTATGGCCACTGATTGGATAACAGCCGCATGCCCCATTAATGCATCTTCAATGATCTGAGGATCAATATTATGACCCCCACGGATAATCAAATCTTTTGCTCTACCCGTCAGCTGAATATGTCCTAACGCATTAATCACACCTAAATCGCCAGTATTGAACCATTCAGCTTCGACCCACGCACGTTCGTTATCACTTGCATTCAAATACCCTTGAAAGATATTAGGACCTTTTACCAAGATAATACCCGGTTCATCGGTAGCACAAATACGACTAATTTTGTTATCAATGAGTTGGGCTGCAATCACACGGGTATAGGGTATGCCATTACCTACTGCAACGCCCTTAACATCGTAACCAGGTAATACTCTCGCAATCAAACAAGATGATTCAGTCATGCCGTAACCATTGCTTACACTGCAATTAAATCGTTGCTGAAAGGCGTTTTTCAACTCAATAGGTAATGGTGCTGATCCACTGCCGGCATGCTCAAAGCAACTGAGGTCAATATCCTCATCTGGTTGGCGCAGTAAAACAGACATTATCGTAGGTACCGTCGGAAACCAACAAACTTGATATTTACTAACAAAATACCACCAGTTCCTGACCGTATTTTGGTTTCTGAAGCCTTCAGGGGTCATAATAACCACCGTTCGACCAACAATGAACATCGACAAACTAGCCGCAATAACACCAAAAACATGAAATAGTGGTAATGCATTCAATACCGCAGATTTACCATGATAAGAATTAAATCCAGCATATACCTGCACAACAAAACTAATATTGGTGTGTGATAGTTTGGCTATTTTAGGGCGTCCTGTAGTCCCCCCCGTATGAAAGTACATTGCAATATCGTCACCGTTAGGCTGAAAAGTATGCGCCAACTTTTCGCTATCTTGAGTCAATATTTCCGCAGTAAAGTCAATAATAGTGATGTTTTTATTGCTGCAGTGAGCATTACTAGTATTGAGTAAGAGTAGATGCTGGAGTGATGGCACACGCTGAATAATTTCATGCACTTTGTGACCTAATTCAGTGGCATTATCAAGCGAAACAGTCACTAATACTTTTGCCTTTACTTCATTCAATATTTCAACAATATGTTCAACGTGCAGGAGATTGTTAATAGGATTGGCAATTCCAACTGCTTGCGAAGCCCATATACTTAGGTGAGTTTCAGTTAAATTAGGAAGTAAAATAGAGACAACATCAGTACGCTCGACGCCGAGTGACTTAAACAAGTTTGCTGTCTGATTAAGTTTTTTGGCTAAGCCAGAAAAAGTGAGTTCTGCGGCGACTTCATCTCTAGAAGCAGTTAAATGTTCAGCTATAGCGATGTCCGTAGCATATTCATCCGCTGCATGGCAAAACACATCGTATGTTGTTTTACAATGATATCGATCTTGGTAACTTATTTTTTCTAAATCAGCAAGTAACTCTAATTCTGTTGGCTTGGACATTACGTACTCATCTTAATGCGAGTTGTATTTATTTAACGTTACCACGACACTTACCAGCATAGTAAAATAGTATCACTATTCTGCAATGCGGAATTGTATTTTGCAAGTTTCTTAAAGCACGACTAAGTTCGCCTATTCGATGTGGTACTATTTGTTACCTACCGAAAAGCATCACGATTTAACAACATGCAAAGCAACGCAATAAATGAGTAAATTCCCTCCTTGGCTCTCCCCGCTTTGCCTAGTAATTGTATTTTTTGCAACCTTGATAACAGAATGGTTCGGCTACCAGCCACCCGCAATTTTGGCCGTAGGCATGCTGCTATTATTTACTTTCGTAGAATGGAAGCAATTAGATTTAACAGCTAGAATCATCGCAATGATAGCAACTGGGTTGACGCTGACATTGTTACTATTGTCACAGATATCCTTTCACCAATTGGCTATGTTGTGCGGCAGTGTGGCATTTTTCGCATTTTTTCTAATTTCTTTGAGCCTTTTAAAAGAAGCAGCCTCAAGTTCTAGGTCAGTCAATTTAACCGGTATGGCATTATTGCAACAACAGCCAGTCAGGCGTTACGCGCTGCTCACATTTAGCAGTCACTTATTAGGTATACTCATGAGTGTCGGCGCAATTAATTTACTCGGGTCCATGATCCAAAAAAGTTTACATGACAACAAGGAAACCGTTGACGCTCGCATCAATAGCGCAAGGGAGCGACGTATGATGCTGGCCGTTCTGCGCGGATTTTGCAGTATACCGCTATGGGCTCCTACTACAGTCACTATTACTTTGTTAGTAACAACCATTCCTGATTTGCAGTGGATAGATATTATGCCCTACGGTTTAATTTTAAGCCTTGCCATATTGTTGTTTGGCATTTGGTTAGATTATATTCAGGCACCCAAGTATCTGAGTCATCTTGTACCAACAATTTCTAATAATTTATCAGATTTGAAGGTCAGCTTCCCCATTCTTATAGTTGTCATCGCGCTAGCGTTCGTATCGGGTTTTCTGATATTTGTGACCACGCTACGCCCAATTTCTGCGGTGTTAGTGAGCGCAGCCATTATAAGTACAGCTTGGATATTTACCCAATATCATCGCGAACATAATAAGGTAAGTGCTATACATCTGACCGTAAAACGCTTTACAACCGACATATTTTTTAGGCTACCATTGCAACGTTCAGAAATTGTCTTTTTTGCAGGTTCGGTGCTAATCGGACGCCTATTGCTGCTTGTGTTGGATCTTGAATGGATTACACAACAATTGGCGCATCTGAATATATCTGCGGCGTTCATATTAATTTTGTCCTCATGGATAATCTTTATTGCGGCGCTTCTTTATATAAACCCCATGATTTCAGTAACCATTATAGCTGGCGCTTTATCTCAGTTACCTGGAGTAGAGAATATGCCTGTTACCATTGCGCTAGTAATGATGGTAACTTGGGCAGTCGTTATTGGTAGTTCCCCAATCACCACCTCAGTTCGTATTGGCGCCAAGCTCACTGGAATATCGCCCTTTCAACTAGGGATCAAATGGAATGGTTTATATAGCGCAGTAGTGCTTTTAGTATTGGATGTTTATATTCTAATGGTGCTGTAGATTAATCTAGAGATTTACCTATCCTGATCCTGACGCGCTTAGCTATAGTGCTATTTTTTTTGTAATAAAATATACGACATAATTACAATCACGGCTTGATATCTTTTGAGTTTTTTGTTCCACTGTGCGGAATAAGATCATTTCCAATGAGGATTAAAAATGATTCGAGATAAACAAATCTTGGACCAATTCCTAGCCAGTATTGCAAAATTCGTTAGAGAACGTTTAGTCCCCGCGGAAAATGAAGTGGCTGAAAACGACGCCATTCCCGATGATATTGTTCAAGATATGAAAGATATGGGCTTGTTTGGTATGACGATCCCTGAAGAGTATGGTGGCTTGGGTCTTACCATGGAAGAAGAAGTCTATGTGGCAATTGAATTAGGCCGAACATCACCCGCTTTTCGTTCACTTATTGGCACTAACAATGGTATCGGCTCCGCCGCTATTGTATTTGACGGCACAGAAAAACAAAAACAAACCTATTTACCTAAATACGCCTCAGGCGAACTTATCGGCTCGTTTTGTTTAACTGAACCTGACGTTGGCTCTGACGCCGGTGCAATAACAACTTCCGCTGTTAAAAGAGGCGATGAATATATTATTAATGGCACCAAGCGTTATATTACCAATGCACCAAGAGCTGGGACATTTACTGTGATGGCTCGAACTGATCCATCTATTAAGGGACCCAAGGGAATATCAGCTTTTATAATAGATGCATCTACCCCTGGCATTACACTCGGACCCAAAGATAAAAAAATGGGCCAGCAGGGTTCATATACATGCGATGTTATTTTTGAGGATTGTCATGTCCCTGCTGAGAACATTATAGGTGGTATTGCAGGTCACGGCTTTATAACGTCAATGAAAGTTTTAGATAGGGGTCGCTTGCATATTTCAGCATTAAGTGTTGGCATTGCCGAGCGCTTAATTGACGATGCGTTGAGATTCGCAGTAGACAGAACTCAATTTGGTAAACCGATTGCAGAGCATCAAATGATCCAAGTAATGCTAGCGGATAGCAAAGCAGAAGCATACGCAGCTAAGTGCATGGTAATTGACGCAGCTAGACAAAAAGATGTAGGTAATAAGATAACGACAGAAGCTTCTTGTTGTAAATTATTTGCAACCGAAATGGTCGGCAGGGTAGCTGACAAAGCGGTTCAAATACACGGTGGCGCTGGCTACATATCAGAATACGCAGTTGAAAGATTATATCGTGACGTTAGATTATTTAGATTGTACGAAGGTACAACACAGATCCAACAAATGATAATTGCCAGAAATATGATCAGAGACATTCAATAAACAAAGTATAACGAAGGGTTTGCAAAATGAATTTAAATTTCACCGCTGAAGAAAAAGAATTTCAACAAGAAGTGCGCCAATTCTTGCAAGAAAAATTACCTCCCGAGCTTGCTCGGAAGACTAAAAAAGCCATCAATTTATCAAAAGAAGAATATATTCAGTGGCAACAAACGCTATATATACAAGGATGGGCAGCAACTAACTGGCCGGTAGAATATGGAGGAACCGGTTGGACACAAACGCAGAAGTATATTTTTTCGAATGAATGCGCAATAGGTGGAGCACCCGATATAATACCGTTTGGTTTAAACATGGTTGCACCCATTATTTATACTTTTGGTAGTGAAGAGCAAAAACAACGTTTTCTGCCTGATATATTATCCAGCAAGGTATGGTGGTGTCAGGGGTATTCAGAGACTGGAGCTGGTTCTGACCTCGCAGCCGTCAGAACGACTGCAGTGAAGGAAGGAGATGAATATGTGGTTAACGGCACAAAAACTTGGACTACATTGGGGCAATATGCTGATTGGATATTTTGTTTAGTACGAACAGGGCATCCTAGTGAGAAAAACCAAGAGGCTATTAGTTTTTTACTCATTAATATGCACGACCCAAAGATTACGGTATCGCCGATTATTACCATTGATGGCAAACATGAAGTTAATGAAGTTCATTTTGATGGTGTCCGTGTTCCTGCAGAGAACCTTATCGGAGCAGAGGGCCAGGGCTGGACATACGCCAAAGTATTATTAACTCACGAACGCACAGGTATCGCTCGAGTTGCTCTGTCGAAAGACCGTCTAGTGCAATTAAAAGAATTAGCAGGGACCACGGCTAATGGAACGGACAAGTTGATCAATGACCCCATTTTTGCGCAAAAAGTGGCTAGCCTAGAAATTGATTTATTAGCGTTAGAATATACTGACTTACGAACGCTCTCTGCTATCAGCACTGGCAAAGCTCCAGGTCCGGAATCATCAATCTTAAAAATCGTTGGAACGCAAATCATCCAAGCGATCGATGAGCTATATGTTGAAGCCGCTGGCTACTACTCAATGCCATTTGTCCCAGAGCAGTACCATGACGACTTTGACGGCCAATTCATTGGCGCTGATATGGCCACGAATAGTTCATTACGTTACTTTAATAACCGTAAAACATCCATTTACGGTGGCAGTAACGAAATTCAAACTAACATCATCAGCAAAGCCGTTTTAGGTCTTTAGATTAGCATTAGGAGTTTAATATGGACTTTTCATTAAGTAGCGAACAACAAATGATTCAAGATAGCGTTTCGAGGTTTATCCTCAATGATTACGATTTTGATTCACGTCGAAAAATACTCAAATCAGCAGCGGGTTATAGTCAAGAAAATTGGAAAGTATTTGCTGATCTTGGTTGGTTAATGCTGCCATTTAGCGAAGAAGATGGCGGTTTAGGTGGCTCTATGGTCGACCTGATGTTGGTTATGGAAGAATTTGGCAAAGGCATGGTGGTTGAACCTTTCATTGCCACAGCAGTTATGGCTGGCGGTGCAATTGCCTTAACCGGTAATCAAGAGCAAAAGGATAACTACTTGCCAAGGATCATGGCCGGTGAACTGCAAATGGCGTTTGCTTATGCAGAACCTCAAAGCCGTTATCAGTTGAACAACATGACGTGCAGCGCTGTCGAAAAAGAGGGTGTGTTTGTAATTACGGGTCAAAAGTCTGTGGTATTAAATGGTAATCATGCAGACACATTAGTCGTTGCGGCGCGCACCTCTGGTGATATAAATGACCACAATGGCATTAGCTTATTTCTTGTTGATGCGAATCACCCAAGCGTTAAACGTAAAGGTTACGCGAATGTTGATGGCCACCAAGCCGCCGACATATGGTTTGACGATACCCCTACCCTTGGATTACTAGGCGAGCAAGGTAAAGCTTTACCGGCGATTGAAAATATTATCGACAAAGCCACTGCAGCGGTTTGTGCCGAAGCTGTCGGCGCAATGCAAATTGCACATGAGCGCACCCTAGAATACGCTAAAACACGTAAACAATTCGGTCGTACTATTGGTTCCTTCCAAGCAATTCAGCACAGATTAGTGCATATGTTTGTAGAACATCAACAAGCTAAATCTATCCTTTTGATGGCAGTATTAAAAATGGATAGCAATAACGGCAATGATCCTAAAGCATTATCAGCGGCGAAAAGTCGTGTTGGCAAAGCCGCTAACTTAGTAGGTCGAGAATCAATACAAATTCACGGTGGTATTGGTATGACGGATGAAATTGATGTGGGTCACCTATTCAAGCGTTTGACCACGATCCAATATTTGTTTGGTAGCACTGACGTGCATACGAAACGCTTTGCGTCTTTGTAATTGATTTAATAGTCTTTTATCGAATCACCCGCTTACCTGCGGGTGAACAATTAGGACGAGTTTGTGTGGTTTTAAAACAAGGAGGACAATCTACATTCTGAGTTTGTAATGAGGCTTCTGGTTATGTAAGGCGGAAGTATCATTACTATTGAAGGCGTGTTTTCTGCACCTATACTGAAAAAATCTCTTCTGACTATGTTCATTATTGGTTTTATTCTGCACCTAACGGGAAAATTGGTGCTGTGGCGGAGAAATAAAAATAGCATTTTTTTGATTCTTATAGCCATTAACTCCATAAAATAAACGCATATTGTGTAAATCAGAGATGTGGTTTATTCTTTCCAAACTCTCGCCGCAATCGATTCGTTATCTTTCAAAAGGACCCCCATGCGTCACGCTTTAATAATATTCACTTCAAGTATGCTTGGCTTTGCGTTAATGGCAAATGCTAATAGTGGAAAAGATTACTTCCCCGAACGTAACAATTGGCAAACTAAGCCTGTTGCTGAATTAGGTTTCAGTCAACCTGAACTTGATAAAGCAATTAATTTTGCCGAAAACAACGAGTATAGTGGTTCTCGCGACCTGCGTATTGCGATTTTAAAAGGGTTTGAAAGGGAACCGTTTCACGAGATTTTAGGCCCAACAAAAAAAAGAGCGGGCCCAACGGGCCTGATTATAAAAAATGGTTATATTGCTGCTCAGTGGGGTAATCCGGAGCGGGTAGACATGACTTTTAGTGTGACAAAAAGTTATTTATCTACCGTGGCAGGGATCGCTATTGATCAGCAACTTATTCTAAATATTGCAGAGCCGGTGAGTAATTATGTAGGGTCTGGTGAATTTGAAGGACGCCATAATAGCAAAGTTACGTGGGAGCATTTGTTAAACCAATCATCAGATTGGTCTGGTGAATTATTCGGCATAAAAGATTGGGCCGATCGTCCACCGCTTGAAGGTGATATTGACGATTGGAAAAATAGAGAATTGCGTGAACCCGGCACAGTGATGGAATACAACGACGTACGAGTCAATTTGCTTGCTTATTCATTATTACAAACTTGGAGAAAACCGCTTCCTGTCGTACTTAAAGAAAACGTGATGGATCCCATTGGCGCTTCAACTACTTGGCGTTGGCATGGCTATGATCACGCTTGGGTAACCTTAGACGGTATGCAAATGAAATCCGTCACAGGGGGTGGCCATAGTGGTGCAGGTATGTTTGTAAACACCTTGGATCAAGCAAGATTCGGTTTATTATTTGAACGCGACGGTCAATGGAATGGTCAGCAAATTATTTCTTCAAAATGGATTGAACAAGCGACTCAATCTTCGCCTGCGAATGAACGTTATGGGTATATGTGGTGGCTCAACAAGGGCCCCAGAAAATGGCAACAAGTTCAAGACGAATCTATTTACTATGCAGCTGGGTTTGGCGGAAACTTTGTTGTAATAGATAATAAACATGATTTGGTGATTGTGACTCGTTGGTTAGAGCCAAGTAAAATTGGTGAATTTGTTGATTTAGTTTTGCAAAGCATCGAATAAAACGGGTAACTATTTAGTTCCTCATAAATACCGGCTTTGGCAAGCTGCATGTCATGTTCAAGCTCCTCTGTATCCCCAACAGCGATGGTATGCAGAGGAGCTAATGCATTATTCGTTGTCCACGGGATCTTGATTATTCAATTCATCGAACTTAGCGGTCATCGTGGGATTGCGCCTAGTCAACTTCTTGATGGTTACATCTTGCGACTTGTCATTTGCCAGACGCAAGTTGCGATCTGTACTCAGTAATGCATCCTTAGTTTTCTGCAAATGATCAATCGACTTATCAATCTCATCGATTGCGGTTTTAAATTTCTTTGAAGCAAGGTCATAGTTTCTTGCGAAGGCGGTTTTGAATGAATCGAGGTCATCTTCAAAGTTTGTTATATCTACGCTCTGTGCTTTAACAAGTGAAAGTTCCCTTTTGTATTCAAGTGATTTCATCGATGCATTTCGCAATAACGTAATGATTGGAAGAAAAAACTGCGGCCGCACAATATACATCTTCGGGTAACGGTAAAACATATCCACGATCCCAGTATTGTAGAGTTCGCTGTCGGGCTCTAAAAGAGACACTAGCACTGCGTACTCGCAACCTTTCTCTATGCGATCCTTGTCCAGCTCTTTTAAGAAATCCTCGTTCTTTTTCTTAGTGGCAGTGGTGTCGTTTTCATTCTTCATTTCAAACATGATTGAAACAATCTCCGTTTCATGTTCGTCCGAGTCACGAAAAATGTAGTCACCCTTGCTGCCTGTTCGAGCATCATTATCTTTTTCAAAATACGCTCGTGGGAATGCCGTTGCGCGAATGCGATTGAACTCAGTTTCACAATGCTGTTCAAGAGTTTCACCAACCATTTTGGTCGACAAGCGGGCCTTCATGTCCCGAAGCCTCTCAATAGCGTCATCGCGATCTTTGAGTTGTGTCTCATACTTATCCTTAAGCGACGTTTCGGCGAGTTGTTTCTCAAGTCCAGCTTGTTTAAGACCGTTCTTCAATTCGTCGCGTTCCCTCTCAACCGCGCTCACAGCAGCGGTGATGGCGACCTTCTGCTCAAGCTCAGTGGTGCCGAGTTTGGCTTGTAGTGCCTGAATTTCTCTATCTTTTATTGCAGCCGTTTCCTGCAGTTCCTTGGCAAGTTTCGCATCGGCAAGTTCAGAGGCGGCTTGCCTATCCCGCTTAATCTGCTCTAACTCATTAGCCAGACGATCTCTCTCTTTTTTAACATCACCTAGCGCCTCAGTTACAGCCAACTTCTGAGTCACTTCACCCGTATCTAATTTGGCTTTTAACGCTTGTATCTCGATATCCTTGGCCATAACGGCGCTCTGCATTTCACTGTTAGTTAGACTCTTAACGAGTTCGACTGCGTTTAGTTTGTCCTTCTCAGCCAACTCAAGACGCTCATGCAATTGTTGTTCAAACTCGCTGTCGCGAACCTGCTTTAGAATGTCTGCGTAACCAGTTTCATCGATTTTGAATGCTTTATTACAGTGTGGGCAGATGATTTCATGCATTAATTATTGTCTCTTATACCTTGCCGTTAATGGCTGATTTTTATACTTCTAGTGACCCTGTTTTAGGGTTTGAGCCCCACTGATTTTCACGCTCGCCATCTTGTGCGAAGAAATAGATACTCTTTGTTAATTAGGGTATAGATTAAAGCTAGTAGTGTCTACTCTTAGACTATCCTAGAAAACGGCAAAACAGTTTGAGGCTAATTAAGGCTGTTTAGGTGAAGAAATAATGAATAAAGAGTCAATATTATTTTTGACTCTTTATTACCTTTTTACCTCTGTTAAACCACAACATTCGAGCAATAGCCGGCAACACGAATATGGCGCCTAGCATATTGACCAAGAACATGAAGGTTAGCAATATTCCCATATCCATTTGAAATTTGAGACTTGAAAACACCCATGTACTGACCCCGATGGCCAAGGTAATGCCAGTAAACAATACCGCGCTGCCGCGCTCGCGCAATGCGGCTAAGTAAGCAGACTGAACATCATCCCCCGCGCGCAGTCTTTGCGTCATGGTAGAGAGTATATAAATACCATAATCAACACCAATACCTATGCCCAACGCAATAACAGGTAAAGTTGATACCGTTAAACCAATATTCAAGAACGTCATTAGTGCCTGCGCTAAGACAGATACAACATATAAGGGAATTACCACCGCTAGCGTTGCTCGTATCGAGCGGAAGCTAATCAAGCAAAGTAGGATTACCGCCCCAAAAACGTAATAAAGCATTGGTATTTGTGACGCTTCTACCGCTTCATTGGTTGCGGCCATAACCCCTACTGGTCCGGATGCTAATTTTATTTGTAAATCATCGGTTTGGTATTCGTCACGTAATTGCTTAACCGCATCGACGATAACAGTAATCATTTCTGCTTTGTGATCTTCCAGAAATAGGATGATCGGCATTACTGAACAATCCCCATTTAACAAACCGGACGACGTTGGCACCCGAGAAACGGCCTGCACCATCGTTGATTGGTTGCGCGGCAATACCCGCCATTTTGGATTACCTTCGTTGTAACCCGCATTGACTTTTTTGGCTACCGAGGCCAAGGATATAGTCGAGTGCACACCCGGCGTATTTTGCATTTTCCATTGAAATTCATCAAGCGCAGTCATGATCTCGTAACTGGTGCAAGCCTCAGGTGATGTCTCTACTATTAAAGATATATAATCAACCGTAATTTCAAACTTATCGGTGATCAACAATGTGTCTTGATTGTATTTGGAGTCTTCATGCAATGCGGGGGCACCTGCGTGCAAGTCACCAATTTTTAAGTTACTCGACTGAAAGCTTCCCCATACAAACAAAACAGCCGTAAACGCGACGATACCAATGGCAACTTTAGGTGCAGCGCAATTAGACACATTGTCCCAAAATGGCGAGGCCTTATCTGACTGTTTATAATCCTCTTTGCGCCGGTCGGATAATTTAACGTACGACATTAATACAGGTAGTAGCAATAGGTTGGTTAAAATAATAACGGCCACACCCATACTCGCGGTAATGGCCAGCTCTCTAATGATACCAATATCGATAACTAACAAAGTCATAAAACCAACAGTATCTGACAACAAGGCAATGCCACCGGGTAGAAGCAAACTACTAAACGCGTATCGCGAGGCCATTTCTATACTGCCCCCCGCGGCGACTTTTTTTCCTAGCGCATTGATCATTTGTACGCCATGGCTAACGCCAATAGCAAACACCAGAAAGGGCACAAGGATTGACATTGGATCCATGCCAAAGCCAAACAAAGTGAGTAGACCTAACTGCCAAATTACAGCAACAATGGAGCAAGCTAGGGGTAAAAAAGTGAGCATTAGTGACTTGCAGAAGAAATAAACCATGATAGCGGTAATCGCGATGGCTATTACAAAGAATAAAACCACATCTTTCGCACCATCGGCTACATCACCAATCATCTTAGCAAAGCCTATTATATGGACGCTAGTTTGCTCGTTTTCAAATTTACCGCGCAGCTTTTCTTCAAGTTCGGCAGCAATTTTTAAGGTGTTCAGGGGCTTACCTGTTTCAGGATCTATGTCTAATAACTGGGCCGTCACCATTGCACACGTAAAATCGTTGGATACTTGACGGCCAACAATTCCTGCTTTATCAATATTCTTACGCACAACTTGCAATGCACCGGGGTTAGATGAATTAAAATCCGCAGGAATAACGGGACCACCAGAAAAACCACCTTCTACAATTTCAGTAAAACGAGTAGATGGCGCATATAAAGAAACCACTAATGAGCGGTTAACCCCATCAATAAAGAACAATTGGTCATGTACGTCTTTTAAGGTATCAAAAAAATTCTTATTAAAAATCGTACCTTTTTTGTCACAGACTGAAACCAAAATATTGTTCGCACCACCGAAATTTTCTTTGTACTTAATATAGGTTTTCATGTACTGATGATTGAGTGGGATATTTTTAGTAAAACCCGCATCCAGCTTTAATAACGATGCCTGATAACCCAAAAATAGGGTGGTTAACAAAAAAGCTAGTATGACAACAAGACGGTTTCCAAAGACTAGTCTTTCGAAAGTATCAACTAATGAATGCATATTATTCACCTAAGTCCACAGTTTTAATGCCGCCAGCAGTCACCACCAAAATTGCATTTTTAATGACAATAGCACTGGATATTGCATCTGAAAAATTGGTTGGTACAAGAGAAATAGAAGCATGACGGCGACAGCCTTCACTGTTAGAAATTTGCAACTGTTTACTGTTTAGTTGCTTAACGTCTAATTTTAAGACAACGCCGTTATTGCCCACAAAAAAAACAGAAGGGCCATCTATAAGCACCGAATTAAGTGAAGTCGTCACACAAGTAGCAATAGATTTCCATTTACCTTGGTTGAGCAAAAACACATTACCGCGCAGACCAACAGCAATAATATCGCCACTGGGCAATGTTGCAATATCAAAAAATGACCCTGCATAATTGAGGGCTAACCTTTTCCACGTTGCGCCTTTGTCCAAGCTACTCGCGACTAAGCCTGCCTCTCCAGCCAAATAAAGTATGCCATCGGCACTATGCAATCGATTAAGGTGCGGTGAGATAAACGACAACTCTTCTAAATAAAAGGATGGGTCGTCTTTAATACTTTCTAGATAATCTTTGTCTTCGTCCGACAATACAGATGGATGGTGCTCTTGTTGCCAAGTCGTGCCGCCATCTAGGCTGCGATAAAACAAGCCATACGCGCCTACCGCTATTCCCTCTTTTTCATCAAAAAAGTGGATGTCGAGAAGTGGACGTTCAAGTTCTGGTGCTGAATTCAATAGTGTCCATGTTGCCCCCGCGTCTTTGGATCCAAGTATGCTTGCGTCGTGCCCAACAGCCCATGCTAAATCAGCAAAAGACGCAACTCCGGTTAAGGTAGCCTTTGTCGGCACACTGACTTGCTTGTAATCATCAAGCTTAAGCCCGTGGTTTTGATGATCAGTTATCTTTACCTTGCTTGCGATTAAAACATGACCTCGCTCTCCAACAATAATCGAGGAATTTCCGTTAGCAATATCTAACAGTAAGGATTCGTTAACTAAGGGAGCAATAAACGAGGTTTCATCGCTAGCAAAGCCCGAAACTGAGGCCACAATCACATTAAATAACGTAGTTAAAATGAATAAACTCGATCTTTTCATAAAATATCTCTATTTCTTCAAGGTAGATACAAAGTAACTACGTTTAGGTGAATGACACTAACCCCATAGGTCTTTTAAATTGCGCAAATATGTGTCGACCATCCCGCAAAACTCGACTTTAACCAGAGGGCCAATCGCTAATTTAAGGAGTCCGGGTAAAGGTAGCGTGAGTTCTGCATTTGTTTTAAACGAAATATTGGTGCCAGTTGCGAGCTCTCTTAATTTCCATTTACCCGACACGGTGGCGTTACCCTCCCCTTTGATAGGCTTCCACACTACTGTTTTTGCATCCCCATCAGAAATATACTGGCACGCATAACTGGTTTGAATAGAATAAATTCCCAATCCTACCTTTTCCATATCCCATCGAAATGAGTTGTCTGACATGGGTGTTAACGCGCGTACTTCAGGGAAATGTGCAGCGGACGCTGGAACATTGGATAAAAGGGCGAATACGTTATCGATGTGTGCAGCAACGATAAACTCTCTAGCTAAATCAATAGTAACTTTAAAGGTCATTCTGGATCCTCACATAAAGCGTTGATTAAGTTTGACTCTAAAAAAAACGAGTTTTTTGATCCTAATCAATAAACACAGTAGGAAAATATAGATAGTGAGAACAATTCTTTTTTAATCAGGATTTCCTATGTTTTTGCCAGACTCAATGTTGAAACAGCTTTATACCATTGGCAGTTTAAGAGAAACGAATAGTGGACTACACTTTTCATTAAAAAATCGGATTAAAAGTGCACACTTTAACCAGATAGTAGCTTTATCTATTAACAATCAAAAAATTGATAACCATAAAATTATGATTGCACTGAATTCGGGCCCACCATTAGATCTACATACCCTGGAACAAAAACAGGGAGTCAAATTTCCACTTGGCGCAATCTTAGATGTATTTGTTGAAGACACTTTTGTGTCAACGTCAAAAACCATCGATATTGACGTCACCATTTCTACGAGGCCTTTTGGTAATATCGAATTAACGTTGCAAGATAAAGTGTCAGATCCTGCGAAAAAATTAGATGAAATCCCCCGCAATATAGAAAATGATTTTCACCCCGACATTGTTCAAAAACGACAAGATTATGTATCAAAGATAACCGGCGTTACACCAAAAAACTTATTTAACCTAGATGTTGATCTGGAGTCTTTTCGAGGGAATATTGAACATTTTTGTGGTGTTGCCCAAGTACCTATAGGCATAGCGGGCCCGATCAAAGTGAATGGTGAGCATGCAAAAGGAGACTATCTTATTCCCTTGGCCACGACTGAGGGCACACTAGTAGCGTCGTATAACCGCGGTATGAAATTACTGAATAAATCAGGAGGTGTAAAAGCAACAGTGGTGGATGATGCGATGCAACGCGCACCTGTTTTTATTTTTGATGATGCCAGAAAAGCGAGAGATTTTGGTCAATGGGTGGTAGATAATATTGATAAAATACGGCAACAGGCAGAGGCCACCGATCCCTTTATAAAGCTACGCAATATCGAAAACTACAAATCCAACAAATTCGCCTTTTTAAGATTTAATTTTAATACCGGCGATGCTGGAGGTCAGAACATGGTCGGACGCGCAACCTATGTTGCCTGTGGCTGGATCCTTGAAAATTATCCAGGCATCAACAATTTTTTCCTAGAATCGAATATGGCAACAGATAAAAAATCGTCGTTTATCAACATTTTAAATACGCGTGGAAAGAGGGTTACCGCAGAAATCACGATCAAACGGGATGACCTGATTGAAATTATGCGAGTGGAGCCGAAACAAATTGCACAACATCAGCGCGTCGCTTCTATCGGTGCATTTTTAGCGGGCGCCAACAATACAGGATTACATTCTGCAAACGGTATTACGGCTATGTTTATCGCGACCGGTCAGGATGTGGCTAACGTATCTGAATCATCAGCAGGCATTCTTTATTCAGAAATAACAGATGATGGTGATGTATACCTTTCAATAACCTTACCCTCACTAATTATTGCAACCTGTGGCGGCGGAACCGGTCTAGCCACTCAAAGAGAATGTCTAGAAATGTTGCACTGCTATGGTCCAGATAATGCCTTAAAATTTGCTGAAATTGTGGCCTCCGTTGTCCTAGCAGGTGAGATATCATTGGCATCCGCTATTTCATCCTTAGATTGGGTAACATCGCATGAAGAACTTGGCCGAAATTAATCATTCCCAGACGACCAGAGTCACTCGATATAATTAGGCATCAATAGAATGATTTAGCGTCACCTGCTTGAATTGGGTAGCCGGATTTTCATGCAGAACCATTTATTTACTGACGCACAATTTTTTCTAAATAAGCTTTGTTTATTAACTCTTCGTATTTCTCTTCAAGTACGTTACGCTTTATTTTAAGAGTAGGTGTGAGCAAACTATTTTCAACGGTCCAGTCATCCGCCATTATTATAAGGTGATCTAGCATCGCATGAGTTTCTAGCGTTGCATTAACTTTCTCAAAAGTTGCTAATAGACTACTCTCAATTTTTTCAGGAGCTTTTAGCTTTGCTTCCTCAGATAACACAACCAACGCAATAGGTTGTTTAAGCTTGGCACCAGTGACGCAGACTTGTTCAATCATAGAATTGGCCATTAATTTTGATTCAATCGGCACAGGAGCAATATATTTTCCTTTGGAGGTTTTAAATATCTCTTTTAAACGACCAGAAATTTTTATATAACCATCAGCATCCATAACGCCCTGATCACCAGTTTTTAAATAACCATCCTCAGTAAATACATCGGCCGTTTTTTCTGGTTCCAAATAATACTCCTTCATATTACAGTCACCTTTTACCAGAATTTCACCGTCATCACCGATACGGATATCGACGCCCTTATAGGCATGTCCAATACTGCCAATTTTATCAGCCCTGAAAGGCACACAACAAGTACCGTAAGCGCAGTTTTCTGTCATACCCCAGCCTTCAGAAATATTCACCCCTAGACGGTGAAACCACCTCAACGTTGCTTCTGGTATAGGTGCTGAGCCACTTGCGCATAAACGTGCTTCTTGCAATCCAAGTTTCGTGCGAATTTTTTTAGAAATAAAATTATTTAAAATGGGAATATGAAGTAAAAAATCAAGTTTCCTTTGGGAAATATTAGCTAATATGCCCATTTGAAAGCGTGTCCACAATCTGGGTACCGAAATAAACAAAGTGGGCTTGGTGTTTTGTATATCTCTGGAAAATGTTTCCAGCGACTCGATAAAATCAATACGCATTGCGCAATAAAAACTAGCTATTTCCACCAAAACCCTTTCGGTAATATGTGCCAGAGGTAGATAACTGAGCATACGATCTTGGGGTTCAAGCCCAAATTCGCCTAATGATTGATGTGCGGCCCAACATATAGATTCATAATTATGCACCACTCCTTTGGGATTGCCCGTGCTTCCAGAGGTGTAAACAATGGTCATCACTGACTTCATATCAGGAACAGGCCTTTCTATGAAAGGCTGATTTTCAAGCAGTTCCTGCCAGCTTTGATCTGCCTCAATATTGGGATACGGGAAAGCTAACTTAACAATACCTTTTGAGATAGCGGCTTCCTGCTCGGCCGTTTTATCCAACTTACCAACAAAAATGACTGGACATTGTGCATGACCCATTACGTAACGGATCGTTTTTTCACCTGCTGTTGAGTAGATAGGAACCGACACGTGACCAGCTAACATGATAGCAAAATCAGTAATAAACCACTCCGCACAATTTTTCGATAAAATAGCTATATTACTTTGTGGAGGTAAGTCTAGTGCTATTAGCCCTGTCGCAACTCTTCGTGCTTGATCTGCAGTCTCTAGCCAAGTGAACTCCTTAACCACACCATTGACAGGTTGTCTTAAAAATACCGCGTCAGGAGTGCTGTCTTGCCAGTGATACAACATTTCCAATGGTGTTTTAATCGCCATAGTATTTATCCTCAATAAGGTGCACTTTGTTGAGGTTAAGCTGAGCATTGATTTTTTTTTTGATATAGGTCAATTTTCTGGGTGTTAACTTACTTTTAAATCTCTCAATTTTGGGAGACTAGTCAGCTATCATCATTAATTTTGGGTAGAAGTTTTGAGGACATTGACCTTACTGATTTTCGTCGGTTCACCTTATAGAGGTTTTTAATGTTGTGGTCTCCATGGTGGTCCATAATCTTCTCTAACTTGTGACCAATATTGGAGCACGTTTTAATTTGTTCTAATTGTGGCCAGGTGGAACGTTCACCTTCTTTGACTAATGCCCTGATTTCATCCGAGGTGAGTTGCCCCAACAGTTTTTGAGGACTGACAAAAGTGAAGTTAGGCACAATATTCACATCACCTTTGTAGTCTTGTGCCAAAACAGAATAGAACATATTGATAACTTTCCCAATATCCGGAAGCCTACGCAGATAACGCCGGCTAAATTGTTCACTACTTTTTAAAAGTTCGTGTGAGGAAAAGCGTATTATGTTTTTGGCACTTTGGGGGATGGGTAAGTATTCCTCACCTTTGATAATAGCTAACGCTAACGGATTTGCCTGGCTGACGATATAGTGATTAACACCATACAGTCTAGCCAACCTTTTTGCAGGTAAATCATCAGTAACCGCCCCGTCAACCCATCGACGATTTGGCAAATATGGCTGGCTTTCGCCATACACATTTTTAGCCGTCAGCATAACCGGCGGAAAAATCCCCGGCACCGCACAAGAAGCCATGACAGCGCTGCGCACAAAAACATTAGGAGAGGTGACCGCATTCATCAATCTAGAGGTCTGATGTTCCTCTGAAGGTGCAATAGTGATACTAATCATTCTACCTGTTTTTTCGTAAGCTTCCTGAAAAGTGATATCAGGAATAACGGACTCCAATGTCAATCTTAATGAAGCAGAATCGACCTTATCCCGAACCAATGATTTTGGCTTGTTGTCTACATAAACTTGTAAAGGGTCCAACAGCATGTCACCTTGCAGAAAAAACGCCAGCTCATCATCCGTATGGGTCCCCAGGACTGCAGCAAATATTGAGCCTGCACTGGATCCAGAGACAACATTAGGCAGCATCTGATGTTCGAACAAGGCCTTGATTACACCGAGATGAAAATAACCAAGCGATCCAGCACCACTTAACATCAATGCTGAACGACCGAAACAAAGGCTGGCACGTTGAAAAAAATCGAGCTTGTCTTCATGGCTAATATCGCCGGTTTCAGGCAAACTTGAAATATGTTCGAGCGCATCGACTATCTCGCTAACATACTCTTCAATTAACCGTTTTGTTCCAAATTTTGCTAATTGATAAAGCGCAGGTTTCCCCATACCTCCTTGATTTCCATGAATACCCTCATTGAGCGCAAAAAGTAATCCAATATCATCATTCTCTTTTCTTAGTCTTCTAATCATATCGATTCTGGTGCGAATATTTAAGTGATCGTAGCTATTGGATACTTCTTTCTTTTTCCATCCTTCAAGGCCAGAAACCGAGTCGTGTGCAAGTGCCGCCTGCTTCCAATCGGCATAACTTTCGGCACGTCGCATTTTTCGTTCCAAGCGATAGAGAGAGAGACTGGCAGATATCGACAACATAGAAAAAATTCCTGAAAATAATAATTATGTTGCCGTTAAGTATAATCAAAAAAATCCGACATTCCAGAACTTCGCAGCCTAGAACAGAGTAAATATGTCCCTATTTTTGTTTATTCCTCAAGCCGCTACAACAATAATCACAGCAACTACTCTAAAATTAACCGCTATAAATATTGGATTGTGCTGGCAAAGGTAAAGCGAATAAATTACCTGAAAGATCTTGTTTGACTTGGTATTAATGAGTACATTTATTAAGACCGTATGAATAAATTAACTGAACAAAGAATAATATTTTCACAACCTATGTCTAATATGCTTGAAAAAATAATACAAGACCTGCAAGAAACCGAACAAATGTATCTGCTGATCAGTCAGCAGAATTTGACTGAAAATGTTCGAGAATTGCAGACTTGGCAAACTAAACGACTGTTGGTTACGCATGATGATTTATGGAATTCCAAACGATTTAAACCCGCGATGCAGTTTTTTATCGATGAAATATATGGTCCAAAAGATTTTAGTCAGCGAGATATCGAACTGGCGCGAGTGTTGCCTAATATGGCAAAAGTATTACCTGATAAAGGTTTAAAGTCATTGCAAGCTGCACTCAGGCTAAATCGCCTCTCTCTAGAACTCGATATTGCATTAGTTCAAGAACTCGATAATAAAGAAATAAATCGCAGTAATTATTTCACTTGTTATCGCCAATCTAGTAATCAATCAAAACGCGAGGAGCAAATTAAGTTGCTTGAAGATCTCGGTTTAGATCTGGCACAAGTGGTTAAAATTACAGGTATTTCCGCTATTTTGATGCTCTCTCGAAAACCTGCAAAAGTCGCTGGCGTAGAAAGTTTGCATGGATTTTTAGAAAAAGGATTTAACTCCTTTAAAAAACTAGGTGAAGTACACGATTTCATTGATCCGATTATTAATAGAGAAAGAGAATTAATGAATTCATTATTTGCTGCGAAGGGGCCAACTGAAAATCCATTACCTGAAGTAAACAAACTCAACTGAAAATCAGTGTCGCAGACAAGTGAGGAATTGCGTCTATTTTTTCGGCAGTCTTCGACATGAAAGTATCCACCACAAATTTCTATTCATTAATATCAGCGAAGAACTGTTCTGCCATTTCTATCCTTTGAGAGACGGGAATATCTTACACGCTAAAATTGGACGTACTCAAACAAAATTAAACAGGAAAAATATCATTTCATAACAGTGAACTGCGCGCCACGGCAAAAAAACCGCGAACCTAAGCCAACTTTCCACACTCCGTGTATTTATAGCAAAGCGTGTCATATAACGGTGAGAATGATCATTTTCACAAACATGTAAAATTAAATTAGTTTAAATTTTGTACGATTTTAATGTGTACTTTCTCATTTTTTTGGCTATATTTAATTCGACAGAAAGATTGACCTCAATTTATTTAAGCTTATTGGAGAGAACATATGACTAATTTAGACAGAGTAAACAACACTATTGAAACAGCCGAAGAAGCAGCGCGTAAAATATGGTTAGCGGGGCTTGGTGCCTACGGTAAAAGCTTTGAAGAAATGCAAAACCAATACGAAAAACTGAACGATGAAACAAGTCGTTTATTTGAAGAATTAGTTTCTAAAGGTGAAAAGCTTGAAACAGACACTAAAAAGAAGTTACAAAAAACTGCATCTATAGAGAAACGTGTTGAGGACGTTCGTAAAAAGCTTGGTCTCAGTAACTCGGACATAGATGCTAAAATTGATGAACTATCTAAAAAAGTTGATGCGTTAACAGTGGCGGTCAATAAAATCTCTTAATTGATATTGTATTCCGCTAGTACCCTGATAAATGAGCATTTAGTCCAACTTAATTTTATAGGAGAAACATAAATGTCAGCTAAACACACCATAGAAAATATAGTACGCAATGCTTGGTTGATGGGCCTAGGCTCGATCGAAAGCAGTGCACAAGTCCTGGGTAACTCAATTGATGCGGCACAAGAAAAATCTAATAATATTTATAATGAATTACTTACGCGAGGCGAAGAAATTCAAAGCAAAATTAATGATACAAAAGTCGACATAGAGGCCCGCGGTAAAAAGTTTATTGGTACAGACTCAAGAGCGTCACATGAAGAAAAACTAGCCAAATTAAACGCCACTGTAGATCACCTAACAACTATTGTTGTTAAATTAATTGAAAAACATAACGCTGCCACAGCGGCCAAGCAAGTTAAGATAGCGAAAAAGGCTAAACCCGTTGGGACAACCAATAAAGCAGTACCTAAAGCAGCGATAGCGGCTAAACAAGGCGGAACAGCGAATAAAGTAGCACCTCAAGCAGCGACAGTGGCTAAACAAGCTGGAATAGCGAATAAAGTAGCGTCTCAAGCAGCGACAGCGGCTAAACAAGCTGGAACAGAGAATAAAGTAGCATCTCAAGCAGCGACAGTGGCTAAAAAAGCTCGAAAAGCGAATAAAGTAGCACCGACTGTTACCGAGACTAAGCCCGCTGAAACAGTCAGTAAAGTAGCAAAACTAGCTACGACGTCTGCCCCCATAAAAGCGCAGTGATTTCCACTTAGCTTTATCAGCGCAATGAAAATGGGCTTACACTGCTTTACTTAATTCGACTATGTCCTCCACGATTTGTGGCCAAAGTTGCATAGGCAAAGTATGTCCCATTCCTTTCAGAATTTTTAAAGTTGCGCCAGGAATTGCTGCCGCAGTGGCAATGCCGCATTCCACAGGAATAAGGGGATCAATATCACCATGAATAATTAAACTGGGGATGTGCAATTTTCGCAAGCTCAACGTTCGATCTCCCGAATCAATTATTGCACTGAGCTGTCGGGCAACACCAGCAGGGTTAACTCCTCTTTGCTGTGAATGACGTATCACTTTTTCAACACTTTCTTGGTCAAAAGGGAAATGTTTACCATGCAACATAAGCCAGACATCCAAATTCTGGGCCACGTAGGGATCAATTTCTTTAGCTAGCGGTTTAAGCAACTTTGCAATGACTCTTATTTTCGCTTTTGGCAAAGAACGATTGCCAGTAGTAGACATAATAGAAGTGAGGCTATTTACTCTATTTGGCGCTTTTAAAGCCATACATTGGGCGATCATACCACCCATTGAGACACCAACAATATGAGCTTTATCGATACTTAATGCATCCATCAAAGCTAAGGTATCATCAGCCATATCGTCCAATAAGTAAGGCGAATTAACTTTTTTGTTAAATAAACTATTACCTATAAAATCCCACGTAGTTGGCGTCGGATAGTCGGTCAACCAGGTGCTTTCGCCAATATCACGATTATCAAAACGAATGACCCTCAACTTATTACTGGCTAATAATTGGCAAAACTGCTCGCTCCAATGGATCATTTGGGTACCTAGGCCCATAATTAAAATCATGACCGGATCGCTAGGGTCACCAAAACTATCGTAGGTAAGTTGCAAACCATTAGCGCTAACTCGCTGTGCAACATGATGATGAATGTTATCTGCCATCATAAACTGTATATCAGACTAAACGGCAAGGTAAATTGATTTGTGCTCGCTGTAAACTGGCGTGATAAAAATGCTTTAGGTAACTTTAAAATTTGTACTTTTCTACTCATAATACTTCCTAAATAACGAGCTAATCATGCTCTAAAAATTTCTTAAGGACCGCGGCCTCGTTCATTTTTTGTTTTACAGCCTCCTCTAGCTCCTCGGCGCTTTCAGATATGTACAGGGTAAAATCATCCATATCAGGCATCAAATTTAGCGCGCTAGTAGGGCTAATAGAAATACTACCATTATAGCTATAAATTGGCATGATGAGCCCCATTCCATCAAAAATTGGTGCCGCGCCCATATGCATAATTAATTTATGCCCGGCGATATACAAAGGTGTTTGCGCGCCCGGGACATTTGTAATAATAACGTTAAAAAAAGGCTTGTGAAGTTTTGCAATACCGGCAAGAGTATACAATCCCGCAGCAACACCGGCTAAACCAAATGGAATTAATTCGGCGTAGCCCATTAGACCTTTTGCATCAGTAACGTCTTGGTATAGTTTGGCAATCACAGTATTGAGACAAATTTTCTCTAATCTCTTAATGGGGTCTTCAAGATCAGTGGCAAGTTGCACGTACATAGCAAAAACCTGATTACCCATACTATTTTTTTCTTCAGCTGTGCGATTTGAAACCGGTATCATGGCCACTAAAGGTTTATCTGGCAGCTCATTTTTTTTCAGCAAATAACGTCTAAGTGCACCTGCACAGATAGCAAGAATAACATCATTCAAGGTTGCGCCCTGCACTGCATTGCGCAGAGCCTTGACCTGATTGATATCCAGTATCACAGAATCCCACACTCTTCCCGCTTCAACAGTATCGTTAAAACTAGTCTTTGGCGCACTAAAGGGCATGGTAGGACCTGTAATACCTTGGCTGCGAGCCAAGGACAATACTTTGAGAGCAGACTTGCCTGTGTCCCACAATAAACTGGGAAGCTTACGAGGACGGGTAAAAAAATGGTAAGCACTCTTGGTTATGAGGCCGACAGGACTGGGTATATCTTCTCTTATTTTTAGGCGCGGAGGAGCAACAGTCTGAGGTTTAGGTGATACATCAAACAGCATGCTCATCAAATCCGCGCCGGACATTCCATCAAAACCACAGTGATGTAGTTTACTTATCAGAGCAACCGAACCCTTGGGAACCTTAGGAATAGAATCTATTTCTTCAACAAAAATAAACTCCCACAGTGGTCGCTCACGATTAAGCTGTTGAGAAAATAAACTGGACGCTAAATGACGCAATTCCTTCCAGCCACCAGGGCGCGGCAACTTAACTCTATGCACATGCAGACTTAAATCAAAATCAGCATCGTCGACCCAGTAAGGCCGATCCAAACTCATTGGCACCATAGCCAATTTTTGCGTAAGTTTTTCAACCGTATGCAGTCTGTCTTGCACAAATTGGCGGAAATCATCAAACGGTAGCGATCCTTCTATGATAGATACACCACCAATATGCATTGGTATTTTTGGTGTTTCAAGATATAAAAATGCAGCATCTAAACCAGATAATTCTTCTATATTCATCTACATCTTCAATAAATTAAAAATCGTACGTTAATTATACAACACTTCTAAAGTATTTTATCAATAATGCCAAAGAACAGACTACCGCTGTTACCACATATCACGCGTAATAAGCGCAATTAACATTATTGCTGCTCTTGTTGCTCCTGCATTAAATTTCTTAAATAAATACCGCCTTTTATGTTATCTATTGCAGCTTCAATATAATCAGCAATAAGATTCACATCGGGGATGGTGTCACGACACGCCATTAATCCAAAACTGATAGCGTCACAATAACTGACCACGGTAATGTTGAGCGATTGACCATCAACCAAAACGGATACAGGATAAGTAGCTTTGAGCTTAGCTTGACCAAAATACAAAGGCTTTCGTGGCCCTGGAACGTTGGATATGATGAGATTTGCAGCTGGCGGCATCAAGCTGGATATATTTAACTGATTCATCACCGCAACTAGCCCCTGAGCTAGGAAAGCAAAATTAGTGGCTGCAGTTGCCGACACATTAACAAGTTCGGTTTTTGCGTCCTTTGTTGATTCACCAATTATAGCAAGACGCGTCATGGTGTTGGGCTCATTGGTGGCTAAATTCGCCATCACGTAGGTAATTTGGTTACCTGTGCGGTTTGGCTGACGGACAGAAACAGGAACAGAGGCAACCAGTGATTTTTTGGGTAATTCTCCTTTTTCCATCAGATAATTGCGCAACGCACTGGAACAAAGGGCAAGTATTATATCGTTGACCGTGGCATTAGCTTGTTTGCCCAACGCTTCTATTTCTGTAAGTGATAAGGTTTTCACTACAAAATAACGGGAACCCGTAATCGGTACGTTAAACATGGATTGTGGCGCGCTAAAAGGTATTGGAGACGTGTTTTTATCGACACCTATAGCCTTAAGGCCTTGCCCTATAAACATTTTAGATAGGTCTTGAACCATCTTGGAACTGGCTGCCACTTTTTCAACTAGTTTGGTCGTTTTTTCTATTAGTCCTGAAAGTTCATGTGCGCCGTGTTTTCGATGACTTGGCATACAAGCCCAAGGAGCTCTAACTGCATCTTCAGCAGATAAACTAAACCAATGTTCCATCAATTCGATCCCACCCATGCCATCAATCGCAGCATGATGCATCTTCAGATACATGGCAAATTGATTATTTTCCAAGCCCTCAATCAGATGAAATTCCCATAGTGGTCGTTTACGATCCAATAGTTGACTGTGTAAGCGTGCTACTAGCTCTAGTAGATCATCCAATTTTCCAGGCTGTGGTAATGCTGAATGACGCACATGATAATGAATATCAAAGTGGGTATCGGTCTCCCAACTCGGCAGCGCAGCGCTGTGCACCGAACTTAACTTTTGGTTAAAAGGCGGATTGGCCTTTTGGCTTTGCAGTTCGACCAATAAATCGAGTAGAAAATTTCCTTTATAGTGCTTTGGAATTTCGAAAATAGTAAGACTGGCTACATTTACCGGCGTACTTTGCTTTTCCAACGACAAAAACGCAAGATCTAGTGCGTTTAGTTTGTTTGACATGCTGATTACCTCGACAATCTACAATATCGATAAGTTAGTTTAGACGTAATTAGATGATTTTTTCAATTTTATTCACAACATTAGATGATATCGATCACAAAAAGAACTGTAATTAATTAGCTATTAGTGGTGGCGAACTTATGTCACGATTCTAAAAATAAGGATTAACTAATTACGTTATCTCAAACCACGTTTTCAACACTTGATAAACCTTAGGATCACTTAGCAGTTGAGTATGATTGATGTTAGTACCGATCCATTTTTGATTATTTGGAATATGTAAATCAAACGCAGGATCTTTGTGTTCACCCAGTGCACTTTGTAACCTGACCAACCCATCACCTAATGGGTAATTAATGCTTTTTTTAGCACTCGTAGCGACGGCGAAACACGTTACATTATCAGGCAAAGGTAACGGTAAGCGTTTGTCGCCACTGAACTCAAAACGTTCAGTAGTATGCCAATCCAACTCCTGCACGTTGCCATAGCGTAAGTCGGTAATCCCAGCGCTACGCACTTTCACTAAGCGTGCAAACGGAACTGTGTATGAGTGCACACCTAAAATCAAATCAACCCAGTTACCTGCTTTTTCAAGAGCTGCCCCATGGTGCGGCGTACCTAAAAATACTAACTTATTGAGTAATTCAGGCCATTTGTGACTGCTATTTTGGGCAATATGAAAAGCACTACGAGAAACCAGACCGCCCATGCTATGGGCCAATATATTAATTTCTAAGAGTTTACCTGATAAGGTTATCAGCGACTCCAATAGAATGGCGAACTGTTGACCGTTGTCGGAAACATGCCGCCCCGAATTATAATGCAGATAGATATATCCCATACCAGACTCTTTTGCCAACTCGACACCATGGTCATGATCTTCTTTACACCACTGCAGGTCATTCATACACAAGCCATGAACCATGATCAGCAATTTGCCATTGCTCTGGTCTATGAGCTCTCGCAATTTAAGGTCATTGAGGATTTGCCCTTCTCTTCGAAAGTGCATTTCAATAGCCAAAGCGTTCTCGCTAGCAACAAGATGGTCACCCAATACACCGTTCAATGCTGCAAGCAAAGCTTGTGTCGAAGCTGAGTCAGGTTGGGAGGCGAATATTTTACTGATTGCCGCTAGCGGTGAATCAATGCGTTTACCTAGCCGTTCTGTCACATTACGAATATTGCGATACACCAATCCGCTTATACCTGAAAGCTGTTCTTTTTCAGTCGTCGACTTTGAAGAAGAAAGCGGGCTGACACGCTTATGCATTGATTCAACAATGTTAGTGATCGCCAATACTGCGTCAATAGTTAAACGACCCACACCTTGGGTTCGCGACTTAAGCGCTTTTGCGGTGAGATTCTGACTTTTATCTTTGGAACTATGTTTCATAGATATCTATTTGAATGCGCATTAGGTAGTTTATTTTAACAAATATTTAGGGGGGGTTAATTATTTATTTTAGTTGAGGCGAATGAATAAAGTCATGGTTAACCAGATTGTGTCAATTATTAGAATTATAATTTACAGCAACTAATTTTATGGTTATTTTAATATAAGCAAATCAAGTCTAACAATTAATAGTGAGCAGCTTGGACTTGCGACCTCAATGGATGAACAATCAATGGTTGATAAAAAAACAGTAGAAATATATAAAACAGCAAAGTACATCGTATTAATCGAGAACACACTTTGTCGAATTACCGTTGGTAATCATTGCTCTGATATCGATGCGCAATTACTTCAACATAAAGCTCGAGCAGCTTACTTTATTACACCTGAAAATCCTTTCAGTATCATAGTAACAAGTGCAGAAAACACCCTACGCCATAAACGCTTTATTCAAGACGTAAACAAAGCAAAATATCCTTTTTATGAGGGGTATGGAAGCAATGAAGACGAAACCTGGCCAAAAGAAAGTAGCTATCTTATTATTTGCGATGATGAATCTAAAATGCACCAATTGGCAGGTAGATATGGGCAAAATGCATTTTTGAAAGTTAGCTTACGCTCGCCCGCTATATTGTTAGTACTTAACTCAATGAACTATATGCCAGCAGTCTAACTTACTGAAATATTAAGTTAATTTAGTCTATCTTCGTAATTACCAATTCTATTTTCTTACTTTCACCAGCAAACCACTTTTGTACATAAATGCTACCAATCACTGGCGGCATGCCATCTTCGGGTATCTCTTTATAGCGAACACTATTTTTATTCTGCTTTTCGAACTCAAATTTAACTTTTTTTTCTGACATTCATGCTCCGATGATTTTGTTGGATACAGCGTTTTTACCTAGTTTAGGAGATAGCACAAACCTGAACCCAGTTTTTGAATAGGTCAGGCATGTGCTTTATTTTTGCTATATATGTCGAAACTAAACTTTCTCATACCGAGGTAAATTAAATAACGATTACTCTTTTATTGGTAAAGCAGGCAATTGACTTCTAGCCACCAATTTATTAAAAGCAGTCACTTCCGTTTTCTGAATTTCGCTCAGTTTTTCTAGCTGAACATCAATTTTTACATATATCTCTTCACTCAACTCAAGCACTTGATCCGTCGGTGGATAGTCACCAACTGCAACCTGCGACTTCACGCCCATCAACGAATTCAACAATCGACCAGGAAAATTCAACGGGTCCTGATTGCTTTGATTCTTAGTTTGGTACAGTGCCTCTTCCACGATGGTTAAGCTAAGCTTCAAGGCTTCTCCAGCATCAATTAATACCTTCTCATTTTCCTTTTCAGGGTCAAGCGCAGCCGTGAACTGTTTAATTTTTGCGTAATAGTCTCTAATTTCCTTAATGCTTGCGGTGACTTGACCAATTTTTTCATTAGCCTGTAGCAGAAAATCGAGTTGCGCTTTAAAGTCAGCTTGTGTCGTGGACATACGCGGGTCTTTTTGAATGCTAAACGCCACCATTTGAGTTAACTCACCGAGCTTGAACTCTGCGGTATAATCTCCAGGAATAGCTTTCGCGCCTTCAACACCGCCAGCCCACACAATCATTCCCTCAAAGTCTTTGGCTTTCTCGTATTGCATATCCCATACAAATCGGTTGAATCCCTTAGTTAATTCCAGTTTTTCATTGGACTCTTTGCTGTCTGTTGAAAATGATTTCACTGTATTTTTTGCTGAATCATAGATGATAATACTCAATGCGTCAGTACTCTCACCCGACGCATTTTGCACTGATTTGTTTTTATCAGCACTATCTGCACCTTCAGTTCCCTCATCATCCATTTCTTCACTAGCATGCTTGGGCTTATCTTTTACCAAAAAATCGAAAATCACGCCATTTGGTGCATTCATCCCAGCGTTACCTGGCTGATCGCTAACACGGCCCTCTAAACGATGCGACGTTCCAGGCGCATAGACATGCATAAGTTCATCTTCATGTTTGCGCTGATACTGCTGAAGCCAGCTGGTATCGTCCATTAACCAGAACGACCGTCCTTGGGTAGCGATAATTAAATCATCATCTTTCAATGTAATATCAGTGATTGGAACAATCGGGAGATTTTGTTGAAAGCTTTGCCAATTTTTACCGTCATCCAAAGACAAATATAATCCGGTTTCGGTGCCAGCCCATAACATCCCTTTACGTTTAGTATCGGCTCTAATTACCCGAGTGAAATGTGTTTTAGAAATTCCGTCGACTATTTTCTTCCAGCTGCGTCCATAGTTCTCCGTCTTGTATAAATACGGCTTGAAATCATCAGATTTATAACGGGTACCCGCGACATACAAACCACCTTTATTAAATGGGTCGATTTCGATACTGTTGATTTGAGTCCATTCAGGTAGGCCACTCGGTGTTACATCTTGCCAGTTTTCGCCATTATCGCGTGAAACATGGATCATTCCATCATCACTTCCCGTCCATAAAACGCCTTTTTCGTGATAAGACTCTGTTGCGGCAAAGATAGTCGAATAATACTCTACTGATGTATTGTCTTGGGTAATCGGTCCGCCAGAAGAACCCTGTTTGGATTTATCATTTCTGGTTAGGTCAGGACTGATTTTTTGCCAGCTTTGACCTTCGTTAGTGCTTTTAAATAAGTGATTCGCCGCGGTATAAAGTACGTTAGAGTCATGCGGACTAAAAAAGATAGGGAAATTCCATTGGAAGCGATACTTCAATGATTCTGCCCCTTTGCCCATTGGATTGTCAGGCCAAACATCAATTAAACGGACTGAATCTGTATTGTGGTCGACTCTAGTAAGATAGCCGTCATAGGAGCCACCGTAAACAATTTCAGGGTTTTCTGGGTTCGGCGCTATGTGCCCACTTTCGCCACCAGCTGTGCTTTCCCAGTTGTCCGAGGTTATCGATCGGCTTGATGAACGATGATCAATTCTCACAGTCGAATTGTCTTGCTGCGCACCATAAATTCGATACGGGAAATGATTGTCTGTAGTCACTCTATAAAACTGAGCAGTGGGTTGATTCATATAAGTTGAAAAAGATGCGCCGCCGTTTAGCGTAACTTGCGCACCGCCGTCATCACCTATAACCATAACGTCAGGGTTGCTGGGGTTGATCCATAAATCATGATGATCGCCATGCGGGGTTTGAATACTGATAAAACTCTTACCTCCGTCTTTCGATTTCCAAAAATCCACATTTAATACAAAAACAGCGTCAGCATCCGTTGGGTGAGCGTATAAACGCGTGTAGTACCAAGCACGTTGACGTAACTTTCGTTCTTCATTAATTCTGATCCATGTCTTACCCGCATCGTCAGAACGAAACAAACCACCTTCGTCGGCCTCAATCATCGCCCATACACGTTCGCTATTGGCAGGAGACACCGTCACCCCATTAATGCCAATAGTGCCTTTAGGCATACCTTCATTCTCGATCAGGTTGGTCCACGTGTCACCACCATCGGTACTCTTCCAAAGCGCTGAACCCTCGCCACCACTTTCTAAACTATAGGGAGTACGAATGACTCGCCATGAGCTTGCGTAAAGCACTCTTGAGTTATTAGGGTCCATAATTAAATCAACAAAGCCAACTTCATCGTTTACATAAAGTACTTTTTCCCAAGTGCTACCGCCGTCCTTCGAACGGAAAATACCGCGTTGCTCATTCGGACCTGATAAATGTCCCATCGATGCGACGTAAACTAGATCAGGGTTTTTCGGATGAATACGTATTCGCGGAATCCGGTGACTATCCGCTAGACCCGATGATGTCCATGTCTTGCCTTTGTCGAGTGATTTCCACATACCATAACCATGTGAAACATTACCGCGAACTGTTTTTTCACCGCCACCAACGTAAATAATATTGGGATCCCATTCGCTAACAGCCACTGCGCCAACCGAACCACCAAAAAAGCCGTCGGTAATATTTTTCCAATTGCCGCCATTATCCTCTGTGCGCCAAACACCGCCGCCGGCAGCACCAAAATAGAAGGTATTGGGTGAATCTATAACACCGGTTACCGCCGCTGAACGACCACCTCTAAAAGGGCCAATAGAACGAAACTCAGCTTTTTCGACAAGCTCTGTATCGACAGGTTGTTTACTTGATGATTTAGCCATCACAGGCGTAATAGCAAATTGTAAGGCCAGTAAAAGGAATGAGATAACGACCAACACCCAATTAATTGAGTGTTGTTTGGGAAACGGCGACACTAACATTTGGAACTCCCTATAGCTTTAAAAGCATTTTTATTTTTATTTTTATTTTTATTTTAACTGCATGTTAACCACTTTTTTATACGCTTTTGTTGAATGATTTACAATCTCATCTTTTTATTTACTGATTTTTCTATTTTAGGTCGGATATATAAAGACAACTCGGCTCAACGAAAACGCGTGGGTCGAATTTGCTTTTACCTTTTATGCGCAACTCTGCCATCGTTATACCTGCCAGAATTTAGTCACTGCTGGCGATAAACAACGTCAACCGATGGTGCGCTAACAACCAAGTTACGGCTAGCAAGTTAGCATTAGTTTTCAGCTTTTTTTGTACTAAAATGGCGAACTAAAAAATTCAATTTTACCGAGTGTTAATCATCACAGTCCATTATGTTGCATAGTGCTGGAACAGCGTTTATCCTCTTACTACTCATGCAAGTTGCCACTTGCAGAACACAGTTACTCGAAAATTCATACGCAGGTTCTGCGTTCTTTCACACACTAAGTTTGCGTGTAATTGGTTATCAAATAAATTTGGAGAATTGAAAAGTGAACGTAAAGGAAAAAATTCATGAGCAAGTCACAACATGTGACATCTTCACGCTCGATGATATCGCAAAGGTCGCAAACTACTCACTTATGGACACGCTTAACCGTGATCCCGATGCGAAAGCAAACGGTGCAGACCACGAACCACGACAAGTTTTCAGCGGCCATTATGTTCCAGTTAAGCCCACGCCACTTATTGAACCGGAGTATATAACTCACAGCAAAGACTTTTTTCGCGAACTTGGCTTCGCTGACAGCATGGCGCAATCGCCAGACTTCATAAAGATGTTCTCCGGCGATATTTCGGATGTTCCCCAGCCGATGCGCAATGTCGGTTGGGCGACTGGTTATGCATTGTCCATCTACGGCACTGAATATATACAGCAGTGTCCATTCCAAACCGGCAATGGATACGGAGACGGTCGTGCAATTTCTGTGCTTGAGGCTGTTATTAAAGGTCGGCGCTGGGAAATGCAACTGAAAGGCGCTGGCCGAACGCCATACTGCCGCGGCGCTGATGGTCGCGCCGTGCTGCGCTCAAGTATCAGGGAGTTCCTAGCACAAGAGCACATGCATTCGCTTGGGGTGCCAACGTCACGCTCGCTGAGTTTGTTCGTTTCCAAAACGGAAAAGGTCAAACGGCCTTGGTACTCCGAAGGGTCGCGCTCTATGGATCCTGATATGCTTATCTTGGAACCTGTCGCGATATCGACGCGTGTTGCACCTTCGTTTATTCGAGTTGGTCAACTGGAGCTGTTCGCTCGACGTGCCCGCAAAAACCAACATCCAAAAGCGATGGAAGAGCTCGAGAAGATTGTGTTGCACTTGATTGATCGTGAGTACAATAGCGTCATAGAGCACAGTTTACCTATCGCTGAGAAAGTCCTGTTACTGGCTAGTGAATTCCGCAATCGCCTGACATCGCTTATGGCAAACTGGATCCGCATCGGTTTCTGCCAAGGTAACTTTAATAGCGACAACTGTCCGGCCGGTGGCTTCACACTTGATTACGGCCCTTTCGGTTTCATTGATGCGTTCAACCCCTATTTCCAATCTTGGACGGGAGGCGGACAGCACTTCTCGTTCCTAAACCAGCCAGTGGCTGCGCAACGCAACTTCGACATGTTTTGCTCGGCGTTACGACCATTACTAGCGTCGAATCAACACTATCTTCAACGGCTCGATGAAATTCAAAGCGACTTTTCAACAGTGATGCAAGCCCAAATTGAGACTATGTGGGCTACTAAACTTGGACTTGACACTTTTAATTCCCCGCTGCTCAGTGAACTCCAAACGCTTATGGCACAAACACCTGTCGATTACACCATCTTCTTCCGCGAACTTTCAGGACTGCCTGACGATATTACCCCACTTAAAAAGAGTTTTTACAGGAATTCTGAAGAAATGGAGCAACGCTGGTCAGAGTGGCTTATAACATGGAAATCGCTTATCGACAGCAGCATAGCGCCACACCTCTCTCGCGAGGAACTCTCTAAGCAGATGAAACTGGTTAACCCAAAATACAGTTTGAGAGAGTGGTTTGTGGTGCCCGCATATCAGCAAGCCAACGTTGGAAACTACTCACTAGTTCGAGAACTACAGGAAGTCATGACACAACCTTACGCCGAGCAATCCAAGGAAGTGGAGGAGAAATACTATCGGCTAAAACCGTATGAGCTTTTTGAGCTTGGCGGATTATCGCATTATAGTTGCTCGTCGTAGTTTTTTGAAAACGGTGAGGTCGGAGATAACGACATTTTTGACGTTATTTTCGAACTTGCTGCTATCGGCAAAGCCGATAATATTGCTATTGCCCTTCCCATAGCGCCAATATAAATAGTGAGTACAAACAGTTTTTAGTACCACATTTAATTTTTATAATTTTTATAATCATTGAATTACCCCACATATCAAAGTCAAATCTACGCATCTTGAGGAAGAAAGAAACACTCAAAAAAAGTGAATAATAAGTATGTATCAGAAAACAGTAGAATCAAGGATCGCCTTTTTAGATATTTTAAGAGGTATTTGTATCTGTTTTATATTACTCGCCAATTTAGAAGTATTCTCTGGCTATTACTTTTTATCACCCGAAATGGCTGGAAGTTTTAATACCGCCGGACTCGATAAGGTCATAAAATACATCCAATTAGTCTTTATTGAGGGAAAATTTTACACACTATTTTCTTTATTGTTTGGCATTGGGATGGTGATCCAATATCAGTCATTTAAAGGTGATACCAGTGCATTTACTAATTATATGCGAAAGCGTTTGGCGGTATTATTGCTTATCGGTATTTTGCATTTTTGGGTATTATGGTTCGGCGATATACTGACTATTTATGCCTTATTAGGCTTATTGGTCCTATATGTATTTCATTGGTCATCGAAAACACTGCTTATCGTAGGTATAAGCTTTATTTTATTACCCATTGGACATACTTGGTTACTGGGGGTTACCGGCTTTTATCCAGGCCCTCTTCTTGAGTTTTTCGCCCACCGCATGGAATATATTGGTATACCCGCGGGTAATTTGCTTGAGCAATTGTTATATCGTCAACAAATCGAAAACTTTGGGTTGTATGCTGCGACCAAATTTTACGATCCGGTGATAAGGATCGCAGGTGTACTGGCCGAGGGTCGGTTATTTAAGGTGTTCGGTATTATGTGCATAGGGGTGGTTGCCGGACGCCATATTTTACATCAGCAACTTTTATCAAACCGCAGTTTATTGAAAAAAATTATGTTCTGGGGAATTGCCGTTGGTTTGCCTGCTAACATCGTTTATACGGTCATAAAAGTGATGGATGCAGAGCATTATGAAATAATACTTACCCTATTGTCCGCTGTTGGAGTGGTGCCTCTGGCGTTGGGCTATGCGGCCGGATTGGCACTATTGTTGTCTAAGTGTATCAGTCCTCTCAATTTATTTGCTCCTATAGGCAGAATGGCGCTAAGCAATTACATTATGCAAACCCTGTTCGCGATTGCTATTTTCTATGGTTTTGGCTTAGCACTGTCAGGTCATTTAAGTTTGAGTGCGATATGGGGGATAGGTTTGTGCGTCATCGTTTTTCAATGGTTGTTCAGCACTATCTGGTTAAAATATTTTAAGCAGGGGCCACTAGAATATATATGGCGAAAATGTATCCCAAAATGAGCCGAGCTTAAGTAGAAGTAGCACTACTGTGCTAATTAACAAGTATAGATTTTGCTAGCGCTACAGTTAACGACATAAATTTGGATGCAGGTTGTAGTCGAATGAAAGTAGAGGATAAATACTATCGGCGGAAACTGTCTGCATTTTTGAACTTGGCGGATTATCGCATAATAGTTAGTTGTCGTAATTTTTTAAAAACGGTGCAGTCACAGATAAAGACTCTGGCGCTTTGCTGTCGACATGTTGATACGTTATTGGTTACTTTTACTGGTCAACTCTTTGCGTTTATTAATAATGTTTTTTTCAAAACCCAGTATTTTTTCGTAACTGGACGGGAAGCATCTTGCAATAAGATCAAGTAATTTTGCATCTCCACCCACTAAAATCCGCCGCTGCTTTTTCACAATACCCGCTAGAATGATATCGGCCGCTTGTTCGGCCGTCGTTTTTGCTACCTTATTAAAGTTAGCAATGAGCTCACTCTTAGGGACTGCATTAGTTGTTACTTTGGCATTATTAGTGATGTTTGTTTTAATCCCACCAGGGTGCACACAATGAACAGCTAAATTAGTCCCTGCCATTTCCATTTTAAGCGCTTCAGTGAAACCTCTTACCGCATATTTAGATGAATTGTAGGCGCTCTGCAATGGCAGAGAAAGCAAACCGAACAAACTAGATATATTAACAATATGTGCACTGGGAGCCGTTTTTAAATACGGTAGAAATGCATTGGTGCCGTGAACTACACCCCAAAAATTGATGTTCATTAGCCAGTGAAAATCGTCAAGGGTTTGGTTTTCGACTGAATCAATTAAGCTAACACCAGCGTTGTTAAATAACATGTCGATGCGGTTAAATTTGTCATTAGTTTGTTGTGCAAATTCGATAAAAGCAGCGTTGTCGGATACATCAAGGCTGGCAATAAAACATTCACCGCCTTTAGCCTCTATTTGTTGTTGTAGCTTTTCTAAACCATCGAAGTCTTTATCTGCTAATGCTAAATGACATCCTTGATCAGCTAATTTAAATGCTAAAGCCCTTCCAATACCTGATGCAGCTCCCGTAATAACAGCTACCTGCTTATTATATTGCTTCATGCTCTATCACCTAAATTCGTATTCACGTGAGATATAATATCGTCGGCTATGTTATCTATTAATTCAACCGGAAAATCATGTCCCATTCCTGAGTAGATTTTAAGTTTGGCATTGGGTATTGCTTCTGCTGTCGCCCTGCCGCCTGCAACATTAACCAATCCATCACGATCACCGTGGATCACTAAACTTGGAATACGCAATTTTTCAAGCGCACTCTGCCTATTTGCTGCCACCATGATTGCCAAAAATTGACGCAGAGTACCTTTTGTTGAGCCGCCACGCTGCAAAATACTATCGACATATTCAGTTAAGTGCGTGTCTGAAGAAGGGTAATCTGGACTGCCAATCACTTGCCATTTTTTGATGTGATAATCCATCTGATCTTTGTAGTCTGACGAAGCGGGTTTTTGCATTAAAACTCGACTAATTTGCTTTTCAATCGGAGGCAACTTTTTGTATCCTGTTGTGGACATTATCGAAGTTAATGATTTCACTCTTTGCGGGTGATGGATTGCCATCAATTGCGCGATCATCCCCCCCATTGATGCACCAACCACATGTACTTCAGTCAATTTAAGGGCATCCAATAACGCAACAACATCTTGCATCATATCTTCAAGCTGATACGGAGCTTTTACTGTCATCCCTAGCTTCAGTTTCAGTATTACCCAAAGCATATTTGGAGACGGCAAATGGTCTAGCCACTGAGAGCGCCCTGCATCACGATTATCTAAGAGTAAAACCTGATAACCAGCTGCAACAAAACGCTTAATCATTGCGCTGGGCCACCCCGTTAAAGGGGTACTTAAACCGTGTATAAGCAATAAAATTGGGTGCGATGGATCTCCATGCAGTTGATACGCAATATCTACACCGTTTACGTTAATGCTATTTTCCATCTTGGGGGTGTTATTCATTTAAGCGCACGCCTATGTAACTGATAAATTATTTACTGATTGATTTGATGTTTGAAAAAACACCTTCATTACTTTCTACTTATAAATAAACAGATCGGCGTCTAAATTAACGCTGGGCAGTGTCTCCTTCTCTGACCAATAATCTTGAGTATGTTGCCAATCTGCTTTACTGCCGCGTTTAGGCATTAAGTGCAATGAACGCAGCATATAACTAGGGTTAAATTCATCAGTATCAATCCACGGTAACAACTCCATATCAGCATCTTCATCTCGCAGGGTCATGGTGACTTGCTTCACCTTTTTTTCATCCATATGTGCCAATAATCGGCAGATGAAATCACCGATTAGGTCCACACGTAATGTCCAGCTCGCACGAAAGTACCCCATTACCCATGCCATGTTCGGTACATCAGTGAACATCATGCCTCGGTATCCCACTTTTTCAGCAAAATCGACAATCTTGCCGTCAACCGAAAATTCAATTCCACCTAATACCGACAAGTTAAACCCTGTCGCTGAAATAATAATATCAGCATCTAATTGCTCACCGGACTGAAGCGCAATGCCAGTTTCATTGAAACACTCAATTTGATCGGTTTTAACGCTAACTTTACCAGAGCGAATACCCGCAAAAATATCGCCTCCGGGCACAACCGCTATGCGTTGTCTCCAAGGTGCATACTTGGGGGTAAAATGTTTTTCAACGTCAAAATCATCATCGAGAAGTGCAGCAACACCATCAATCAGGCCTTTTTTAACCTCAGTGGGATATTGCGTAGATAATTGAATAAAACTTGCCTGTTCCTGAAGAAGCTGCTGACGAGTTATTTCGTGGATCCATGAATCATCAATGCCTAATGCACGCAATTGATCAGTTAATGGATTGTGGTTATCTCTTGGAATAAAGTAGGTTGGAGAGCGCTGCAATAAGGTCACATGTGCACAATCTTCAGCTATATTAGGCGCTAACGTAGCAGCAGTTGCACCGGAACCAATGATCATTACCTTTTTATCTTTGTAATCTAGATCTTTTGGCCAATCCTGTGGATGAACAAGTAGGCCTTTGTAATCATCCTTGCCTTTCCAATCCGGCGTATAACCTTTCTCATGATTATAATAGCCTTGGCACATCCATAAAAAGTTAGCAGTAATAACGACGGTTTCTTTACTCTCTTTTTTAAATGCAGTAATGCTCCAAAGTTGCTGCACACTGTCCCAACTCGCCCCAAGCACATGATGGCTGTAGCGAATATGTTGGGCTAAATGATTATCATCAATGACTTCTCGCATATAGTTCAAAATTTCAGCGCCCTTGGCAATTGGCGCCCCCGTCCAAGGCTTGAATCGATAACCAAAAGTAAATAGGTCACTGTCGGATCGAACGCCAGGATAATTGTGCGTTAGCCAGGTACCACCAAAACTTTCCATGCCATCAAGCACACAGAAGCTTTTGTCTGGTAATTGTGTTTTTAAATGATAAGCAGAACCTATTCCAGATAAACCAGCCCCCACTACCAGCACATCAACATGTTCATTCTTGTTATTAACTGAATTCATAAAATCACCTAAGTCTCACTATATTCTCACAAACGGCGTTCTGCGCATCACTATAGAAATTTGATAAATTACAGCTCAGGTCTACTCTTAGCTGTCTCCTATGTGACACTCTTGATGCCTGCTCTAAAAAAAGATTATTCGTTTTTGAGTACTGTTTTGGCTTTTAATGCCAGCATGTTTTTGACTAAATACTTTTTCCCAGTCAAAACCAAAATACCTTCGTCTTCAAATTCTTTTACTATTTTATTGACTCTCTGACGCGAACCTCTGGTCAGCTCGGCTAATTCTTGTTGAGTCATTTTTTTATCGATTAAGATCCCTGCCTCCGTCCGTACCCCATAATTTTGCGCAAACCATTGCAACCTTCCAGCTAGCCTCGCACTAAGCGGATAAAAGAGCATACCAGCCAATAATTCGCTCATTTGCAGGGTTCTTTTGACTTGTGCCAAAAACAAATTTTGATAAATAATACTGTGCTCTTCAGCCAGCGCTTTTACTATTCGTTTGGGAATTTGAATAATGCTTGAGTCATCGAGCACTTGGGCTTCAAACATACGAGCTGGCTCGTTAGTTAAAGCAAATTCTCCTAGCCACGAGTTTGACGAAAACTCAGTGATTGCAAACTCTTGTCCAACAATACTGCTAATTTTTACACGCACAAATCCGCTTAGCACACCGTAAACAAACTCGCCTTCTTCGCCCAATCGATAAAGGTAATTCTTTTGTTCAAAATGTTTTAATCTCGCCACGTCGATTAATGTTTCAAAAGCTGAATCAGGAACACCATTGAACCAGGGACATTGCTTAATAACACTTTCAAAATTCATAGTTAAGCCAAGGTATAGTTTGTATTAACAAATAGATAATGAGATAGCCCCGCAACAGGGCCTATCGTTGACACTTAGATATTAATCAAAATTATAACGAAGTTGTAAGCCATAAGAGATAGGGTCAGACAGTTCCGCATTCTGTAGACGTGTTACTGTAGATGGCGTCGAATAACGCAAAACATCACGTTTATCAGCAGCATTTCTAACAAAAGCTGCGACTTCAAATGCTTCACTTGAAGAGGTCCAACTTAAGCGTGCATCAACACGGTCGTAACTATCTACTTGATCCCAATCATTGCGATTAAAAGACCGAGAATATTGTTCACCAACATAAGAATAACCAGCAGTTAACAACACTGTACCCATATCATCCAAATCAAAGAACTGGCTGACAGAAAGTGAAAGCTTAGTTTCTGGTGCCATATTCAATTGATTACCTGACAAGTCCTGAATATCACATTCACCCAGAATGGCGCAGGCAGTAGAGTCAACAGCTGTATAATTATCGTATTCTGAATTGGTTAACGAATAAGTGGCCATAACGCGTAAGTCGGCAGTCAGCCATGCCTGTAACTCAGCCTCTAAACCCATGACGGTAGCTTCAGCTGCATTATCAAAAGCGGCGGTAGTTACCCCACCTTCGGTGACTGTCGAAAGTACCTGTAAATCGGCATAATCGTAATAATAAGCAGCTAAAGACAAGTTCACGTTATTATTATCTAGCGATTTTTTATAGCCTACTTCAAAGGCGGTTAACTCTTCAGGGGCAACAACATCGACTGGTGCTGCCGTCGCAGCTCCGAGGTTGAAGCCACCTGAACGATATCCGGTTGAGACGTAGCCATACACGAAAGTGTCTTTATCGACATTCCAATCTGCCTGTAAACGCCAAGTTGTTTTACTCCAACTATCATCAAGTTGATGCTGATTTTTAGGCACCGAAAGGTAAGCAAATACATCGTCACCTCCGTTTTTTTCATCGTTTGAATAACGCAGGCCAGCAGTTAAAGCCAGCTCATCGTTAACTTGATATTCTAACTGACCATATAAAGCAGTAGCCGTTGTTTCTAGATTATTTTGACCGTAATATAGAAAACCACCGTCACCATTAGCAGTAGCTTCAAATGGTGCGCCAATCAACGAAGAATAAAACTGATATAAACCGGGCTGAAAACCAGGAAAACCTAAGAAAGTCCCGCTATCTGCAGGTAAACCAAACTCCGGGGGAAAACCACCGTAATTAGCGGCAATCAAATCTCCCTGCATTAAACCAAAACCGCGCTCTACGAAATCACTATATTGACTCTCTTGACTATTAAAATAGTACACACCAGCAATGAAGTTTACGGCACTATCGTAGTTAGATACCACCTGTAATTCATGCGATGTGAACTCACCCGATTGAATAACACTAGCGGTCATATCTGAGGCAACAGTAATAGGCGCGCCGGTTGCAGGATTAGGTAAATAAACACCCCCCGGGATACCAACAAGTGTTGTTATTTGTCTGAACATCTCAGAGAAGTTCATACCACCAAAGGCCGCATTAGAAACATCACCGTCAGCAATAGAGTCATAAGTAAACTCGTTGTCACCGAATGTATATTTAAATTCTAAATCGTCTACTTTCAACGTACTGATAAAGGTTAGGCGTGTTGTTTCCACATCTTGTTGGCCTAAAGTATCCACGTTTGTTTGATTAATATCATTCACTGCCGGATTAGGTATGGTGTAACCCGACACGTGATTAAGTGCATTTGAACCAAAGTAAATGCCAGGTAAGTTGGCAGCTCCACCATTTACAAACTCAGTCGGATAAGCATCGCCTAAATAACCTGGCGACGGGTTTTCGCTGCGCTCATAATTCATGTAGCGTAATGAACTGGAGAAGTTGTCGGTCCAATCCGCTTTTAAAGTCATTGAATAATAAGTTCTATCTTTATTGTCCAAATCGCCAACATCCGCTGCTAGATTTTCTTGTAGAGCGTCACGCTCCATTTTAGATATAGTAGCGATACCAGAAAACGTGTCGCCTAGAGGTCCTGTTATCTGGCCTTGAGTGACTAAATAACCGTCATTGCCGACTTCTAAATTAAGGTAACCACCGAAGTTTTTTTGCGGTTCTTTACTGATAACATTAATGGCTCCACCTACGGCATTTCGACCATATAACGTACCTTGAGGTCCTCGGAGCACCTCGATACGCTCAATGTCACAAAAATTACAATACTCAAAAATACCGTTTTCGGTATTGTATACACCATCAGTGTAAATCCCCACCCCTGGGTCTGATCCCAGTGCAGTGGTAGGTCGTCCAACACCACGAATAGATATTCTACTAGAAGTAATAATTAAAGAGGGGGAATATTGCACTAAGTCTTGGCTACCATCGATATTCATCTCGGCCATGCTTGCTTCGCTAAAGGCACTGACCGCTTGGCCAGTTTCCATCAATGGAGTAACACGTTTTGTAGAAGTGATTGAAATTACTTCTATGCCAGCAGCTTCTGCTATTTCATCAGCTTCTTGATCTTGGGCAAAGGTCGTTGAACTTGCGCTAATACAAATTAATGCCCAAGCTAAAGGAGTGAGTTTAAAACCGTTATGTTTAGTAGTATTAAGGACCATCATATTTCCCCGTATTTTAAATTATTTATGTTTTAGTGTTGTTGAGCCTGCAGCTTTATAATTATTTCTGCATGTCTGCTTTTGTTTAAATCGTATTTTGACGCCATGTAGGCAGCTATTAGATAGATAACTAAGGGTACTGGACCGGCAATAATCCCAAGGTTAAAAAGAACCTCATCGCTCACCATGGAAACGTCTACTTGTTTCGGAAAAGCGATAACTTCTAAGCCTATACCTGCCAGTAAGGTACCAATACCGAAGGTGGCTTTTTGGGCAAAAGAGTTGGCTGCAAAAAATAGTCCCTCTTGACGCTTGCCTGTATTAGATGCATGTAAATCGGCAATATCTGCCAACATAGAACCGATAATGATCCCGGCTGCAATAAAGAAACTGTAGCCACCGACATAAGTTGCAAACAAAACGGGCATTAATAAGTCAGAGCCATTGTCAGGTAAGATACTAGTCAGCCTCAATATAATCGGACTAAAACTAAAGACTGTGGCTATCAGAAGGCAAGCGACTAAGCTTGGCATTTTATCGATACGTTTCGATAATATAGGCGCGATGATTGAAGCTGGAACAAGACCAACAACTATTGTTAGGGTCAATAATGAAATTTGTGCGGTAGACAACTCAAAGAAGTAGCTACCGAGGTACAGCATAAAAGTGGCACCTGCACCGCCGGCAATCATCGTGAGCACTTGAACCAAAAAGATAAGTTTAAAAGGCTTCAGTTTAATCGCTTCAAAAAACGCTTTGAAACTTCTACTAAAATCTATTTTTTTCTGATTATCCGGCGCTTTTTGCAAAAATGGAATAGTATGTCTGGTGCCTATGATACATATAATCATCGCAAAAAAAGCAATTATCCCAGCCAATGCACCAAGACTGCTATATCCTGCGGCATTTAACATGCCATTTGGAAAAGCCTCTGTAGATTTGAAAAATGAATTAAGTGCGACTACTGACAATGTTATGCCACCGATGTATCCCAAGAAAGTACGGTAACTTACAATTTTTGTCCGTTCTTCATAATCCCGGCTCAACTCAGCTCCCAACGCATTGTGCGGAACATTAAACATGGTAAGCATCACTCTAACGACAATAGACCAGCCCAGTAGCCAAAAGAATAATGACTGCTGGTCGAGACCGGCTGGCGGCGAAAACAACATATATAATGAAATTGGAAAAGGGATAACAGCCGCAATCATGAAAGGATGACGCCTACCCCACTTTGACTGCCAATTATCTGAGATGTCTCCCATTAAGGGGTCGGTAATGGCATCAAATAACAAAGCAATAAGCGCTGCCAGTCCAGCAACAATCGCTGGCATGCCAAGTACCTGACTAAAATAGAACACGACAAACGACTGAAACGCAGTCTCTTTTACGCCTTGTGACATTTGACCAACGCCGTATGCTATTTTGGTGAAGAACGTAAGTTTTAACATTTCTGTTTACCTTTATTGAACACTTGAAACTATAAGCAGTTTTTTTAGTGTCAATATTATAATTTGAACTTACAGTATGTATTTACTACTTTCAAGAATTATTTAACAAAATTTACATTTTATTATCATTTGCGTTAAAATATTTACAAAAATATCGATTGCGTTTTATGGTGAATTTGAACTTTTGGTATGCTTTGAGTTGATGAGGTTTCTGTGGCATGAGTGATGAAAGTTATTATTCAGCCATTTTTAAATTCTGAGGCTAACGTCAATGGGGGCGGTGACCATATCAAGTCAGGCAATACGTGTCGCCACTGCTAGGTTTGGGCTGAATGATTGTACTCAAGCAATGGGTTCATGTATTTTGTTGAATACAAAATCAGTATTGAGTAAAGCGCCCTAAAAATTCAGAGCACTTCACTTACCCTTTACCCTTTAGCTAAATTAATACCTAAAGACGCAGCAGCTTTGGCTACATATTTATTAGTTTGCATCCAACCAGCGACTAGTTCTTCTGACTTACTTTGGTCTTCAAGCGCATCCCAGCTTGCTAATAGATTCTCAGGTGTTTGTTGATCGGGGGGAAGATAAATACCATCCGTTTCCTTGATTACGGCTCTCGCATAACCACCTGCACCGCAACCTAAAATAGCACGGTTTGGACCATTCTCAGCCACTAAAGCAAGTAAGGCTGTGGTTACTGATTCAACGGTCATTAGTTCCAAAACACGTTTATCCTCAATTAACTCTTCCGTCATGGCGGTGCGCGCAGTTGGCGATAAACAATTGACCTTAATATTGTTTTTCTGGCCTTCAATACATAGCGTATTCATTAAGCCCACTACCGCCATTTTTGCAGCACCATAGTTTGCCTGCCCAAAGTTACCGTACAAACCAGAAGACGACGTAGTCATAACAATGCGACCATAGTTCTGGTGCTTCATGATGTCCCACACTGCTTTTGTGCAGTTAACCGAGCCCATAACATGCACATCAAGCACTAATTGAAAGTCCTCGATAGACATTTTACCAAAGGATTTATCACGCAGGATCCCCGCGTTGTTAACTAAAATATCAACGCGCGACCATAAGGTCATTACCTCTTCTATCATGCTCTGAACCTGCTGCATGTTCGCAACATTAGCTCCATTAGCGATAGCTTCACCACCTGCTTTTTGAATTTCAGCGACCACGTCTAACGCACCTTGTGACAAGCTGCCATCTGCATTACCCAGGTCGTTGACCACTACTTTTGCTCCGCGCGCAGCGAGCGCTATTGCGTGAGAACGGCCTAAGCCCGCTCCGGCTCCCGTAACGATGGCCACTTGGTTATCATATCTTATGCTCATACTGTCCTCTTTAATTACATTGTTTACGCTGAGACTATTGTCATAGTTAACCACTGGGCGGTTAATGCAGGCTTTTCTATTGATTCAATTTCTATCGTTACATTCCAAGTTAGTAAGAATTCGTTCGGACGTTTTTCTATTACATCAACCAACACCATGCTGCCTCTTACTTTGCTGTTCACTTTAACTGGGTGCAAAAAGCGAATTTTATCAAAACCATAATTAAGGCCCATAATGGTATTTTCAAGATTAATTGACGCGTCGTAAGCAATCGCTGAAAGCAATGATAATGACAAAAACCCATGTGCAATCGTACTACCAAAAGGTGTTTCTTTTGCTTTTTCAACATCAACATGAATAAATTGATGGTCGTGGGTTGCGTCAGCAAACATATCTATTTGCTCCTGACTAATAGTGAACCAACGAGACACACCGCTTTGCTTACCAATATAATCAGTTAACACTGCAGAGTTTATGGTTATTGCCATAAAAAATCCTTTATTTTTAAATAGGTTGAAATGCTTAAATCAATGATAGGTAATGTGCTTTTAACGTTCGCTTGTCTATCTTACCCGATCCTAAGCGGGGTAAGCTTTGTTTCACTAACCAAATTTTATGTGGCACTTTGAAGTGGGCAATCAACTCAACTAGAAATAGCTGTAGACTAAGCTCATCCACCGGCTCACTGTTGTTTATACAAACAACAGCGCCAACCACCTCCCCTAAACGTTGGTCAGGTAGTCCAAACACAGATGCTTCGAGGGTACTTGGATGTTTATAAATTGCATTCTCTACTTCAAGACTAGATATATTTTCACCACCACGAATAATAATATCTTTAATCCTATCAACAATATAAATAAAACCATCTTCATCTACATAGCCTAAGTCGCCGGTTTTAAAATAACCATTAGAAAAGGCCGCCAATGTGGCTTTTTCATCTTGCCAATAACCAATAATATTGGATATTGATTTAATCGCAATTTCACCTATGTCACCTTGCGGTAAAGGCTGATTTTCATCGTTGAATATTTTGACATCAACAATCGGTGGTGTCGGAAAACCGGCGCTGGTTGGTTTAGCCAAGTATTCTACTGGACCGTTTACGGCGCCCAGCGCATTGGTTTCTGTTAATCCGTAGCCACAACTCGGGTTACCTGATTTGAATAATTGGCTAATTTTTCTAACATGTTCAGGAGCCCTAGCCGCTCCGCCCGCACAGATATCAACTAATGAGTCTAAATCATAATTATCTTTGTCAGGATGATTCATTAATTCCATCGACATAGTAGGCACGCCGTTAAAATAGGTAACTCGTTCTTGCTCAATTAGCTTAAGTGCTAACGCAGCGTCCCAATAAGGCATCATTACGGTTTTTCTACCTATTAACATGGACAACAAAAACAAGGTATGACACCCCGTGACATGGAATAAAGGGACAGTCAACAAGGCTGCTGGCGCGAATGCAGGTTCTACCTCGCCAGCTCCATTGGCGATGCCAGCAGCTGAGCCCAGCATCAACCAAGTATATAACGCAGTTAACACGCTTTCATGATTGGACACGGCGCCCTTGGGGCTTCCAGTAGAGCCAGAAGTGTAAAAGATAGTCGCAATATCATTACTCTCAACCTTGCACTGCTGTTGCTGAACTGATCGCTTAAGATTGTTATTTAACCCAAGGCTATTATTTGGCTCAAGGGAGTTTTCTAGATCGCGGCTATTAGTAATGAATTGATTAATTTTAGTCATCAAACACAATGATTGGTTCTGTTCTTGGTTTGGCCTTGCAATCAAGCAAGCAATTTTGAGATTTTGCAGCGTACTGTTTAGCACATCAAAACGTTTATCGTCCACAATGACCAGACTCGCTTGGCTGTGTTTAATTACATGCGCAAACTCATGTTCGTTCCACCACGCATTTACTGGCACTGCGACTGCGCCTAGCATGGTAATTCCCATAAAACTAACTATCCATTCCGGATAATTACGCATAGCAATTATCACTTTGTCGCCCTTACCTATGCCGCATTCTTGGCTAAGCACGTGACTGAAGGTGGTTGCCAGCTTATGTAGTTTGGCAAAGCTGTAGCGTTCATCCAAATACACTAAAAATTCGGCGCTTGCGTGTGCATCAGCCGCTGCCTTATACATTTCACCTAATGATGTCGGCAAAGATGCAAAAGCTGGATACGTTATGCCATCGCGCTCTTTAGTCACAACCTCAAAATCTGAATCAGCCGCGGTGATTTTTAGGACTTCCTTGATAACCGCTTTAGCGTTCGCTTGATCAATGACAATATCTTGGTTTTGCAGTTGCATTTTATTTTCCTAAAGGAGCGTTTCAAACTGGTCATATTTACTTAATGCCATTCACTTTCTAATGAATGGATTATTCCTAATTTGAACTTACAGTATGCTTTAATTACTTTCAAGTATCTTTTAACATTTGATTGACGAAAAATTAACAGCTTAGCTTAAACCTATATATTGTGCGTTGTACATTAGCGAATTATCACATACACTTGAAATTGAACTTTGAGTATAATTTTTGACTAGGTGAAAATAACAAGCATGCCTCTTTTGGATGACAATAAAATAAGCTCCCCCTTTAGTAAGACCAATCAACATGGCCAAAAATATAAAACCATTCTGTCAGCAGCCTCAGAACTTTTTAATGTGCATGGCACCCGCGGCACGACACTTATTCAAATAGCGAGCAAACTTAATCTCACTAAAACTAGCCTTTATTATTATGCGAAAAACAAAGAAGAGCTGGTTTATCAGTGCTATTTGAATACCTGCATAGAACTACAAACAATGATTTCACAAGCAAAATCAACTCAAGGATTAGCAATAAACAAAATAGAAATATTGCTGAGATTAAATTTTGACTGCTGGCATGGGATCATCAACGGTACCAGAGGACATTTAGCCGGACTAACTGAAATTTCATCTTTATCGGCTAAACACCAGCGCGAAATATCTGAACTGTATACAACGTTTGTCGTCCAAGTAATGGAAATTATTGATGAAGGGAAAACTGACGGTAGCATTCAAGCAGTCGACCCAGTTAAAGCTGCAAGTGCTATGTGGGGCGCTATTTTTTGGATCCCCGTTTGGTTATATTCGGTTGAGCAAGAACACCAAGAAAGTGCTTATTTGCAGTGGGAGTCCATAATTAAATATGGTTTACACGCAGGTCCTGACAAGTTTCAGTTTTCGTGTATCGAGCTTCCCAAACAACCGCCGACTCTTGATGGATTTGATAGAAGCGAACAAAGCCGTATAAAGCAAGAAGCATTTTTTCATATGGGCTCGATTTTCTTCAATCAAAAAGGATTTAAAGGCACCTCTCTCGACGAACTAGCGCAATCCCTAGGCGTGACCAAAGGTGCTTTTTACTACCATATAAAGAATAAAGACGATCTCTTAATCAAGTGCTTTGAACGCACAATAGATATTGAACGCTTTGTACTGCAAAACGCACTGGCTAAAGAAAATTGCACTGGTATACAAAAGCTCGCTTACGCAGCGCAGCAATTGTATAACATTCAATCTGGAGAACAGGGTCCGTTAATTCGATATACCCGCATGTGGTCGTTGGATAGTGAGAAACGCCAGAAAATGGAAATTGAAACGACTAAAATTCGTCATTTGTTTGGTGACATTATTCAATTAGGCATTGAAGACAACAGCCTTAAAAACACTGACTTACTCGTTGCTGGGGCTATTATTGCCGGCGCTATTGAATCGATTCCAGATTTGGGTGATGCCATTAATCCGAATAATATCATGCAAGATTCAGCCGATTTTTTACATATATTCTTTAATGGCATCGCCACTTGAGCTAAGCTAAAACCAAGCTTTAACTACAACCAATCAGGGTGAGTATCAAAACTCGCGCTGTCGATATTTTTCACTAAATTACCCCAGTGATAGGTTAACGGAAGCTCACTTGCATAGAAGTACTTCATGGCTTGAAGCTTACCTTTATAGAATTTTTCATTATCGACATGCAACTCAGTCTCAAGCGCTTTTGTTGCGATGTCGGCCTGCTTGAGCCACAACCAAGCAATAGTCACATGGCCAAGCATATTCAAATAACTCACTGAATTTGAGAATACTAGATCAATATGTTGTGTTTGAGCGGCGCTCATCACTGCTGTTGTTACTTGCTTGATATTATTCAACGCATCGTTCAATTCATTCGCAAATTTCTGCAAGCTTGGCGTCGACTTCACATTCTCGGTTGTTGAGTACATTTCATTTAAAAACGTGTGGTAACCAGCAAAATCGTTCATTGGTACTTTACGTCGCAACAAATCTAGCGATTGAATACCTGTCGTACCCTCATGAATTGGATTGAGTCTATTGTCACGATAAAACATTTCAACCGGATGCTCGTTTACGTAACCATGACCACCTAAGACTTGAATGGCTAGGTCATTTGATTTAGGTCCCCATTCCGATGGCCAACTTTTGATAACCGGGGTTAAAAAATTAAGGATAGTTGAGGCTTTTACTCGCGCTTCTTCCGTTGTTGCTGTTTGTTCGTCCTCAGCTAATGAGTGCCCATATAAACATAAAGCATACGCCCCCTCTGAGTAGGCCTTTTGAACAAGTAGCATGCGTCTTACGTCAGGGTGCTCAATGATGTTTACAGGCGGTGAAAATGGGTCTTTAGCGGACAACAATCTGCCCTGCGGTCTTTGTTTTGCATAATCAAGCGAATATTGAAAACCAGTTAAGGCAGTGAGTGCGGCGCCCGTTCCAACCAAAATACGCGCTTCATTCATCATATGAAACATGTACATCAAGCCTTTATTTTCCTCTCCAACGAGATAACTAACCGCACCGTCTTTTTCACCAAAACTCAACGCTGCTGAGGTGTGTCCGCGTCCGCCCATTTTATGAAATAACCCCGCTAAAGCGACTTCATTTCGTTCACCAATACTGCCATCTTCGTTGACCAAAAATTTAGGTACAATAAATAGTGAGATCCCTTTTACACCTTTTGGTGCACCTTTTACTCGCGCTAGCACCAAATGAACAATGTTCTCTGAAAGGTCGTGGTCACCACCTGATATCCAAATTTTATTACCACGCACTCGATACGTACCGTCCTCTTCTTTAGTAGCAGAAGTTGTGAGGTCAGCCAAGCCCGAGCCTGCGCCTGGTTCAGTCATTGCCATAGTGCCAAAGAAGCGCCCTTCCCGCTGCGGTGCAACCCACTTTTTAATTTGCTCAGGAGAACCATGTGCTTCAATTAGATTACAGTTTGCGTGAGTTAATGAAATATAACCTAGACTAGTGCTTCCCGCAGCCGACAAGTAAGCAAAAGCGCCACTCGCTGCAATCAAAGGCAGTTGCATACCGCCTGACTCATAGTCGGTTGTCGGGGCAGTTAAACCCGCATCAATAACCGCATCAAGACCGGCTTTTATCTCAGGTATCAAATGAACGTTGGTGCCATCAAATGTAGGTTCATTACTGTCTACTTTATGTTGAATGGGTAGATAATACTTTTCCGCAATAGCTTGAGCTATATTGATTGCCGCATCAAAGGATTCACGATCATGATCTTTATAACGATCACGGTCTGTTAAAGATTCAATATCAAACATTTCATACAAAAAGAATTCGATGTCTCTGCGACTAACAATAGGTGCTGGCATAGGAATGATTCCAATAGTGTTGGTTGTATATTATGTACTTTATAATTATTTTACAAAATTGTTGTCACATAGGTGACAGTTAAAGTAAAGATGTGGGACTAAAGAAGTTAGTAAATTGAATTTTCCAGCGTTAATTTACATTTAAAACTGGCCCAGAAATGGTATTGCGTTTTTAATCTAACTCACACGTTTAATTTCCCTCCATTTACCCGTTGTCTGTTTTGCTAACATTAATGCAGATTAGAAAGAGCGATGAGCAATTACGGCGCATTCGCCGACTCTGATTTAATCAACTGATGTTGATCATAAACCAAGCAAAGCAATCCTTATTGCACAAAACTGGGAAGTATTTTATTCTTCCTATACTAATAAAATCCATTGTCACAGCTTGAACATTTAACATGACACATCACGCTAAGATTTAGAGGAAGTTCAAAATGAAGTTAACAATTATATTGTTAGGACTCATGTGTGCATTTGCATCTAGTGTAAAAGCACAAGAATTTTCCATTGGCCATGGTATCCAATATAGTGGATTAGTTGGTGCACAGGCTGCTTGGAAAAATGAAAATCATAATATTCGAGCTTCTCTTGGTCTTATCGGTGCTGGAATTGGTTACGACTATTTCATAAATGACGAGGTTTCGCTTGGTGGCTCGCTAACAAAAACCATAACAACCATATATTCGTTAAATGCTACCTACTATCTTTCTGGAAACGCCCAAGAAGGATTTCGCATAGGTCTTGATGTTGGCCGAACGAATGGTGATATTGACTGGCCTAGTTTGAGTGGATCGACTAATGAAAGCGAAACCAGAACGATTGCTTGGTTTAGTGTTGGATATCAATTTTGACTAGGATATTGTAGATAGTGGTAAATCGATAGGTCTTGCTATGGTCAACAAACCAATATATTTGGTTTCTCATTACATTCCGGGTAGTTAACTAATGCCAACGAACCGGAAAAATCTCCTTTTATGTCTTTTTTACTCCCATTAAATTGCAGCATATCACTCTGTGTTTATTAATCTTTATTGAAGCTATTAATCATAACGCACAAAGATTTGATCAATATCAAAAATATACGTAACCAACTCAGTATGCTAATGCTCTGTTTTGAACACGGGGATAATTATGAATATAAAACAAGTAGCTGCAATTGCTAAAAAACGCGAAATTAAGCTGGGTAAGTTAAAGAAGGCTGATTTGATAAGAACCATACAACTGCAAGAAGGCAATTTTGACTGTTTTGGTAAAGCAACTACCGGAGAGTGCAACCAATTGAACTGTTGTTGGCGTAGTGACTGTCTTGCTCCCCGCAAACAGGCTAATCACTGAGTTAATTTAGCAAATGATTAGCTGATTTAACTCATCTTCTAATGCAATAGAGCTAAACTACAGGCCACAAAAATCACCAACAATTGGTGCTTAATTGTTTACTTACAGTTTGATATTTTAACCTCAAATTACTGCATATATTTAGAAGTATTGGCGGTCTGATGTTTACAAAAAGACAACACCCTTTAAATTTACTTGGCAATGTGAAGACTAATAAATGGCGACATATACCCAATTAGATGAACAAGAAATTCAAACGTTAGCAGATGATTATCAACTCACTGTGGCCGAATTTGAACCTTTAGACGGTGGTAATGGAAATTCCAGTCATTTAATAAAAACCCAGGAAAAAACTTACGTTCTTACAGTCTGTGACGATAAAGTTTTTGATGAAGTATTTAATATGGGACAGTTATTACTGTTATTGGAAAAGCAAGATATGCCTTGCACGCGTTTAATATCCACAATTAATAGTGATATTTTAACAAGTTATAATAACAAACCCATAATGCTTAAGGCATATATTGAAGGCCAGGTGCACGATAATCTAAATGAAACAATGCTATTTCAACTTGGCATTCAAGCCGCTAGATTAAATCAAATCGCCGCACCAGACTATTTACCTACCAATCACCCATTTGGACACCAACTTTTCCCCAAGGTTATTGGCCTTAATATTGATAAAAAATATGAAGTATGGCTAGCAAATGAACTTACTCACCTAGACAATAATCTATCTGAGAGTTTACCCCGAGGTTTGATTCATGGTGATTTGTTTAATGACAATTTATTATTTGAAAATGGAAAATTTAAGGCGATTATTGATTTTGAAGAAGCCTGTTGTTACTACAGTGTGTTCGAATTAGGCATGGCCATTGTCGGAACTTGTTTAGATAACACCAGTATAAGCTTCAATAAAGTAAGTGCGTTAGTTAATGGCTATCAGCAGGTTCGGCCATTAGAGCCTATAGAAAAAGACAGCTTGCAAACCTTTGTCCGATACGCAGCAACAGCCACTTCTTATTGGCGTTTTAACAAATACAACATTGAAATGCCTAGCGAAGCCAAAGCAAACCATCACTGGCAAATGGTAAAGATCGCCAAAGAAGTTAGTGCTATTTCAAAAACTAAATTTTTGGCGGCCATATTTAAATAATAGGTTTTGATTTTATTAGTTTTAAGATTTTTTCACTGGTTGCTGGTGAATAGTGTCAATAAGTGAAACAGTGCTTTTGGTGAAGTTATACTACTCATTTTTATCAGTAGTAGTATGGTGCCTTTCCTCTTAGACAATCATTATACCGCTATCCATTATTCAGTGCAGACTTAATTGTATGAAACGCCCAGATTATATTGGGCGTCTGCATACCCTTTTTATCTTATTTATACTCGTTCGCCCTAATTGAGGTTTCAGTTGATATCTCAGCTACAGTCCGCCTATTCATCGTGTGCGCCGTTTCGGTATTAGCTGGATCTATTAATCTTGATGATCCAAAACCGATAGCCTCTACTCTGCTTGACGCTATGCTATGTGTTTCTATCAACTCCTGTTTAACTGCGTTTGCGCGTCGCTCAGACAAGTATTGGTTGTAATGGGCTTTGCCTCTAATGTCTGTATGTCCTTCTAATACCACGCTTGTGTTTGAATGTTCTTGCATGAATTTTGCTAGTTTAGCGACTTCAGCAAGATCACCTTGCGTCAGTTCAGAGGAATTGAGCGCAAACAGCAAATTAAGTCTCATCAATTTAGTTTCAGTTTCATAACGCTTACAATTATTGGCACCAACTGCATCAACGCTTGGCGTGTTTACGCAACTATCGAGCGTGTCTATTGCAGTGTCTCCATCAGAATCTATTGGCACACTATGTATAGTAGCAGCCTGTTCTGGCTCACTTTTTGGTGTCGCCGGAACTTCTTTATTCTGCTGTCTGTATTTTTTGCTAGGTTGATTGTCGGCAAATGGGAAATACTGAATACCGGCATAAACATTATTTACCCTATGTCGGTTAAGTTTTACCGTTTCAATCCCCAAATTAAACACTATATCTTCTCTAAACAAATACCTTACACCAATGCCCATTGGCACATCTTGTCCACTTGTTCTATCAAACCCTTTTAACACTGGGTCTGTTGTTTTATATTTTTGTTCCCAGTCTAAGTATCCTGCTTTTGCAAATACTTTTGCACTGTTGGATATAGGGAGCGATACCACTATACTTATCTGGGACCCCTGAGCTGTCTCTGGGTACACTGTTTCAGCGGCAGCGTAAAAAACGGCTAAATCGTCAGCCAAAGTAGAGCCAGAGAACTGAACTAAACGCTCACCAAAGTCAATATATTCAAGTTGTAGTGCAAAGTATTGGTTAATTTGATAACCAATATTGGCTCCATAACTCCAGTCGGTTTCGTCTACGTCTATTGATATTGCATATATATTACCTGCGGCATAAGCTTGGTCAATATCTTCCTGTCTTATATTGGTTTTCGACATACCCAGATTGCCGCCAACATAGAGTCCTGTAGGCCAATATTTTTCTAACTTGCACTCATTGTTAAGTTCGCAGTCTGTATTCTCGGTTACCGCAGCATGGAGCCAACTGGTGCTTAATATTAAGCAAGCGAAAACAAATAAGCGTTGTATATTAATCATTCGAAACCTTTTAATAAATATCATTAGGCTCAGACCAAGAAGTGTCCATAAGCCGGCTACACCGCCCGATGATTCAGTGATGGCAATCACTTCAACGACTTGTTTTACGTCAATAGTAAAGCTAGCCTGAGTTTGTAAACCAAATGAATCCACTAGCATGTAGTTAATTTCAGCCATGCCATAAAAGTCACACCGTGGTGTAAAAATGACACTGCCGCTGGCTAATATCTCTATAGCCCCGTTGGGTGATGATGCGCTTAAAACTGTGATGTCATCATTATTTGGATCGCTAGCTCCTGTTAATAAATCAATAGGTGAACTGGCAGCACATTGTTGTATCGTTTGCGTCGAAATAGTAGCAGCTATCGGCGCTAAGTTAGGCGGGTTAATCGTAATAGTTATAACCGCTTGTTGAGTTCCGCCATTGCTATCGCTAACACCATAGATAATATCTATGGTGCCCGCAAAGTTGGGTGGAGGCGTAAAGGTCATAATATTATTACTAAGCTCTGCTGAGCCCACTTCAGGAGTGACAGAGACTACGGTGAGAACGTCACCATCTTGATCTTCTATATAGTCAGACAAATCAATTACTACTTGTTCATTAAACGCCACATTTCTTGAGGTATTACTCGCTACAGGCGGTTCGTTTGCCGTGCGCAATACACCAACGAAACCCGGGTCCAGCACCACACCATTGACACTATCATCATCATCGTTGGCACCACCGTCTTCTATTTGCACTTGCACACACCAAGCGCCTTCTATCAATCCCAGTGTCCAAGAAACTGACCGAGGAGGTGGGCAATAACCCGGTTCTCCCTGAGCGGAATGTAGCTGATTCGCTTCGTTTTCAACAAACATTACCCAGCCATTTTCTGACGTGTATTTACGATATATCGCGTTTGCGGGAACAGGATTACGCTGCGGTAATACAATTGCTACAGATTGAGCTTCGTCAGGAAGCCCATAACCTAGGAAGTCAAAAATACCTCCTACATTCACAGCAAAGGTGTCTTCTATAATGCCACCCACTCCGTTAGCAACATCGGTTTGAGTAATATGAGCGCCATCGGTTAATGCATCTAATGCAAAGCTGCCACGGCGCAAACACACGCCTGGATCAGCTTCTATTAAGTATCTGTCTTGAATAGACTGCTCCTCAAGTAAGACATTACATTCATTTATGCGGTCTAAGTAATCGGGGATGCTGTCACCATCAGAATCGGCATAACCTTCAATCCTGTCGGGAATATTATCACCATCAGAGTCGGCATCAGTCAGGACGGCTAATGTTTCAACAACTTCTATAAAGACAAAGTCTTGGTCGTCGCCCATAGGTATGCCATCGTCTTGCACTACCAACACCACTCTATAAACCCCCGCATCCAAATCACTAGGGTCAAAGATAAACTGATTCGAAGCACCGCTGGTATTCACTATGCTGGTGTCGAGATTAGACCAATTAAAGGTTAAGTTATCCGTGATATTTGGGTCATAAACATTTGCATTAATAGTCACAAACCCGCCATCCGGAGTAATAGTTAAACGCTTTTGACCATTTTGGGTGACGATTAACGTTGCCTTAGGGTCGATATTTTGCTCAGTAATGGTTGTTGTGTTGCTAGCCTTGGCGCCTCTATTAATAGCATCACTTAGAGCAATAATAACCGTCTCGTTTGCCTCTACCAAACTATCTTCAAGCAGCTCAAGATCAATACTTGCCTCTGTACCCGATAGTATTTCTATTTCGCCAGAAATTAACAAATGATCGCTACTATCTGCTGTTCCTGATACTTGATAAGCAACGACTAGCGGATAAGTTGGTGAAGTACCATTTAAATAAATGCCCACTTTGACGAACTCGCCTTCTAGAACAGTTTGATCTTTACCTAGCGACACTAATGGATTAACGCATACTTTTTGCGCAGCAATAGCCGTATTGCCCCTGCTATCAGTTGCTTGCCAGTAGACAATATTTTCACCCGGAGGAAAGAATGATTTGTTGTCCACTACTGATACAGGTACTGGATTGCCAAATTGGTCAATAGCGGCAGCGTTTCCATAATCCACTTTTGTATAGAGCCCGCTGGCATTGACGCTTAGTGGCCCACATATATCATCGGGTATAGTGATGGCGGGCAACCCATCATCAAGATCAATGTTGATTGCCACCTTAACGCTTGCACTGGCGACTTGCTCTCTATCATCACTGATTGAATACACAATAGTAGCTGTTCCTTTGAATCCTTGGGGTGGCTCAAAATTTATTTGCCCGTCAACTATGGTAACGCTACCAAATCTAGGCCGAGCAGACACAATAGTTAAAATACCACCCTCCGGATCGCTATCATTGCTCAAAACATCAATGCTTACTGCTTCACTGGATGAAATAGAAATTTCGTCGTCAACAGCAACTGGAGGCAAATTCTCAATGATAACGTCGTTTACAAAAATTAAGACCGCAACCACTGTTGAATCTTCAGTGCCATCATTCACTTTATAAGTGAATGTATCTTGGCCATCAAACTCATTGGTTGGTGTATATTCCCAATTTTCCCCCATACCCAACAGCGAGCCATTTTCGGGTAATGTGACTATTTCGAAGGTTAAGGTATCACCGTCAGTGTCTTCACCAACAAGTACAATATTGATCGCTTGTTCTTCGTCAGTTACCACACTTAAAGGTTTGGCCAACGGTGCGTCATTGACTGGCGTAACCGTAATTGAAACCGTCGCAACAGCAGAATCCACCGTGCCATCATTGACTTTGAAGGTAAACGAATCAGTACCGCTGTAATTATCATTTGGCGTATAGGTAATCGTCGCGCCGCTGCCGCTCAACGTGCCATTGGTCGGTGACGATACTATTGAGTACGTCAGTGTATCGGCATCTGTGTCTGCGCCCACTAATGTGATCGCTTTGGCCGTATCTTCAGCCGTACTGACCGATTGCGGACTTGCTGTGGGGGTATCATTAGTTGGCGTAACCGTAATTGAAACCGTCGCAACAGCAGAATCCACCGTGCCATCATTGACTTTGAAGGTAAACGAATCAGTACCGCTGTAATTATCATTTGGCGTATAGGTAATCGTCGCGCCGCTGCCG
>Ga0307488_10000101_pt1 | contig 61219 bp, 54 predicted proteins | sample SB02metaG_FD_202248 | JGI IMG/M metagenome (GOLD analysis project Ga0307488, IMG submission 202248) | Sea-ice brine microbial communities from Beaufort Sea near Barrow, Alaska, United States - SB 0.2 | ecosystem: Environmental > Aquatic > Marine > Coastal | place: USA: Alaska | collected...
CCAGACCCGCGTGATAACCTGCACAATTGACTCCGTGTTTGGCCAAAGCGATACTAAGATCGTCAACTTTTCTGCGGCTATTACAATAAATAATACCGCTACCGTCTTGTTGTTTAACAAAAGCAATGGCTTGGTCTGTTGCCTTGTATTTAGTGACTTGGTTGTATCGGATATTAGGGCGATCAAAACTCCCTTTAAAGATAAAGGGTTGCTGTAACTTTAATTGCTGGGTGATATCTGCACGGGTGGCAAGGTCGGCGGTAGCCGTTAAACCCATAATTGGTATATAAGGAAATGTGGCTTTTAATTGACCAAGTAGTCTATAATCCTTTCTGAAGTCATGGCCCCAATGTGATACGCAGTGAGCTTCGTCAACTGCTATAAGACTTATTGTAAGTCCTTGTAGACGCTGGATAAACGCCAGTTGCATAAGCCTTTCAGGCGCAACGTAAATGAGCTTGTATTTTCCATCTTGCATGCCTCTGAAAACGTTAAACATATCTTGTGGCGACAGGTTTGAATTTATGTAAGCGGCATTGACACCATAGGTTAAAAGTGAATCGACCTGATCTTTCATTAACGATATCAGGGGTGAAACCACAATCGTCAGACCCGGTAATAATATAGCCGGGATTTGATAACACAAAGACTTCCCGCCACCAGTAGGCATGAGAACCAACACATCTTTTTGTTGCATCACTTGGTTGATAACTTGTGCTTGCCCATCACGAAAATGATCATAGCCAAAGGTGTGTTTTAATACTTGTTGCGCTTGGGTCATTGCGGGTGAAGAATGTGCTTGATGATCTGACAACTGTTACTCAAAAGCTATTAGTAAAACACAAGTTTACGTGTTTTTATCTCGAGGTTCACTCGCTAACAATGAAAAACTGGGCAAACTCCACGTCCAGCAAAATATATTGTATGAACCTACATGGTTTAATATTCCAAGCGCAAATTTAATACGTACTTTTGCTCGCAATCGTAGTGAGAAAATGCTTTATTAGTGGTCAATATTTATACTAAAATTCGCATTTTATTAGGTTTCTAAATTCTGGCCTTTATTCTTCAGTAGCTAATTGCCGTATTATGCAGGGATGTTATGACAGTTTTTAACCGCCATCTTACATTACTCATTATTGACGAGGACGTTGTCAGTATGTCAACACTCTCCTCGCTTTTCGCTAAAACATTTAATATTGAAGTCGCTCAAGATGGTAAAGCTGCCTTACAAAGTATCATGCTTAAAGATATTGATTTGGTTTTGAGTGTGGTGAATACGCCAATTATTTCAGGACAAGAATTATGTGCTTTCGTTAAAAATAGCCAACTTACTGCCCACATTCCAGTCATGTTTTTGGCTGACAAGCCGAGTCTTGATGAAGAAGAAGATTGTTTAGCCCTAGGTGTAGTGGACTATATCGACAAAAGAACACGGCCTAGTATTTTGGTCTCTCGTGTTACGAATTTAATGACGATGGTCGCGTATCAGAAAAGGCTTGCCCAGGTTTCCTGCACTGATGGGCTGACAGGCTTAGCCAATAGAATGCAGTTGGATACAATGCTAAATAAAGAATGGTACGCAGCTGTTCGGGGGAGTCATTCCGTCGCTGCATTAATTATCGACATTGATGATTTTAAGTTATTTAACGATGAGTTTGGTCACTTGGAAGGTGATAAATGTTTGAAAATTATAGCTTCAATTATAGCCTCAAGTAAAAGAAGAGCGCGCGATTTTGCTGCGAGATATGGCGGTGAAGAATTTGTCTTACTGTTACCTTTCACTGATTTAAAAGGGGCTAAGGAGGTGGCACAGGAGTTAATCCAAAATGTGCAAAACCGAAGTATTCCATCTGCACAACAGGCTTCACATCCTGTTGTAACAATAAGCGTGGGTATTTCAGCTTTTAGCCCAACTCGTAAAAAAAATACCGTGGTGGATCCTATAGATTTGATTGATAAGGCCGACATTAATTTGTACAAAGCTAAGCAAGCAGGTCGCAATCAGTATTCAGCTACTACTTAGTCGTTAGATGCATAGACGTAGCAGCACATGTTTAAATAAAACCTAACAAAATAAAAATACTTATCATTAGCAAAATAGGCGGTTTAAATATTTTTAGGCCCAGAAACCCGATAATCACTAGACCCAAGTCAATATAGTTGTGAACGGCACTAATAAATACTGGATCATAGAGTGCCAAAATCAGAAAACCTATTACTGCAGCATTGATACCTGCGGATGCACCAAGAAATTTGGGGTGTTGAGCTAGTGATTGCCAGCTATGACTGAGGGCTAAAATTAATAAAAAGCCAGGCAAAAAAATCGCCAACGTAGCCAGAATAGCCCCACCTAGTGGTTCAGTTTCTATCCATTGCGCACCCATAAATGTTGCCATAGTAAACATGGGGCCGGGCACCCCCTGAGCAGCTGCATAGCCAAAAATAAACTGCTGCTCTGTCAGTGTTTCGCCAATACTAGTCTGCAATAGTGGTAAGACTACATGCCCACCACCAAATACTAAACTCCCGTTTTTATAAAATGTCGCGAATAAACCTGCCAAAGAATCATATTGGCTTAACCCCAAACTGATTAAAAATAGGCTGATAAAAAGGAGCATAGGTAGCCACGATATTTTTTTTAAGGTCCGACCTATATTGATTTGCTTAGCGGGAATTTGATTATTGGCCATGCCTATCAACATGGCCGTTAGTAACACTAACATTTGTGTATAAAAAGATTTATATATGACTAATAGTAATACACTGAGGAGCATGATTAAGATAGATAAGCGCCCGTTACAAAAACGTCTAAACATTGTGATGACTGCATCTAACACAACAACAACGGCTAACAATTTTAGGCCGCTGCTTACTGAAAGTAACCAACTTGCTGGGGTCTCTAAGTTTACCGACACAGCCAGCCAATACATCAATATAAAGGAGGGTAAGGTAAAGCCTAAAAATGCTGCAATGCCTCCAGCCAGCCCTGCTTTATGTAATCCTATTGCAAATCCAATTTGGCTTGAGCCAGGACCCGGCAAAATCTGACTTAAAGATATCAATTTGGCGTAGGCATCATTAGAAAGCCATTCCAGTTTTTGCACGAATGTGTGTTGGAAATATCCAATGTGTGCTGCTGGGCCACCAAAGCTGATACAACCTAGCAACAGAAATCGCCAAAATATCTCCCCGCTTTTCTTCATGGGTTTACCTTACCTCAATTAGGTTTTAGATTGCATTTGCGAAATGCTTACATCACACTCCCCGCTATATTAAGCGCTGTTAAAGCTGGGTCAAATACTTGAACGATAAATCAGTAAAAACAGGTGTTATTTTTGCACTAGCCGCTTATACAATGTGGGGCATAGCACCCATTTATTTTAAATTGTTGACAAGTGTACCTGCTCTAGAAATTGTGATGCACCGAATAGTTTGGTCTGTGCTGGTGTTGTGTTTGTTGTTGGCTGTTCGAAAAAAATTTGGTCAAGTGTTTACGGCAATCCGAGATCCAAAAGTCATCGCAATCTTATCAATAAGTGGATTATTGTTAGCTGTGAACTGGCTAACTTTTATCTGGGCCGTCAATAACGATCAAATGCTTGAAGCTAGTTTAGGATACTTTATTAATCCTTTATTTAATGTATTACTCGCGCGCTTTTTCCTGCAAGAAAGCTTAACTAGGTTACAGTTATTAGCCGTTTTTGTAGCCTTAGCGGGTGTCGCTTTTTTGATTTTTTCATATGGCCAGTTACCTTGGGTTGCCTTAGCGTTAGCAACTAGTTTCAGTATATATGGGTTATTGCGTAAAAAAGTGACTGTGGACTCTATGCCCGGCTTATTGATTGAAAGTTGTATAATGTTGCCCTTTGCTTTGTTGTATTGGCTTGTCATGGATACAACCAGTGGGAACATGTTGGAAAATAGTTTTGATCTAAATGTCACACTGCTGCTAGCCGGTGTGGTCACTACCGCTCCCTTGTTATGTTTTACTGCTGCAGCTAGACGTATTCGTTATACGACTTTAGGTTTTTTCCAATATATAGGTCCAAGCTTGATGTTCCTATTAGCAGTCATGCACTATCAAGAACCACTAGATACAACAAGGGTAGTCACTTTCGTATGTGTTTGGTCAGGGTTATTGATTTATGTCTATGACTCACTGAGAGTTTACCGAAAATCGCGACAGCTTATTCAAGAATAATGTGTTTCAGAGTTATGATTAACAGCTTACAAAGCAGATATTAATCATAAACCACCTGATTTCTACCATTATTTTTTGCACTATACAGATGTTCGTCGGCTAAACGTATCATGGCATTTATGCCGCCTTTAGTTTTGTGCGTTAGACCTATGCTAACAGTGCAAGACAACTTTTTCTTTTCAAAAGTGAGGATGTTATTTGCAATGGCCTCTCGAAAATCTTCCATTATTTGTAGTACTTTTTCGGGCGCTGTATTCGAAAAGTATACACAAAACTCTTCACCTCCAAATCGCGCAGCAGTGTAATCAATAAAATATTCAGCGACTAACTTAGCAAGTTCTTTCAGGGTGAAATCACCACAATCATGTCCATAAGTGTCATTCACTTTTTTGAAATGATCGATATCAATAATCGCTAAACTTTGTGTTCTTGGCTTGATTTTTTGGTTGGTAGCTACCCGTGTAAAAAAATGGCGTCTATTAGGTAAACCCGTCAGATAGTCGGAATTTGCAATGCGTCTGATCGTTTCGATATTTTCTAAACGTTCAACATTTTGCATAATGCGACAGAAAAACTCTTCATGGCAATAAGGTTTATTCAAGTAATCAGTTGCGCCACTTTTAATGAATCTTGCAGACAAACCACTTGTGGTATCTGAGGTTATGCCAATGATGCCAAGATCTTCTTTAGAGTAGGTTTTACGGAGTTCAGACATCATCTGAATACTGGACACACCCAGTATACCCTCATCTATTATCACTAATTTAATATTAGAATGACTGCGTAAACATTCAACACCTTGTTCAGCATTCGAGGCTTCAAAGGTAATAAAATTATGGCGCCTAAGTAGAGCGGTCATCGAATGTCTATTGACTCTAGAATCATCAACTATTAACACCCCTACCTTTTTATTTTTGTCCAAGCGATTTAATAAACGTGTCAGGTATTCATAGACCTGAGCGTTTTCTTTAGGAATGTAATCCACCACATTTTTATTAAGAATAGTAGTTCTGGTTGATTCATTTAGACTACCTGTTATCACTATAGTGGGTAAAAAAGATTCAATCGCAAAGTCTATAGCTTCACCATTTGGCGCATCTGGTAAATTAAAGCCGACCACTGCACAGAGGTATTCTTCCGGTGCCGAACTAGAAAAAATATGTTTGGCTTCGACTAAACTAGTGGTACAAATAGGGTACAACTTTGCCTTGGTTATAAGACTGCGCATCAGGTTCATACTGGTTTCGCTGTCTTCGACTATTAATACTTTGCGTTGCATAAGCTAACACCTAGTGGAAAAAATTTAATTTAGCAGATTAACGTGTTCCAAGCCCCGGGAAAATCAGACTTTCGTTAACTTTGCAAATGACATAACCAACCATTTACTGCCAAATTCATCGAAGTTAATTTGTACTCTTGCATGTTCTCCGCTGCCCTCATAATTCAACACCGTACCCTCAGCAAATTTGGGGTGGGACACTCTTTCTCCTAGTTGGAAACCTGTTGATTCGAAAACGGTATGACCCGTGGCTGGAGTAAACCTATTTTGGACTGGCCGAGATATGGTAGTCCGTAAACGGACTTCTTCTATACAATCGGTCGGAATTTCTTTGATAAAACGAGAAGGGGTGTGATATTTGTCTTGACCATATATCCTTCTGTTTTCGGCATAAGTGATATATAACTTTTGCATAGCGCGTGTCATACCCACATAACAAAGGCGGCGCTCTTCTTCTATTTTACCGGGTTCCTCGTTACTCATCTGGCTTGGGAACATGCCTTCTTCAACACCGACCATAAAGACAAGTGGAAACTCTAGGCCTTTTGCGGTGTGAATGGTCATCATTTGAACGGCGTCTTGATGCTTATCAGCTTGATTGTCGCCTGCTTCTAGAGACGCATGTGCTAAAAAAGCTGACATAGGTTTCATATTATCAGCTTCTTCTGGCACCACAAATTGTTTACAGGCGGTGACCAGTTCTTCCAAGTTTTCAATTCTGGCTTGAGCCTTTTCGCCTTTTTCTGCTTTGTACATGGCAAATAAGCCAGAATGTTTGATCACGTAGTCAGCTTGCTGTTCTAAGGAAAGCTTTGCCGTGTCTTGTGTGAGTTGCGAGATTAACTTTGTAAAGGCGTCGAGGGCATTAGAAGCACGGCCGGTCAGACGATTTTCAGCGAGTATTCGGGTGCTGGCATCCCACATGGATAATTCTGAATCGCGGGCGAGTTCGCGAATCTGCGACAGGGTTTTATCACCAAGACCACGAGTAGGTGTATTGACAATTCGTTCAAACGCGGCGTCATCAATCGTCTGATTAATTAAACGTAGATAACCTAGCGCATCTCGAATTTCCTGACGTTCAAAGAATCGTAAACCGCCGTATATTCGGTAGGCGATAGACTCTTGCAATAATGCTTCCTCTAGAACACGTGATTGAGCGTTACTGCGATATAACATGGCACAATCAGATAAGGCATTGCCGTTGTCTCGCCATTCTTTTATCCGTGAAATGTTAAAACGGGCTTCGTCCAACTCATTAAATCCCGCATACAAAGAAATAAGCTCGCCTGGGCTATCCTCTGTCCACAGTTCTTTACCTAATCGACCTTGGTTATTATCAATCACAGCATTGGCCGCTTGTAATATATTACCTGTTGAGCGGTAATTTTGCTCCAGTCGTATTGTTTTTGCGCCCTTAAAATCACGTAAAAAATGTTGGATATTTTCTACATTTGCACCACGCCAACCATAAATTGATTGATCATCGTCACCCACAATAATCATATTATTACTGGGGGCGGCAAGTATCCGCAACCAAGCATATTGAATATTGTTGGTATCTTGAAACTCGTCTACCAGAATCGCTCTAAAGCGTTTTTGATAGTGTGCTAACACCGACGGGTTGTTTAACCATAACTCATGGGCTCTGAGCAACAATTCTGCAAAATCAACTAACCCGGCGCGATCGCATGTTTGTTGGTAGGTCTGATATATTTCACGCATTTTTTGTTGTGTTGCATCACCATGTGTTTCGATATGCTGTGGCCGTAACCCTTCGTCTTTATTACCGTTGATATACCATTGTACGTGTTTCGGCACCCAGTGTTTTTCGTCAAGATTAAGACTTTTAAGTACGCGCTTAATCAAACGAAATTGATCATCTGAGTCTAAAATAGTGAAATTTTCTGGCAGGTTTACGTCAGCATGATGAGCTCGTAGTAAGCGATGAGCGATACCATGAAAGGTACCAATCCACATATTATTCAGAGCGCTACCTTGCAATTGTTCTATACGGCCGCGCATTTCTTTCGCGGCCTTATTAGTAAAAGTGACCGCTAAGATACCGTATGGGGCAATGCCCTCAACTTCCATTAGCCATGCAATACGATGCACCAAAACTCGGGTTTTTCCGCTGCCTGCACCCGCTAAGATAAGCATGTCTGATGCAGGAGCGGCCACTGCATCACGTTGTTTGTCGTTTAACTGGTCAAGAAGTCGAGATACATCCATTACACAAAAAATATATTAGAAAAATATATTTCAAGTATATCAGTAACACTGTATTTAAATACACTAAACTCAACCCTATATAAATTCTGGTTATTCAAATTACATTGCAGAGAAAGTATGAGTATCGAATTCTGGCAACAGTTAAAAGATGAAGCAGAACAACTTGTTAATAATGAGCCTTTACTGTCGAGTTATGTGCACACTTGTATTTTAGCGCACCGTAATTTCGAAACGGCGTTAATTTTTATTTTGTCAAACAAACTAGCTGATGATGTGATGAGTGCGTTGTCTGTCCGAGAAATGTTCGAACAAAGTTACTTCATGCACCCCGAAGTAGTAGAAGCTGCAATTTGTGATATTCAAGCTGTGTTTAAGCGCGACCCTGCAGTACACTCATTTCTTACCGTATTACTGAATTTTAAAGGCTTTCAGGCCATTCAAGTGCACAGATTAGCGCATCAGCTCTGGAAGGCTGGTAGAAAGGATTTAGCCTTGTTTATACAAAGTCGCAACTCGGAAGCTTTTTCGGTGGATATTCACCCTGCAGCAAAAATTGGTCAAGGTGTCATGTTCGATCATGCTACAGGGATAGTCGTAGGTGAAACGGCTGTGATTGAGAATAATGTTTCTATTATGCAATCCGTCACGCTTGGTGGTACTGGAAATGAAGCTGGTGATCGTCATCCAAAAATCCGGGAAGGCGTCATGATAGGTGCTGGCGCTAAAATTTTAGGCAATATTGTTATAGGTGAAGGTGCCAAAGTTGGCGCTGGTAGTGTGGTGTTAGGAGATGTGCCACCACATGTCACAGTGGCAGGTATCCCTGCTAAAATTATTGGTAAGCCTAGCTGTCAAAAACCTTGCGAAACCATGCAACAAAATATTTTAGAAGATTAAGTCTTTTTTCATATTTAAATGACTAATATAAATGAGTCATTTAAATAAGCGCTAATAATTGGGTTAACTTACTTAGTTGAACGTGGGGTAAAATTTGTGCTTTTTCATTACGTATCTTCATACTTCTATCTTCAGCATACCAAGCAGTTTGATAGCCCGCTTTAAGTGCTCCATATATGTCTTTGGGTAAATTATCTCCTACATGCAAAATGTTTTCATGAGGAATATCCAAGTGCGCTTGAGCTGCATCAAACATGGCTTTATGTGGCTTCATTGGCATTTCCATACTCGCCTTAAAGCAAGCAACGAAATACCCGTTAAGCCCAATCTGTTCTAGGTCAACATTACCATTGGTGATAGCGATTAATGGCAGATTATCTGATAAGGTTTTTAATAAAGAATGAATGTTTTTGTTTAAAGTGAAGTTACTTCTTTGAAAATAAAAATGTTTAAAACACATTGTGGTTGCTGCATATAGCTTTTTATCGGACAAACCTAACGCCATAAAACCAGATTCTAGAGAAAGTCGACGTAATTCACTCATGTCATGTTTTAATGATGGGTTAGCTAAAATATGCGCCTTTTGTTGAGCGCGCCAGAAATCTTTGTTCACATCTTGGGTAGCAGGATATTGGCTGTGCATAAATTCAATCAAAGAACGCTCTGCGTTGATGATTACACTCGTATTTTCATATAAAGTATCATCCAAGTCGAATGTAATCGCTTGAATTGGTTTAAGTTTTTTATAATAAATCATTTAGGACTATCAATTCTTTTAAGTTTTCTCATTATTTAGATTTTTTTGCCCTAGGATGAGCATCATCATATACGTGGGCTAGATGCTGAAAGTTCAGATGTGTATAAACTTGGGTGGTGGATAAATTCGCATGCCCCAATAACTCTTGCACCCCTCTTAAGTCTGAGCTTGACTCCAGAACATGGGTGGCAAAACTGTGTCTTAGTTTATGTGGGTTGACAGATTGTTCTAAATTTTGCCGAGTGGCCCACAATTTCATACGTTTCGCTATTTGCCTCGTGCCGATCCTATTTTTAAGCATACTAACAAATAACGCTGGTTCTTCACTAGATGCAAGTTCAGGCCTGATTTTTAGCCAAACAGCTAATGCTTCTAAAGCAATCTTGCCAATAGGCAATAAACGTTCTTTATTGCCTTTGCCTATGACTCTTAGTTGTCCGTCAGGTTGAATGCTTCTGATATTAAGATTAGCTAATTCTGATAAACGTAAGCCACAACTATACATCAGTTCCATCATGGCCTTATCTCGTATAGCTAGAAGGTCATCTTCTTTGATATCCAGTAATTGATGCATCTCATCGACATTCAACTGTTTTGGTAAGGGTTTGGCTTGTTTAGGTGCTTGAATGGATGATGCTGGGTTTTGTGTTAGTTGACCTTGTTGCACCAGATAAGCACAAAATCCTCTGATAGAAGATAAGCGTAAAGCGATGGAACGGGAACTTAGGCTGCTTTTACGTGCATGGTTTAGAATATTTCGGACATCTGACGTATTGAATGTGGACCAAGATTCAAAATCAAGTTTTTCGAAAGCTGCATTCAGTTGCCGGTGATAATTTGCTATCGAATTATTCGCCAAATTTTTTTCGTACCTCAAATATGCAAGGTATCTTTCTAACCAAGTTTGTAAGCTTGGTCTTAACATTTTAATGACTAATAAGTCAGCATTTTAGGTAACAATATACCTAAAAATTGCTGTAGTTGCGTGATCAATAAAGTATCCATATCTGGATTAAAATGACTAGGGTCCTTACTACCTATTGCTAAGATCCCGAGTTCACCTAAATCACCAATAAGCAATAAAGCAACCGAGTTAGCTTCCTGATCAGCAAACAATAACTTGCGTTCATGATCACTTAAACGGCCAAAGAAAAATTCATGTCTTTTAAAACGTTTTTCAATAAATAGGCGTTGCTGGATCTCAGGTAAAGCATGAGCCCCTTTGAAAGGTTTTAAGGTTACAGATGCTAACTGGAGGTTTTCTTGAATGACTTCTTCCAGTATGAATTTGAGATCATCAAGGTTGGTACACTTCAGAATACGCAAATTTAAGTCTGCATAGACCCGATAAATGGTTTCGTTCTGTTTGGCAATAGAAATCAATTGGTTAAGTTTATGATTTAAGCTTCTGACTTTTTTGCGCAACTGTTCACTTTGAAGCTCCACCAAAGATACACTGCCTTTGTGTACATGAGGAATAGTGATTTTTTCAATAAGTTGTGGGAATTGAGTGAAAAAGCTAGGATTTTCAAGTAGATAAGTAGCTACTTGTTCAGCGTCAATCAGATTTTCAGATTCATATGCAATCGTTATATCCATTTTATTTTGCGACTCTTTCATCATAGGTTTATATATCCATCAAAAACATGCTCAGCGGCGCCTGTCATTTTTAATACATTATCACTGCCTTGCCAACGTATTTTTAAACTGCCACCGCGCAAATCCACTCTTACATCTTTACTTAATCTATTTTGTAATTGACCTACAGCCACTGCAGCACATGCTCCGCTGCCACAAGCTAATGTTTCACCTACACCTCTTTCAAAAACACGGAGTTTGATATGACTGTGATTAATAATCTGCATAAAGCCAACGTTTGCACCTTCGCTAAAACGTTCGTGTTTTTCAAGCAATGGACCCATTGTTTCAACATCTGCCGTTTCCACATCATCTACCAACAACACACAATGTGGATTACCCATAGATACAGCACCACAAAAAAAAGTGTGTTCCTGTGCTCTCAATATGTAAACTTTTTCCCGCTTGTTTGCTTTGATGGGCACCAGATTTGGCTCAAACTCGGGTACGCCCATATTCACTGTTACTTGCCCATCTTTTTCAAGGTAGAGGACCATACGACCCGCTTTAGTGCTGACCACAATTTTATTGCGGTTGGTTAGGCCTTTCATTTTTACGAAGCGAGCAAAACAGCGCGCGCCATTACCACACTGAGAGACTTCAGATCCGTCAGCGTTAAATATTCTGTAATGAAAATCTTGGTCGGGAACGTAAGGCGGCTCAACCAATAAAAGTTGATCGAATCCTATACCAAAATTTCTGTCCGAGAGTTGTTGAATTTTCTCTTTAGAAAAAAATACGTTTTGCGTTACGTTATCAATAACAACAAAATCATTTCCCAAACCATGCATCTTTGAAAACTGGATTTGCATTGCGACTACTTAGCTAAAATTTTTCAGCACGCTCTACTATGTGCGTGATTCATATTATGAAATAGTTATATCATTTCAGTTAAAGACTGACTATGTCTTTAACTGGATACAGGCTAAATAATCCATATATCTATCATTCTAATACTTTAAAATAAAACAATATAAAATGATATTTATATTGGTATGTGCTCACTTTCAAATAATTGCGCTATTTTTTCACGATCTCTGACTAAATGCATCTTGTCACCGTCAATTAACACTTCTGCGGCCTTACATCGACTATTGTAGTTTGATGCCATAACAAAACCGTATGCGCCCACACTGCGAACGGCAAGGTAATCGTCTGGTGCAATAGCCAATTCTCGGTTTTTACCTAGAAAATCACCGGTTTCGCAAATGGGACCTACTACGTCATAAATGGCTTTAGTTCTTTTAAGGCCAGCGTCTACAGGAATGATATTTTGCCATGCAGAGTAAAGCGCTGGACGTATAAGATCATTCATTGCGGCATCAACAATAGCAAAGTTTTTCTCCGCCCCTTGTTTTAGAAACTCAACTTTGGTTAACAAAACGCCTGCATTAGCCATAATTGCTCGGCCAGGTTCAAAGATAATTAAGAGTGCTTCTCGGCCCTGTAAACGTTCTGAGATTGCTTGTGTATATTGGTCGGGGTGAGGTGGTTCTTCATCATTATAAGTCACACCTAATCCACCACCTACATCAAGGTGTTGTATATGGATTTGTTGTTCAGCTAATTCGTCGATCAAGGCTAACAATATATCTAAGGCATCCACAAAAGGCGATAATTCCGTCAGTTGCGAACCTATATGGCAATCAATGCCGACCACATTTAAAAACGGTAAGCTATGGGCATATTTGTAAATTTCAACGGCTTGTTGGCGTTCGACCCCAAACTTGTTGTCTTTAAGGCCTGTAGAAATATATGGATGGGTTTTAGCATCTACATCAGGGTTAACTCGGATCGATATTGGCGCTTTTTTACCAGCTTGTGCAGCGACTTCATTTATACGGGTTAATTCACCGCGCGACTCCACATTAAAGCACTTAATATTATGTTCTAAGGCTAACGCAATCTCATCATGGGTCTTACCTACCCCAGAAAAAACTACTTTGCTTGGATCACCGCCAGCTGTTAGAACACGTGTTAGCTCACCACCAGAAACAATATCAAAGCCCGAGCCTAGTTTGGCCATCACATTTAATACTGCCAAATTAGAATTAGCTTTGACGGCATAACAAATTAAATGTGGCTGACTTCCAGCTGCCCTATCAAATGCATGCCAATGCCGTTCAATTGTGGCTTTTGAATACACATAACAAGGCGTACCATGAACGTGTGCTACGGTTTCAAGGGCTACATTTTCAGCAAATAGTTGTTCATCTTTATAGGCAAAGTAGTCCATATCAATTTTTTCCTTGTTCTGCAGACTCAGTTGATGGTTCAGAGTCAGATGAGGTGTTGTTAGTGGCAGGCTCTTCAGGCAAAAATAAAGGACGTTTTTGACCACAGGCAGTGAGTAGGACTACTGCCAATAAAGCTAAGCCAATGGGTTTCATTTTTATTCTGTTTGCCATCACAACAATTCCGTTAACATATAGAAAGTAATGATGGCATTACCGAGGATAAAAACAAAGAGGTGCTAAGCTTAGAATTGCTTATTTTATGCAATAAGAAATAACAAAGATAATATACTGAGTGTCATCAATCTCAGCCTTACTTTCGCGTTATCGTATTATTTTTTAAGTTGGGATGGTTTCTGCAACGCGTTGGACGAATATCTCATTTGGCGGCTATCATGCCGCGCGCAATTTCTAAATATCATTCCACTACTTGTTTAACAACCAACCCATTCAAGTACTGGGCTCAGATGAAAAATGGGTTGTTTCTGGAATGTCATTTTTTTAGCCAGCACTCAATAACGTCTAAATCTAAGGTTTTTATAAACTTGAATAGACCCAGCTCAGACAAAGTGCGCGTATAGCTCAAACTGTCCTAGTAGGACATTTATAATATGTCTTTATTTAATAGTAAGCACTCACAACTTATTTTAATTCATGGATTTTATATGGCAGCCTAACTAAGAGACCGAGTGATGCGACTATTTCTTTGCTTTGCACCCCATAGAAAATTTATATTAGATGTTTGACCTTAAAGTATCAGTAAACGTATTGAGAAAATACTCCATCCCAATAGTGCACCTGCAAGAATATCACTGGGATAGTGAACGCCTAAAAGTATTCTTAAGCAATATGTAGACATTAATTTCTAATATGTATGCTTACAGACCCGAGTATTGCAACCGCGCGCCATGTAGCGATTCCAACTACCAAAGCATCACGCAGAGTAAGAGATAAAGTGAGCCATCACCGGTTTTTGATAGCCACTTAATCCAACAAACGTCCCTATTGGTTGTGAGATTAAATACTCATTGAAACAATGATTTGTCATGTTGTGATAAGAATTTCATTGATCAGGCCTTCACTATCATTGGCATTCAGGATCGTATTCAGAAACTATGAAAACTAAGTGACACTTTTGCTGAGGCTTTGTGACAGGGTTAAACCGCTTCTAAAACTTTTTTACGCTGGATTTGCTCTGTACTAGCAGTATACTAAAACTTGACTCAGCTATATTTGGAACAGACATGGATTACAATACTTCTACTCTTTGCGATGTTTTTGCCGACAGTGTTGACGTGGTTGAACCCATGTTTGTGAGTTTTGGCGGGCGGGCTTCTTATGGTGGCGAAATTACCACAATAAAATGTTTTGAAGACAAGGGGTTGATTCTAAAAACATTAAAGCAGCCAGGGTTAGGCAAAATCCTATTAATTGATGGGGGTGGCTCTATGCGCAGAGCCTTGATTGATGCTAGTGCTGCTCAGTTGGCCTTTGATAATGGTTGGGAAGGGATCGTATGTTATGGCAGCGTGCGTGAAGTTGATGAACTCGAAGAAATAAATATTGGTATTCATGCTATCGCCTCAATTCCCGTCAGTGCAGACGATCAAGAGACAGGTGAAATGGATGTGGCAGTTAACTTTGGTGGTGTAACCTTTTTACCAGACGACCATTTGTATGCAGACAGTACCGGTATTATCCTCTCACCAGAGCCTTTAGATCTTGAGTAAATTTTAAAATTAATTTATCGACTACAAACAAAATTTGTTAAAAAACACCGCTATTCAATCAACAGCGGTGTTTTAAACTAATATTATTGTTTCGTTTGGTTTTATTTGCCAACCAATACCGAGACGTTAGCAATGCCGGCTCTTTTTACTTCGTTAATAACTTCAGTTACATCACCGTGTTTGGCTTTTGGATGAGCCTGAACAGCAGCTGAGTCTTGGTTGTTTTCGGCCAAGAAGCTTTGAATGTTAGCTTCAACGCGGCGAATATCTACTTGACGACCATTAACGACTATAGTGCCGTCTTCATTCACTCGAATAGACAGTGATTTGACATTAGTCGGTGGTGGTGGCGTTTTAGAATCTTTAGGACGATTAACTTCTAAACCTTTCTCTTTTACGAAAGAAGTGGTCACAATAAAGAAGATAAGCATGATGAACACTATGTCCAACATGGGAGTCATATCAATTGCAGCGTCGTCGTCAGAACTGCCGTGCTTTTTTCTTTTCATCGGTATAAATCGCCAATTGGGTTGAAACAAGTCTACCTAGTATAAAGGCAGTTGAGCTTCAGAGCACCTATTAATTAACTTAAAATTAACAAAACACTCAGGTTATAAGACATTTTACTTACACATAGCCTGCCCCAAATGATAAAAATAATCCAGTAGGTTTTATAATTTGTTGTTCTGAGTAAACATTAACAGTCGATCTGCAGCTGACATAGCTAACGTTTAAGTCAAACTTATAAAGCAACCAAGTATGTTAAATATCAGGTCGATAGGTTTATTTGAAGTAGAATTCTACATAATTTAAAAGTATGTTGTTATGACTTACATGGGATTGCAGTGAAATATTGTTCTATGGTGTCAGTCCCTTTTGTGTGTCTCAAATAGATATACTAGGCCCTTGAAAGTAGTCATAGGCATCGCAGCATTGGGAAACATGATTGAACTGCATAATATTGCTCAGTCGTTAAAACTGAATTTCATCGTGAATAGCTTTCACTGTATTTCAAATGCAGCGATTTGATCCGCATTATATTTTTTATACGTTTTCAATTTTCAACCCTCTGCCCAAATGATAAAAATAATCCAATATGTTTTTAGAAATGGTTGCTCTGAGTTTTTCAGTGGGATAAATCCCCATTTTTGCTTCTGGACTTTGTTTAGTGCCTTGTACCAAAAATGCATTTTTGGTGGAATGGTCTTGAATGCAAGCTTCGAAAGCTCGTGCAACCAACTCTTGTGGGCGTGCGTAATAAAATGTTTTCAGTAATTTGTCTGCTTGAGCGCTGCGCTTAACATACTCATTCGACTGGCTTTTATCTGCGCCTAAAAATATTGCTTCGAAACACTGGCTGAGCTTTTTATTCAGTGGATGGGGTATTTGTTTCTTGTCTTGTAACCAACACTGGGAAGCAAATTGCTCATGAGAAGCCTGAACAAATAATTTGACACAAATGTAATGGTCAAAAGCATGAAACCATTCATGGGCTAGTGCGCCGCCCCCTGCATTTTTCGCTAGTGCTAGCTTTTTGGTATTTGACTCATAGTGAGCACTGCTATGTTTTCTTCCGCCGCTGCCAAATGCTAATGAGAGACTACCATTAAGAGAAATCACTGTTTCTGGTACTTGTAAAATATCCATCAAATCACATAAGGCATCAAAAAACAGGTTGGCTGCAATTTGTTGTTCTGCAGCCGTGACCCATTTGCCGATTGTGACAGTGCGGAAGCCAAAGATTTTAACGATATCTTGAAAGCTAACATCGGCACCATCTCGATGAGAAGGGCCGTTACGATAGAAGGGTTTATGAATACGAGAGTCTGGTATGTCCAAATTGACGACTATAAGGTGTTTATTTCAGCGAGTAACTGATGACACCAACTGTCGATACGTTCATCAGTTAGATCATATTGGTTTTCATCATCAAGGCTTAAACCCACAAAAAAACTTTTGTCTTCTGTGAGCGCTTTTGAGGCGATGAAGTCGTACCCTTGGTTAGCCCAGTAACCAACAAAATCACAACCTAATACGAGCAGTTCGTCATGCAACATGCCTACTGCATCTTGAAACCACTCTGCATAACCTAGCTGATCCCCTAAACCAAAAATGGCCACCGTTTTGTTGGCCAATTTTAGCTCTGCGATGTCTTGCCAAGTAGACTCCCAATCTTCTTGTAATTCTCCAAAATCCCAGGTTGAAATACCAAATAAAAGGATGTCGAACTCTTGTGTTTTTGATAACGCATTGTCTTTAATATTAAATAATTCAACACAGGTATAACCCACCAAGTCGTGTAACTTAGCTTGAATTTTTTCGGCGGCCATTTCGGTATAACAAGTGGTTGAACCGTAAAAAAGGCCGATTTTTAATTCGCTATTAATCATGAAGTCCTATTTGAAATATATAAGAGAGATGTCATTGAGTTCACATGCAGTAGTTGCATAATAAGTGATTGGATGAATTAGGTCTTGTTTCATTTCATAAACAATGCACACCAAGAGTGTTTTCCATCATTCGAGAATGCTTCTTAAAGAACGGCTACCATATCACCAAGCGTTAAAGATTGCTTAATCTGTGAACGGGCATGAGTTTGCTGATTAACATGAGAAATATAGCAATTCTTAGCGCGTCCTTGCCATCTGTTTCATTTAACAGAGTGTCAGTAATGTTATATAACCATTTTACTTCTTCACAGGCTTTTTTAAGTATTTTTTCGATATCATGCTTGTTCACAGCATCAAGAAATACTTCTATTTGTGTTGTTGGCGTAGCTGCGACAGAAACCGTTCAGCTTATTAACACTATCAACCATGTTACTTTCACAATGTTCTCCTAAACCCTATGTGAGCGCATCTAAAAAGCTGCATTATACAAATAAAATAATGCAGTGCGGCTTTTGAAGTTGGTTCTGAATATTTAACTAACGGCTGTTTCGTTATTCTTTGCTGGAACGATAATAAATAATGACCAAATGGTCCAAATTTTTTATTTCTTCATAATTTTGAGTAAGGTAAACTTAGCAGCCTATTCAATGATTAATGAACGTGAGATTAAGTCATAAATGAGAACATATGTGGGTTTTATCATAGGAATTTGCAGTTTATTCGTTAGCTGTGGAAAACCCCCTGAATTGGCTCAAATAGAGCAATTAGAAAAATCAGAGCAAAGATTGCAAGTCAATGGTCATTGGATCATCGAACAAGACGGTCAAGTGATGCTAAACCCACAGACATCGGGCTTAGTGAAATGGCGTGATGGCTTGTTGACCTTGAGCGATCGCAGTGCCCATCCTTCACAACGTCTGCGCTTGCGAACTATCTCTAAAGATAATGCTTTGTTAAGCGGCCCTGATTTTCCAATGATGTTATCTGAAACATTGCAAGCAAGCTGCTTTGCCGCTTATATCAGTGATAACCCTGATCTCGAAGCGTTGGTTGTTGATCCTGATGATGACAACGTTTTTTATGTGGTCACAGAAGATGCGTCATACGCCGATCCTATGTCTGACGTTTGCCAGCAAAAATATCAAAATTCAGGCTCAACAAATCATCCAACCTTGCTTGTCAGACTTGAGTTGCAAGCCAACAATACAGCGTTGATGACCCATATTCGTCCCATCCAATTTACGGCTGATATGCAGATTGGCAATTTCCCTAATGATGGGGTTGAAGCCCTCGCATTTGGACAAGGGCGAACTTTATATTTAGGTATTGAGAAAGACACTAACAAACAAGCCAGAATTTTTTCACTGCACATGCACAGTGAATTTTGGCAATCAGATGAATTTGCAGTTGTGACAAACTTTGCTTTGAGGTTACCTTCTTTTGATAGTGGTAATCATCCCATTAATGGCATGGACTATTATCAAACCCCAGATGGTCGAGAATTTTTGCTGGTTGCTGCCAGAAACGATGAAACATTATGGGTGGTAGATTTATCCGGCAAAAATGAAACACTTATATTGCCTGTGGACTTTTTTGCTGAAATCCAAACCAGCAGTGAAGGGTGTGAAAACTATGAAACCATGGACAATGCCTCTATAGAGGGGGTGGCCGTGATTGATGACACCCTATGGCTAATTAACGACCCTTGGAAGGCTGTGTACTTAAACAACGTTCAATGTGTGCAAAATCGCCCACATTACCAAATGTTTGCTCCACTGCTGTTTAGCGTGCCTATACAAGCAACATGGTTCGACTAACTTGAATTATTGTTAGCCATAATATTTAACCTTAATTAGGGATTATGTTAATTTTCAGGCAGAACGTCTCCCAAACCGTTGCCAGTTTAACTGCCGCCAACATTGAACTTGTTCAATCCATTTTTTTAATCAGCAATGCAAGTTGTCTGAGTCAAAACAGTACAGCGAGTAAAATAAGTCATAGTGAATGTAATCCACTATGTCTTTATCAACGTAAATAAATTTAACAATCAACAACTGTGCTGATTAAATGCTCCATGATTCTCCCCTAACCATTTTTTATGATGGTTATTGCCCTTTGTGTTCTATAGAAATGAACAAATTAAAACAATTGGATAAACAACAAAATATTATGTTTGTGGATATCCACACACCTGCTTTTTTTGTAGATTATCCACACCTAGACTGGCAGGTATTAGATGCCAGGATCCACGGTTATTTGGCCGATGGCACTTTAATCAGTGGTTTAGACGTAACCTATTTAGCCTGGAAATTGGTGGGTAAAGGCTGGGTATATGCACCTCTAAGGTGGCCAGTTATAAGGTGGTTTGCTGATATTGCCTATAATGTATTTGCTAAACATCGTCACCGCATCTCTTATCTTTTAACCGGTAAAAAACGTTGTGTACCTTGCGAAATAAAAGGCGAAAAAGCGGATGTTTAAAGGCAATGCATTAGTGATAGGTGCCTCAGGCGGCATTGGTAAAACACTGGTTAAAAAGCTATATGAATCTGGTAAGTACGATTGTGTATATGCCGTGTCTCGTTCATTACCTGAGTCGCCTATTGAAGGCGTGCAATATCATACTCTTGATTCTGAAAACGAAAATTTGGTGGCTCAATATTGTCAACAAAGAAAACAAGCTGGGGGGCAATTTAGTCTAGTGGTATGTTGCATCGGTGCATTACACGCAATCAGTGCTGACAATCAAAAAATTATGCCTGAAAAACGTTTAGAAGATATTCAAAAAGAGCAGCTAAGTTTTTACTTCACCACTAACGCGATATTGCCCGCTATATGGTTAAAGCATGTAGAACCGCTGCTAAAAGGAGCTGAACCGTCTAAATTAGTTTTCTTTAGTGCCAGAGTTGGCAGTATTAGTGACAATCATTTAGGTGGCTGGTATGGATATCGAGCCAGTAAGTCAGCACTCAATATGATCATAAAGTCTGCTCAAATTGAATGCCAAAGACGGGCAAAAAACATCAGTTTAATCAGTTACCATCCCGGCACAGTGGAAACAGAATTGTCTAGGCCGTTCCAGTCGAAGGTGCCTAAAGGAAAATTATTTACGACTGACTTTACTGTCACACAGTTACTTAATATCATCCCTAATCTCACTGCAGATACTGGCCCCCACTATATCGATTGGCAAGGCAGCGTCATTCCATGGTAGCTAGATGTAAACACTTTTAGTACATTTTGTAATGCCTATGTTGTCAACATAAAAGACTTTCTGAAAATCTACTGTTAATATCTATTCAACTTATAAAAATAAAAAAAGGATAGGTTATGAGCGCACCTCGCGAACAGTTTGGTTCACGTTTAGGTTTTATTCTAGCTGCAGCTGGTTCAGCTGTAGGTATAGGTAATATGGTGGGTTTCCCCGTTGCGGCTACTAAAAATGGTGGTGGCGCATTTTTGTTAATTTACGCTATCTTTGTGGCTTTTATTTGTTTACCCGTAATGTTGGCTGAAATGTCTGTGGGTAGGCATAGTCGTAAAGATCCCCTCGGTGCCTATTCTTCTATGTCGGATGGGCATAAAGGCTGGAAAGTAGCGGGTTGGCTTTCGATCATAACCCCCTTTATGATTGCTGTTTTTTACTTAGTCATCACTGTTTGGATATTCGGTTATTTGTTTCATTCTGTAACGGGTGATCTAGATATGCTTGCCAACCCTGATACCTTTGGTTCCTTTATTAATGGTTACGACCTGTTTTATTACATGGTCGGGGTATTGGCTATCATCTATTTAATTTTGCAAGGTGGGGTAAAACAAGGAATTGAAAAAGCAGCAAAATTTATGATGCCTACCTTGTTTATTATGCTGATAGCCTTAGTGATTTTTGTGCTGACTTTGGATAATGCCTTTGAAGGTGTGAAATATTATGTGATACCTGATTTTAGCAAAATTAACGCTTCTGTGGTTAATGGTGCGTTATCTCAGGCATTCTTTTCATTGTCATTGGGTATGGGGATCATGATCACCTACGGCTCGTATCTAGATAAGAAGACGGATGTGCCCGGCTCTGCAAAAATGGTCGCTTTGTTAGACACCGCTGTGGCTTTTATTGCGGGTTTATTGATTCTCCCCGCAGTGTTTTCCTTTAATCCTGATATCAATACTAATGATTTAAGTGACTCGTCAGTAGGTATGATTTTTACGTTTTTGCCTAAAATATTTTTGGCATTACAAGCCACTATTGGTTACGTTGGCGCCAGTGCCGTTGCTAGCTTTTTCTTTTTATTAGTGTTTTTTGCGGCTATCACCTCGATTGTTTCCATATTTGAAGTGCCGGTGGCAGCTTTGATGGAAGAGAAAAACTTCAGCCGTCGCAAGGCATTAGGCTGGATGGGGATACTCTTGGTGGTAATGTCTGTCATGGCAGCCACATCATTTGGCATACTGGACTTTTTTACTGGTTTTGTCAGTTATGCAGGACAGTCTAAGTCATTCTTTGATGTGATAATTGATGTGTTTTACGACACCATTTTGCCCCTTAATGGCCTGTTAATTTGTTTGTTTGTTATCTACCGTTGGAAGAAAGCTAATTTCAATACAGAACTTGATGAAGGTGCTCCAAATTATGCACATAGTTGGTTTGAGCGTTATGTTGATTTCTCGGTAGGCACGTTTATACCAGTCATTTTGTTGTTGGTATTGATTAACACCATAGCGTTGAAATTTTTTGGTGCGGCATTGATAGGTTAGTGATTGGTGCAACAAAATAGTGATAAAGCCAAACCTAACAAGTTTGGCTTTTTTGTTTTGGAATACCTAATAGAATTCATGGAGCCAACCCCCATCCGCGCTTATTTTCACTCTCTTTTTGTATATTGAACACACCACGTTTGTGGCGAAATATAGACAGTGTTAATGTTTCAGTTAAATATTATTTTGTTAAGTGATGATGGGAAATAAGAAACAGGAAATTGTATACTGGGTAATAATTCTATTTAATCTGACTACTTAAACTCAAAAAACGATTCATCACTGTGTCTATTAAAAAGAACATTATCTTTACCTCAATTGCTTTAATAGCAATGTTAGGCAGTCACATCAGTTATGCACAAACAGTTGAAGTCAATGAAGATAGCTTTAAATGTTTAACAGAAATGGCCCCTGTTAGAGGTTTTTTTGTAGACAATCTACTTGGCGATTTACAAGCCACATTAGCCGCAGCTGAAACGGTTAATGGAGCGGTTTACCCAGTTGGCTCTGTCGTGCAATTCGTCCCAACCGAGGTTATGGTCAAACGTGAAAAAGGCTATAACGTTGTGACAAAACGCTGGGAGTTCCTTGATTTGGCGGTGTCTGAAAAGGGCTCAGAAATAACGGTACGTGGTACCTTTGAAGTGGTCAATAAGTTTGGTGGCAATTGTTTTGGTTGCCGTATAAAAGCGAAGCCGGAATTTGATCTCATCTGTGAGCACTGTCGACCATGACAAATTTGGGTTTGCATGAATACCCATAAAAACCATCAAAATATCAGTTTGCAACATGGGCAGAGAAGGTTTTGCTCTGAACGTCGATAAAGCCGGATTGCTTGCTAGACTTTTTTAAAAATGCCGTTTATTCTAAATATTATAAGACTCGCTCAATTGGCGTCATTAACATCAATCTAGTCACAGGCGTATCTGGAAGCGGTATGGTGGATCTGAGTCGTTGTGGATGATTTAGAAGCAATGGCGACCTAAATCAAACACGCCGGCCAAGCGAGCGGCAAAACACAGCCAGAAGCCAACGTGGAAGTAGCGAAAAAACCTCTAACCCCTAATATCGCTTACCTTGTGTGAGTGTATTTGCAGACCGAAGCAATGGAAATATGAAAAAAGTCATATTAGATGCAGTGGATATCCGTATTTTGAGTGCCGTGCAGCAGCACGGACAAATAAGTAAAACGAGACTCTCAGAGCTGGTCAACCTGTCGCCGACACCCTGCTGGATTCGACTGGAAAAACTCAAAAAAGCTGGGTACATAAGGGGGTATCGAGCTGAGATTGCCATCCATAAAATGCTTGAATTTACAACAGTGATTGTTACCGTTTCACTTAAGACACACCATAGAGCAGACTTTCAGCGCTTTGAATTATGCATTCAAGGGGTTAATGAAATAGTAGAATGTAGCGCAACGGGGGGGGGATTCGACTATGTGATGAAAGTCATTACCGCTAGCCTCAATGATTTTCAAAATCTTATGGAGGATTTACTCAACAAAGATATAGGCATTGAGCGTTATACTATTTATGTGCTCACCAGAGAGGTTAAATCAACACCTCTTAGCTTGTCGAAACTATTAGGAAACATAACAAATTCTGTCGCTATTTAGTCTCATTTCTTTAAACGTTCTTGCCTACATTTTGAAAATGTAGGCCGCACAAGACGCCGCGATAAGAACGTCGCTAATATCCATAGAGCAGAGATGCGAAAGATGCCGTCCCCTGGCATGCGCTTTTACCTGTGCTTATCATTGAACCACTCGAAGGATGTAAGTCAGAGAAAATAGCATGACCAACGTGTTTTTGCAGACACGCTCATCCATCGTGATATCCAAAATACAATGCAGACGATATTTCGATATCTTAATGTCTCGCCCACGGTGTTGCTAGGCCAACAGGCTCCCGTCATGCTCCGCAAAGAAAGCTGGACGAGTATCCCATGCAACGCTGGGCGGTGTTGTGCTGAGTGAACCGCGCCAATCGTTCTGTTTAGTAGTGTCTGTAGATAGTGTGTGCTCGAAGGCGTTCATACCACCTAAACGGTTTACTTTTCCTTTGAGCATACATAGAGCTGAGATGCCGGGTCGTCACCCACTAACACCCAAGTGAGGCAGGGAGTGATCCAGTGTGTCTGCATATGCCTGACCATCAATGATTGGTATTATGTGTTCTTTTTCTCCATTCATGCAGCATCTGAAACCGCTTGACTACTCGTAAAGTCGGTGCGTTTATTTTTATTCTATCGCCCAGTACCGCAACGCACTTCACTCACTGAGCAGCAGTAAAACATCTGCCCCTAAGATCAGGTATTCTGGGTGTTAGTACCTGGCTTTAATCGGTGGAGGAGGGCCGACCTGCGGCTCCTCCATTTGCGGTGATCCAGTTCCCATTGACGTTGATCCCGCCCAGCGGGAAAAAATGCACCTGCTGGATGCCGAAGTTCGGATGGCGCTCCTTATGGGCGGCAAGCGCAGTCAATAATTCGGTGGGTTCATAGGGCACAAGCAGCTTGCTGATATCCTTTGCCCGGCGTTGCAGTACCCGTATGCTTGGGCCAACGCCGCAAGACAAGGAGTATTTGATCAAGGTATGCAGCTTAGCCGGACCGGCTACGCCGATATGGATTGGTAGATTAATACCTTCGGCCGCTAGCCGGTCGGCCCAAGCGATGACACCAGCGGCCTCGAAACAAAACTGGGTGGTGAGCGCCACACGGGCATCGGTGCGCTCGGAAAAAGCCTGTTTCCACTTTAGGGATTGCATCACCATAGTGTCGGAACCATCGGGGTCGATATCGCGGTTGCTTTCGGGATGACCCGCGAAGTGCAAATCTTTGAACCCGTCGAAAAGCCCCGTCTCAATCATTTGCATCGAATCTTTAAATTCGCCGGCTGGGCTAGTCACACCACCGCCCAAGAGCAGTCCTTGATCTACGCCGGCCTCGCCCTGATATTGAGCGATCCATTCGGCTAGCTCGGCCCTATCCTTAATGAGGCGAGCGGGAAAATGGGGCATGACCGGGAAGCCCTCATCGGCCAGACGGCGAGCCGTGCGCACCATATCTTCGATTGGTGTTCCCTCTAAATGGGCTATATAAATGCGGGTGCCTTTTGGCAGAATATCGCAAAACCTCTCCACCTTATCGGCGGTCCGTGGCATCACCTCAATCGAATAGCCGCTGAGAAAGTTCTCCAGCAAGTGGGATGTCTTATCCTCTGAGCTGGCAGCGGAAGGTTTGTGAAATAAAGAGAGCATCCCCATAAAATTTATCCTACGTAATGATGGGTGGTCTAACCCTGTTTTTTTAAAGATTAATCCGCGCTTGCAGGCTCTTCGATAGGCCTTTTACTCTCTGGTTAGAAGGACCTCGAGTACTTGCAACACGATATACATTGTGCTTATTTGTTTGCTGATATTGCGTCGCCGCAATTTTCTTTTTGGGATCAAAGAACGGCTTTTCGACAACGGTGGCCGTTGTTTTTCCGTTAGGTGTCTGAACGTCGAAACGGGTGCCCAGTGCCGCTTGTTCTTTGCCAACCATTGCCAATGCAATATTGAGCTCCAGACGCGGGGAAAACACTGCTGAAGTTACCTTGCCTACTTGTTGGCCATCTTTTTCCAGAGCCCAAAACCTAGAGTTAGGTCCCGTCAGAGCAGGTCCATCGATAACTAAACCAACATGCTTGCGTGATACCCCGTTTTCACAGATACGTTTAAGTGCAGACTTACCGATGAAGTCTGCCTCGATATCCAATGCGACTAAGCGATCCATGCCCAATTCATAGGGATTGGTGTTGATGTCCATATCTGCATGATAGGACAGCATCCCTCCCTCAATACGGCGAATTGACGAAGTGTGACCCGGCTGAAGACCGAACGGAGCACCTGCGGCCATGATTGTCTCCCACAGCTCATCCCCTCTGGAACCATCCTGTAGATATAATTCATAGCCAATTTCGCTTGACCAACCGGTCCGGGAAATGATCAGTGGAATACCGTTAAGGTCATATTCCTGCAGCCAGAAATACCGAAGGTCGGTGATACTTTCGCCAAATAGCGCTTGCATAATTTTTACGGACTGGGGACCTTGTAACTGGAGTGGCGAAACATCCGGTTCGTGGATTGCGACATCTAAACCGGCGTTAATCGCGACGCCCTGAGCCCAGAGCAAAATATCACTGTCAGCCAGCGAGAGCCAGAAGCGGTTTTCCTCGAGACGAAGCAGGATAGGATCGTTCAAAATTCCACCTTCAGCATTGGTGATCAATATATATTTACACTGGCCTATAGCAAAGTTGGTAAGGTCTCGCGGAGTCAACATCTGAACAAACTTTGCAGCGTCAGGACCGGTGATCTCTACCTGACGCTCAACGGCAACATCACAAAGAATGGCTGTGTTAACCAAATTCCAGAAATTTTGCGTAGGGTCACCAAAATCCCGCGGGATATACATGTGGTTATACACAGAGAAACCTTTGGCACCCCATCGCAAGGTTGCATCGAAATAAGGTGATTTACGAATTTGGGTTCCAAAGCCAAATTCTTGTTGTTCTTGTTTAGCCATTACTTACTCCTCATATTGTGCGACAAGCTCTATAGAGTGTCATTACACAGCGTTCAACATCCTTGAACAGGGTAAATAATATTCGGAGTTTGCACACAGAGTGGCCTAAACAGATGCTACAAAAATGATCAATTGGACTTTTTTTTTACCTTCATTAGACCATTGGGTCTAAAGTCAAAAAAAACGGTTCTAAAACGTCTTACTTTCACGTAATAAGTGCGTAGCCTGATTAGTTAGAGAAAATCGAATCAGCGTCACTTGCAAGGGGCAAATGCCATCAGGATGACAGCACAAATAGTCCGTTTATAACATAAAATACTCATAGAACAGCAGCGCATAAGGAATGTTCGGATGGTGTCTAAAGACCTAAGCAGTGGGGAATCGGCACATACCAGTCCCGATGGGTAGTCAATAGATGCTGCACACCATCAGCATGAACGAGCGCTCAGCTTCATTGAGATGAAAGAGATATGAAACAGATGTGAATATGGAAAATATGAGTTAACGTGTACTAGACACTAAAACGCATATAGTGAGCCCATCGACTCGTCGCTCTGTTAGCGTTGTGCCACAACCATATTATGAACCTAAAAAAGATGAGGCAGCTCAACCATAGCGCGAAGAATAGCTGCAAAGGTCTAAAAATAACAAGTAGGTATGCTTATCAATCACCATCATTATTCGGATGACTATCTCAAACAGATACTTAGCGAAGTCAAAACCATTGCCCTAGTGGGAGCCAGTCCACGGCCCGAGCGAGATAGTTATCGATGCATGGAGGCACTGATTAAAGCTGGTTACAGGGTGATCCCTGTTAATCCTCGCGAGGCGGGCAATATGATCCTCGGTCAGTGCTGTTATGAGTCGTTAGCCTCTATCGGACACCCTGTAGATATGGTCGATATCTTCCGTTCGTCAGAAGCCGCCTTGGGTGTGACCGAAGCGGCGATCGCGATTGGCGTCAAGGTGGTCTGGATGCAGCTTGAAATTTTTAACCAACAGGCCGCCGAATTGGCACAGGCTGCTAATATTAAAATTGTGATGGATCGTTGTCCAAAGATAGAATTAGAAAAACCCTATTGGACGGGTAAAGAGAGCTCAGGCTTACCCCGTGCACAAAAACCAGGCAGGAGAGACCACAATGTTAAATCAGTTGAGCAATGATATCTTACTCAGTGAGGTGTCTGAGGGTATTCTAAGGCTAACATTAAATGATCAAAAGCGTCGTAACGCCTTGTCTGAAAGAATGATAGCGCAGCTATCCGAAGCATTTTCAAAGGCCGCTCTAGACTCATCTGTCCGTGTGATTGTATTAGCGGCTAAAGGCCCTGCGTTCTGTGCAGGCCATGATCTGAAAGAGATTAACGCGGCTCGGTCAGATCAGGACAGAGGCCAAGCTTACTTTACCTTATTGTTTGATACCTGCGCGGCATTAATGCAGCTTATTGTGAGCAACCCTAAACCCGTCATTGCAGAGGTGGCAGGGGTGGCCACAGCGGCGGGCTGCCAGCTAGTGGCAAGCTGCGATCTGGCGATGGCTGCAGACGCGGCGCTATTTGCTACTCCTGGGGTAAATATTGGTCTCTTTTGCTCTACACCTATGGTGGCTTTATCCCGCAATGTCTCTAATAAGCATGCGCTGGAAATGCTGTTAACTGGCGATATGATCGATGCGCAACAGGCTCAGCAAATTGGATTGATCAATCACTCTTTTAGCACCGCGCAATTAACGGAGAAAACAATGGCGATGGCCGCCAAGATCGCGAAAAAATCATCCATGACATTAGCACTGGGCAAGGAGGCATTTTATAAGCAGGCAGAAATGCCGCTCACCGATGCCTATATTTATGCGTCTGGGGTGATGGTCGATAATATGCTTAAGCAGGATGCCGTAGAGGGAATTGATGCCTTTATTGGAAAACGCGCTCCTGACTGGCAAGACAAGTAAGCGCGTGTATGACTAACATCTATGATCAGGACCTCGACCAAAATAAGGCCAATCATCAGCCCCTGACGCCTTTGACATTTCTGGAGCGTGCAGCGACTGTATTTCCTGATCATATTGCGGTGATCCATGGTGAAGTACAGATAAGCTATGCTGAATTTTATCGCCGCTGCCGGCAGTTTGCGTCGGTATTAGCTGGGTATGGCATTGGGCGCGGTGACACCGTATCCGTGATGTTGGCGAACACGCCAGCCATGCTAGAGGCTCATTATGCTATTCCTATGTGCGGTGGGGTGCTGCACGCAATGAATACCCGGTTAGATGCTGGCGTTATTGCGTTTCAGTTGGATCATGTACAGAGTCAGGTACTGATCACCGACACTGCATTCTTCGAGACTATCTCTACTGCCCTTGAGTTGGCCAATGTGAAGCCCTTGATTATTGATTATATGGACCCGGTATTCCCGCAAGCGGGAGATAGTTTGGGTAGTCATGACTACGAAGCATTAATGGCCTCTGGGGATCCCGACTTCGTCTGGTTGATGCCTCTAGATGAATGGGATGCCATAACGGTTAACTATACCTCGGGTACTACTGGCGATCCCAAGGGCGTAGTGTATCACCATCGCGGAGCCTGCCTCTTAGCGCAAGGTAATGTGATTACGGCTTCTATACCTAAGCATGCAGTGTATCTTTGGACGTTGCCGATGTTTCATTGCAATGGTTGGTGTTTTCCTTGGACTATGTCAGTGATCACAGGCACGCATATCTGTCTGCGTGAGGTTCGCACCGACGCTATCTGGGCGGCCCTGGCCGATCATCAGGTAACCCATCTCTGTGGAGCGCCAGTTGTGATGTCAACGATCTTAGCCGCTCAAGAGCACCAAAGGCCTGCGCTGCGACAAGCCGTTGAGTTTTTTACGGCCGCCGCGCCGCCCCCCGAATCGGTGCTTTTAGAGATGCAGCAGGCGGGATTTAATGTGACCCACCTTTATGGTTTAACAGAAGTCTATGGCCCAGCTGTGATCAATGACTGGCACACAGACTGGGACACAATGACCGTGACACAGCAGAGCGCGCTCAAAGCACGACAGGGTGTGCGATACCATGCCCTAGAAGAACTCGATGTGCTTGACCCAGAAACCATGTATCCAGTAGCCCGAGATGGCGAAACCCTAGGCGAGGTGATGTTCCGTGGCAATGTAGTGATGAAAGGTTATTTAAAGAATAAACAGGCCACAGATGAAGCGTTTATGGGAGGGTGGTTTCATTCCGGCGATCTCGGCGTAATCTACCCCGATGGCTACATTCAGTTAAAAGATCGCTCCAAGGATATTATCATTTCAGGTGGAGAGAATATTTCGTCGATTGAAATTGAAGAGGTATTATACAAGCATCCTCAGGTAATGGCAGTCGCTGTAGTGGCCATGCCCCATTTGAAATGGGGAGAGACGCCCTGTGCCTTTGTTGAGTTGGCCCCGAATGCACATGTTTCAACTGATGATTTGATTGATTGGTGCAAACCGCAACTGGCTAGCTTTAAGGTGCCCCGCCAGTTTGTCTTTGAACCCATAGTTAAAACCTCGACCGGTAAGGTTCAAAAAGTTTTACTGCGACAGCAGGCCGCAAAATTATCAGAGGAAAAAGGGATTTAATCCCCGTAATGATATGGACAATGCCATTGTTGGCTTGAGTTCGCTCGTTTAAGTGATAATCACCATAGAAATGAGCGATATTAAACAGATAAATTTGTAAGCCCTTCCTTCCATCGTGGCAGTATTAAACTTAGCCAGGTGGAATGGGTATAGATGCCCTTTTTTGTTTTGGGATGCTTCGTCAAATTAGTGGTTTCAGGCGGCCAGTCGCGTTTTCATGACTACTTTTTGGAACGTTACCGCTGCACGGCAACACATTCATACCGTTTTAGTACAGGTCGAGGTAAACGAATTTTTAGAGCATATCGTAGGGGCTAGGGTATTTAAGGTGTATACCGAGTATACCTAGGCTGCTACTGGCATCAATTAGTTTACCCCTTGCTTGTCCTGGTTCTGCGATAAATGAGGGGGCAGCAATACTGAGCTGCTGGGCCGCCCAAGTATAATAATCTTGTCTGGTAGGATGTTCTAAGGCGCTGAGCAATAGAGTATGTCCCCAAAGCTCATTTTTTATCACAGATTCAATACTTTGAATAACATCCTCTTGATGCACTAAATTAACCACCTTGTTTGGCGCTGCAAGTTCAGTTTTTCCTGCTAGGTAGTGTGCTGGATGCCTATCTTTTCCAACGAGCCCAGCAGGTCTAAGTATGGTGTTTTTCGCAACAAAATATTGTTGTACTATTTGTTCAACCTTTAAATTGATTTTGCCCGATACAGTCATTGGGTTCGTTGGACTTTTTTCTGAAAAGATTGCGTTTTGATCACCATATACTGATGTAGTACTGACAAAAATAACGTGTTTAATCTTGCTATTGACAGCTTGTCTTAATAAGTCATCCATATGGGTGCTGAATGCATCAAAAAATGTTGCTTTGCGGCCAACAGGAATATTTAAAATGAGTAAGTCACTGTTGAAAAGTGGCGCAAATTTTTCATGAGTAAGTGAGGCACCTAGCTCGAACTGTACACCAGTGAATCCCTGTGAACGTAATGGTGAACAACCCACTTCAGAACGGCTTGTGGCCACAATATCGTGGCCACTTTTTTGAAGACTCTTTGCAAGGGGCAATCCCAACCAACCACAGCCTATCACTGCTATTTGCATTCATGTTGTCCAATGAGTATTTACACAAACATTATCACATACGTTGTGGTTGGTCGTGCACTTGGATAACATCTAATCCTGCTAGTTGTTTAATTTGCTGCAATTTTGTTTCCGCAAAATCTACTTGGGCAAGGGTCGAGCACAAGGCATCTGCTTTTTCCTCTAACGCTGTGGCTTGATATGCCACTTTTTGTTCCATTTGTTCGCCAAAACGTTGCATTTTTTGTTCAAATTCACCCATGTCACCATCACTAAACATAAGTTGTGTGCCTATGGCTACCATTAAGTGACCAACTGAATCTGTGACCAAATTTTCGATAGCGTCCTCAAATTGCGCTTCCCATTGTTCGCCAAAAAACTCGCCGTTTTCAAACGATTCGGAATGCAAACGAATGTCGCCATTATCTGCGTAAAAGTTATATTGGATTTGCTGATCAAGCTTGTGTAATTTGTCAGATAAATCGGTTAGTGCCATATTATCTGAGCCTAATAATTCTGTGAACACCTCGTTTAATGCGGTACTTGCCAGCGCGACTGCATCTGTCGCTATCGCTGCAGCTTGCGGCACAGCTTGATTGATACCGTCATAATATTTATCAACCCAGTGTTGTTGTTCTGCATTCAGAGTCAAAGCGATACCGTCAATATACAATGTTTTATCTTGGTCAATGGTCAGGCGGGTATCGTTGTCTAAAGTGGCTGCCAATACGTGGTTTTCTAATTGCATGTTGCCACTGAGCTCAACATTACACGTATTGTTTGAATCTAAGGCAAAGACTGGAAGTGAGCAACAAACTATAGCTGCAGCAAATAACATAGTACGCATTTTATTCTCCTAATTAGTTAATCATGGTCTGCCCGTTGAACAGAGCAAAGCTTAGGCCAGAAATAAAAAGCCATTAAAAACAATGAGATAATCTTTACTTGAGATTGAGTTAGGTTAATTTTAGAGGGGCAAGTAGTGAACAAGACTAATAAATGAGCATTTAGGCCACTCTGTTAAGTTAATGGGCGATACACGATAGATAAATACGCAATATACCTTTTTCTTTTTATGTCTTTTAGCATTCTGGATTTTTGGTGCATAATGTGCACAGTTTGATAGATATAGGAATTAACTGATGAGTAATTGGTACGAACCCATTTTATTTGGTTTTACATTAATCACCTTCGTTTTAGGTATTAGCAGCATTATTATGAGTTTTTTACCCACCCCAGAAGGTGTCAATGTGATGCAGTCCAAGGTTGAGTACGGCTTTTTTGGTGCGTCGGCTTTGGCCTTATTTGCCCTGTTTGTCTATGCCTTAGCTACGGCTTAGTCTTGTTTGGCCTGATGTTGGGGGAGAGCTTCACATCAGTTTGTTTGGGGTCTATCGCTAACACGTTGATAAGCTCTTAGTTTGAACGCTGGCAAAATTGCCAGTAAGTGATCAAAAATATCGCTTTGGATCCCTTCATAATTTACCCAGTTTTTATCTGCACAAAAACAATAAATTTCTAATGGCAGGCCAAGTTCTGTAGGTGGTCTCTGGCGCACCATTAACGTCATGCTTTTGTTAATATCGGGATGATTTTCTAAGTATGCCTGCATGTAAGCGCGTAATGTGCCAATGTTGGTGAGCCTACGACTATTGACTAAATCTGTAGTGTCGATGTGTTGTTCACTGTGGAAACGTTGCAGTTTTTCAAGTTTTGCTTGGATATAACTCTTTATGTAGCGAATTTTAGTAAATTCATCCAACATATTCTGGTCACAAAAACGGATGCTTTGGATATCGATATTCAGTGAACGCTTAATACGACGTCCACCACTTTCGGTCATGCCGCGCCAATTCTTTACTGGCTCAGAAATCAGTGCGTAAGTGGGAATAGTAGAGATTGTTTTATCCCAATTTTGCACTTTGACAGTCGTTAAGCCAACCTGTAATACATCTCCATCTGCGTCATATTTGGGCATTTCAATCCAGTCACCAGTATTGACCATACGATTTGCTGCTATTTGGATACCAGCAACAAACCCTAAAATAGTATCTCGGAATAACAATAAAAGTATGGCAGTGACTGCGCCTAACCCAGAGAGCAATAATAATGGTGACTTGTCCATCAAATTAGAGATGATCAATAAGCCTGCAATGATCACCACAAACAATTTAGCCACTTGGATGAAACCCGCAATAGGTGCCTTTTTAGCAAAATTCGAGGCATTATAACTATCTTCTATCGTGTTCAGTAAGGCACTGAGCGCCATCACTGCAGAGATCAGCACATAAATAACCGCAGTTTTTTGCAAAAACGTTAACAGTGTTGGGTTTTCAATGAGTAATTGGCTGAGTAGATAGATAACAAGGGCGGGGACAATATGCCCGATGCGTTTGAAAAAACCATGTTGATGTAATTCGTCGTCAAATTTGTTTTTGCTCTTACTGACCAGTTTCCGTAAGCGGCTATTGAGAATGCTTTTGGTTAGCCAATTAGCTAGCCAAGCGAGCAGTAAAATACCTAGCAAGGCTACCCCTTGAAATATCCAGCTTTTGGGGGTGGCCTGAATACCCAAATGTGCGAACAGCGATAAAAGAGTATCTGTAATATAATGACCTTCTTGCATTTAGTTTGTCCCTTTTAAATGTGTAATAAGTTTATCTTTGTTTTGCCAAACCGAATTTAACCAATTCTGAAAACCATGTTTAAAGTCTTCATCATTAAAATAGTCACCCATTATTTCATCCGTCACTGGATGTACATTAACCCGTAGCACGACCTTTTTTAGACGACCGCTTAACATTGCCATCATGGGGCTACCTTGGGTATCAGGATAAATGACAGTCATATCCAGCACACTTGTAAATAACTCACCCATAGTGGCGAGGGTAAACGCAATGCCGCCTGCTTTAGGTGGTAAAAGGTTTTCAAATGGACTTTTTTTAATTTTTTGTTTTTCTGGTGTAAATCGATTACCTTCGACAAAGTTGATGACTGTAGTCGGCATCTGACGGAATTTCTCACAAGATTTTTTAGTGGTCGTTATATCTTTACCTTCTAGGTGGGGATTTTTTTGCAAGAAGGCTTTGCTGTAGCGTTGCATAAAAGGCATGTCTAATGCCCATGCGCCAAGGCCTACAAAAGGTAGCCAAATCAATTCTTTTTTAAGAAAAAATTTCGGCGCAGGAATTTTTCCAGCAGCAAAATCAGTTAATAAAATAATATCTAGCCAGCTCAGGTGATTCGATACAATCAGATACCATTCTTGCTTGCTCAGCTCACCTTCCACTACATAATCTAATTCTACTTTATTCATACATTTGATTAAGGCCACACTACAAAATCCAAATGCACACATCATCATATTCAATATGATATTAAGGGGCTTAGTGATAAAAACAAAAGGCAGAATAAATTTTATCAATCCAAGAAAAGTGATGCATAGTGCCCAAAAAGCCAGACTGATCATTTGTAAAGTCAAATGCACAGGGAACACAATAAAACCAGGGAATACACTAAACATCTCGTGGTTTCTCGACTAAAAGTGACTGCAAATCTTGGTCTTTTTGCTCCCACAGTTCTGTTAGCCATCGTTGAAATTTGACCCTTTGTATATGGTCGTCAAAGTAGTCAGGCCCATAGGCATCGCTATTGAGTAATTCTTGAATAGACAATACTTTAATCTGGACTTGTACATTGTTGACTTTTCCGCAGACAAATTCCCAGTAAGTGGGCGTCCCTTCTGGATAATGAATAGTCACATCGAGTAATTTATGTAGCTGTTCTCCCATGGCCCCTAACACAAAAGCCATGCCGCCAGCTTTGGGCTTAAGTAAATATTGAAACTTTGCCCCTTGGCGCGTTCGTTTTTGTTCGGTTAACCGCGTACCTTCTACAAAATTCATGATACTCACTGGCTTAAAGGTGAATTTTTTGCAAGCCTTGCGGGTGTTTTCTAAATCTTTGCCTTTTAAGTGAGGATATTTGGCTAATAACGCTTTACTGTATCTATGCATAAAAGGAAAGTCTAACGCCCACCATGCTAGACCAAGAAAGGGCACCCAAATTAATTCTTTCTTTAAGAAAAATTTTAGAAAAGGAATTTTACGATTAAAAATACGCTGCAACACTAGGATATCAACCCAAGATTGATGGTTTGATATCACCAAGTACCAATCTTTTTGGCTTAACCCTTCTAGACCCGAAGCTGCAAATTTTGTGCGACTAAATAGGTTCTGATTGACACTGTTGACGGATATCCAAAACGTGGCGCACCCATCTAGCAAATAAGACATAAACGTTTGCCATATTTTGATGGGTATTAACTTCAGAAATGAACAAATTAAAATCGGTATCAACCAAAATAGGGTGTTAATAAAATAACCTAATGAGGATATTGCCCCAAACAAGGAGGAAAAAAGTGTTAAAAACATACTGTAAAATATCATCACAAAAATAAAACTAAGATAAGTTTAAACTAAAATCGTGTTTGATATGTGACTGTAATTTTTTCAGGCTGTGTGGACACAGAATTTTACTTGTCTAACCGAGATTTTTGAATATGAAATGTGTATTATCGCCAGCCACCAAATTATTTTTTTGTCTCTATCAATGGTCAATCATCTTATGAAAAAACAAATTTTAATTTTTGCAGGAATGGCCGCTTTGTTATGCCTTACTGCCTGCAATGTGAAAGATCCCAATCAAGACATGAGTCAAGCCGATAAGGGCCAAGTCAAGTCTAACGTTGTGCCAGTAGGTATAAAGAAAATCACTTCTGTAGCTAAAAAGGGTGATGAAATTGTTATTCCTTTTACTAAGTACCAGCTCGATAATGGACTTACTGTTATTTTGCACCCTGATAATTCAGACCCCTTGGTGCACGTAGACATTACTTACCATGTGGGTTCTGGTCGTGAAGAGGCTGGTAAGTCAGGCTTTGCCCACTTCTTTGAACACATGATGTTTCAAGGTTCGGAAAATGTAGCGGATGAGCAGCATTTTGGTTTGATAACCGAATCTGGTGGCACATTGAATGGTTCTACCAATACCGACCGTACTAATTATTATGAGACAGTCCCTTCTAATCAATTAGAGCGGATGCTTTGGTTAGAAGCGGATCGTATGGGGTTTTTTCTAGACGCTGTTACCAAAGAGAAATTCGAAAATCAGCGTGAAACCGTTAAAAATGAACGGGGTCAAAATTATGATAATCGTCCTTATGGACTGCTTAGGGAAAGAGTGGGTGAAGCACTTTTCCCTGAAGGACATCCTTATTCCTGGTCGACCATTGGTTATATAGACGATCTCAATCGTGCTGACTTGAACGATCTCAAAGCGTTTTTCTTGCGCTGGTATGGCCCTAACAATGCCACGTTAACTATCGGTGGCGACATGGACCAAGCGCAAACATTGGCTTGGGTTAAAAAATATTTTGGAGGCATTCCTCGAGGTCCTAAAGTGACACAACCTGAGTATACTAAGGTGACGCTTGAGAAAGACCGCTACATTTCTATGGAAGATAATGTTTCTTTGCCTTTGGTGTATATGGCGTTTCCCACTGTGCATGCAAATCACCCTGATGAAGCACCACTTGATGTGCTTATGTCTATCCTCGGTAGCGGACAAACGTCACTGTTATATAAGAATATGGTAAAAAACGGTAAAGCTGTTCAGGCCAGTGCCAACCATGGATGCGCAGAGCTAAGTTGCCAATTTACCCTGTTGGCATTGCCTACCCCTGGTAACAGCTTGGCCCAATTAGAAACTATTATGCGTGCTTCACTGGATGAATTCGAACGCAGAGGTGGGGCGACCGACGACGATATAGAACGTGTTAAGGCAGGTATTGTCTCGGGTATGGTTTACGGACTGGAAAGTGTATCTGGAAAAGTGGGCCAACTTGCTGCATATGAAACTTATCGTTCAAATCCAGATGGGATTAGTGATGATATTGCTCGATATGAAAATGTCACTAAAGACGATGTGATGCGAGTTTATAAAACCTTTATTAAAGACAAACATTCTGTAGTCATGAGCATCGTGCCTAAAGGGCAGGCACAAAGTATTGTTAAAGCAGATACTTGGCAACGGTATGAACGCAATATCCCAGAAAATAGGGGTGATAATAGCTTAGTATTGCGCCCCGGTGTGTCTGATTTTGATCGGACTGTTATACCATCACCTGGCAATAACCCCAGTATTACAGTCCCTGATATATACCGGGTTGATATTAAAAATGGTATTAAAGTATTGGGAGCAATAAATGAAGAAGTCCCCACTACTACCATGCAACTGCTGATAGCTGCAGGTCAGACACGAGAGAGCATAGATAAGCTTGGTTTAGCTTCTTTAACGGCCTCTATGTTAGAAGAAAACACCTTAAAATCTACTGCTGAAGAATTATCTAACCAACTGCAGAAATTAGGTTCAACTGTGAGCTTTGGCGCAGGTGACAAGTTTACCACCCTTAGAATAAGAACCTTGTCTAAAAACCTTGATCCAACCCTTGCCATTGCCATGGAACGTTTAACATTACCTAAGTTTGATGCGGCTGATTTTGAGCGTTTGAAGAAGCAACAAATTGAAGGGTTAAAAAATGCCAAGAAAAATGCTAGCCCAATGGCCACAGAAATCTTCAGTAAATTGGTTTATGGTTTTGACAATAGTTTTGCCCACTCCAACAGCGGTACCATTGCAACTGTCCAAAAGCTAACATTGGAAGATGTTAAGGGGTTTTACAAAGCGCATTATGGGCCAGCGAATGCCGAATTAATTGTTGTGAGCGACCTTGATGAAAAAAGCATTACCAAACGATTAAAGTCACTTAATAACTGGAAAGGTGAATCAACCGAAATGCCAGCTATTAAAGCATTTCCTGAATTGGCAGTCGGTAATTTGTATTTTATCGATAAGCCAGATGCCGCGCAGTCAGAAATACGTATCGGTAAACGGGCTTTGAAGTATGACGCTACGGGTGAGTATTATCGCACAGACTTAATGAACTATAACTTAGGGGGGGCTTTTAATAGTCGTATTAACCTTAATTTGCGGGAAGATAAGGGGTATACCTACGGAGCCCGTTCGTTCTTTAACGGCAATGACTTCAGAGGTGTGTTTAGGGCTCAAGCTGGAGTGCGTGCGGATACAACAGCGGATTCTATTTTACAATTTAGGAATGAAATAAACGCATTTAAAGAAAACGGCCTCACAGATGAAGAGCTGATATTTATGAAAAGTGCTATTGGTCAGCGTGATGCTAGAGCTTATGAAACGCCCAATCAAAAACTAAAATTCTTATCAGAAATTATGACTTACGGTCTTGATAAAACTTTTGTAGACGAGCAAAACACAATTTTAGTGAATATTGGTAAAGCGGAGCTAAACTTACTAGCGGCTAAACATCTCAAACTTGATGAGATGATCACAGTAGTGGTCGGTGACAAAGCCAAGGTTATGGATAGTCTTCAACCTATGTTTGACAATATTGTAGAGCTTGATGAAGAGGGTAAACCGCTTTAACCTTTCTTCTTGAATTAACTTAAAAGCCAGCATTTTTGATCCATGGTGGCTATTTTTGTTAAAGTTCAGTCCTAAATGCGACCCCTACGCCATAGATATTAAAGAGCAGTAAGGAAGAACTACAGTGATTAATCAAGCAAACACTATTTTAAAAAGCATCTTCGGCTTTGATCAGTTTCGTGAGTCGCAAGAAGCTATTATCAGCAACGTGTTACACAAACAAAATACTCTGGCTATTATGCCAACGGGTGGCGGAAAATCTTTGTGTTACCAGATCCCAGGTACAGTGTTTGATGGTTTGACCATTGTTATTTCACCGCTTATCTCCTTGATGCAAGACCAAGTTAGGCAGCTTAACGAACTGGCTATTCCTGCCTGTGTGCTGAATAGTTCACTTTGTGACAGTGATTATCAAAATAACTTAGATGCCATCAAGCAACAGCAAATTAAACTGTTGTTTCTGGCACCAGAAACCGCGCTGCAAACTAGTATTTTAGAGCTACTAACCAAGTGTGACGTGGCGTGTATTGCCATTGACGAGGCCCACTGTATTTCAGAGTGGGGGCATGACTTTCGCCCAGAATATCGTCAGCTTAATCGGCTTATTGAATGTTTCCCCAAAGCTGTATGTATTGCCTTAACGGCGACTGCTACACCGAGAGTGCGTGAGGACATTAAGCGGCAACTCAATATAGTCGACAGTAGCGAGTTTATTTCTAGTTTTGACCGCCCTAATTTATTCATTGGCGTGGTTCCTAAAGATAATCCCTACCAGCAGTGTAAAACCTTTGTTGAACAACACCCGGAGCAGTCGGGGATCATTTATTGCCAATCGCGCAAAGGGGTAGATGAGCTTACCGCCAAACTAAAACAGGATGGATTTTCAGTGCTGCCTTATCATGCAGGGCTGAGCAGTATTAAACGCAGCGAATACCAAGAACGTTTTATCCGTGATGATGTCAACATTATTGTGGCGACTATCGCCTTTGGTATGGGCATTAACAAGCCCGATGTACGTTATGTTTTACATTACGATTTGCCCAAAAATATTGAAGGGTATTATCAACAAATTGGTCGTGCTGGTCGTGACGGTTTAGACGCTGATTGTTTACTATTATTTGGTTACGGTGACACAGGTAAAATTCGTTTTTTTATCGATCAGATGAGTAATGAGCAAGAAAAACGTCTGGCTAATATGCACCTTAATCAAATGTTAGCGTTAGCCGAAGCCGAAGATTGCAGACGTACTCCACTACTCGAATATTTTGGCGAAAAGTCGACAAAAGAAAATTGCGGCAACTGTGACAACTGCACCGGTGAGAGCAAAGAAAAATCAGATTTAACTGTACCCGCACAGAAATTTTTGTCATGTGTGCATCGTACCGGTCAACGTTTTGGTGCTAGCCATATTATTGATGTATTGCGTGGTTCCAGTGCCGAAAAAGTGCTGCAAAACCAGCATAATTTGCTGTCAACTTACAACATTGGCAATGAGTACAATAAAAAGCAGTGGATGACGTTGGCGCGGCAATTGATTCAAAAAGGGCTGCTGAACCAAGAAGAACAATTTGGCGGCTTAAAGCTCACACAAAAAGCCGGTGACGTATTAAAAGGTAAAGCGGCATTTTATGCCTTGTTGCAACAACCTGTCGCGACTAGTAGCCAACCATCTAAAACCCTGGCTAATCCAAGTGATCAACAATTGGTCGCGATATTAAAGGCTGACCGTAAACGTTTAGCTGATGCAGCCAACCTGCCTCCTTACGCCATTTTCTCTGATCGCACACTCAACGAAATGGCGTATTACTTTCCCCACTCTCAAGAAAACTTGTTGCGTATTCATGGTGTAGGGCAAGCCAAACTAGATAAGTATGGTGAGCATTATCTAGCCCTTATCAGCGATTATTGCCAGCAACATAATATTGAAGAAGTGGCGAATAATCAAACGGCCAGCAAAACAACGGTGAGTAAAAGCACGAGTGGCAACGCCAGTATCCGCAGTACAGAAATCGTCAGCGCTTATCAACAGGGACAATCTATTGCGTCTTTAGCCGAGCAGTTTAAGGTAAAAGACGGCACCATCATTAATCACCTATATCGTTATGCGCAAGATGGGTATAAGTTTGCACAACCCACATTGCTGTTAGAGCAATCTGGTTTGAGTCAAATCCATATTGATGCCGCTTTAGCCGCATTTGCAGAGCATTCCCATGAGCGACTCAAACCTGTTTACGACAGTCTCAACGAACAAGTCACTTATGATCAATTACATCTACTTAGGATATATTTTGTTAGTCAGTTGGATGAATAACCTCAGTCCATAAATCAAACTCACGTTAAACAAGCTCCACTAGTGCTGACAAGCGAAATCAGCTAAAATACGCGCCCTAAAATTCCACATTGGCAATATAATGATGACCCAACCAATCAACCGCACTATTTCTGTCGCGCCAATGCTGGATTGGACAGATAAACATTGTCGGTATTTCCTTAGGCAGATTTCACAACATGCGCTTTTGTATACCGAGATGGTCACCACTGGGGCGATTATTTTTGGCAAAGGCGATTATCTTGGGTTTAACCAAGAAGAGCACCCAGTCGCATTACAACTTGGCGGTTCTAACCCGACTGACATGGCTCGCTGCGCCAGTGAAGCGCAGAAGTACGGTTATGATGAAGTCAATATTAATGTGGGCTGCCCTTCTGATCGTGTGCAAAATGGCAGGTTTGGTGCGTGCTTAATGGCTGAGCCTGAAACTGTGGCTGCATGCATTAACAGTATGCAGGCAGAGATAGATATACCCGTTACAGTCAAGTCGCGTATTGGCATTGATGATATGGATGAATACGAAGACTTAACCCGCTTTATTGATGTGGTGGCTGCTTCTGGATGCGATACCTTTATTGTGCATGCCCGTAAAGCGTGGCTAAAAGGGTTAAGCCCCAAACAAAATCGTGATGTACCGCCATTGATGTATGACCGTGTATATCAATTAAAACAACAGTTTCCCGATTTACATATTAGTTTAAACGGTGGTGTGAAAACCTTAGATGATGTGCAGCTTCATCTTAATCATCTAGATGGAGTGATGATTGGCCGTGAGGTTTATAGTAATCCTTACATTTTAGCTGAAGTGGACAAACGTTTTTATCAAAACCATTGTGTCAGTAAAACCCGAGCTGAAGTGGTAATGGCGATGTTGCCCTACATAGAGCAGCAAATTTCGATCGGCGTTCGGCCATGGAGTATCGCTAGGCATATGTTGGGGTTGTTTCAAGGCCAGCCTGGAGGACGTATTTGGCGCAGATATTTGAGTCAAAATGGGACTAAAGCCAACGTGGGCGTTGAACTGTTAACTGATGCATTAGATGTGTTACTAGAGGCACAGTCGAAGGCGAAACAATTCCAATCCGAGATGATTGGTTAAATTTACCAAAACAGTGGTAAATTTAACCAAATTTTAGGGGTGAGCAATATGTGTTCACATTTTAACTCCCCAGTTAAAAAACAAAAACAATATAAATCAAATAGATATAAATAATTTCATGATTGGCACAACTATCGCAACGGATACTGCGACTTAAACAATAACTGTTCACACCATTAAAAACAGTTATCACTAACTAAACAAAAGGAAAATATCATGTTTACTAAATCTAAAATCGCTGCCATCGCACTTACTTCTACTCTAGCTTTCGCTTCTACAGCACAAGCCGAAAACGTTTCCTTAGAAAGATATGTCAGCAGTATGGTTCATCAAGCGGTGGAAGTGGCACATCAAGAACTCAAAAACAACGTTCGTTCGGTTGTATTGACTGTTGCCAACAACGTTAGCTTTGATGAAGAAAAAAGTTATATAGCTAACGTTTCTATCACTAACCTTAAAACTGAAAACGTTGGGGCTAGCAAAACCGAAGCTGAATAAGGGGGTGATTATGTTTAATCAAATCTCTTTATTTATTATGTTGTTGACCCCGGTAGTTGCCTATGTGGCAGGGGCGATAATATTTAGCTATGTTGAATGTGTGCGTAAGAGCCCAGCATTGAGCAAATACAACCACATCATCAGCTATCGAAACGGTCTCTAACAGCAGTATTGACCGTTTTGTTTTTATTACCTTGGCTACTTTTACACGACATTAGACTTATCCTTTCCCCTCCAAAATATAATTCCCTAATAATTATCCCTTTATTATCCACTTCAAAAGTTTCGTATGAGCATATTAAGATATTGGTTATATGGATGAGTGCTCATTAGATCTGATTTTTACCAAATTTTTAGCTTTATCGAATTTGATACTTGAATGTGGACTGCAGGACCAACGTTTTCATCATGCTAAATTAGGCTTAAAGCCCTAACAAAAAGTGGCAACAAAATAGAAACCATGACTCCAATATAGTCGTTACGCATTGTTCGTTAGACTCCTAATAATTTACAATGTTGAGACGAAAATACCTTTGATTGTATTAAAAATGACTCCATCCAAACTTTGCCCTGAAGAGAGTTATGAAAGGCGAAATAATTGATTTTTGACTAGCCTATTAAACATCAATTGTGATTTTCGCTAACTACTTAGTCTTTTTGACTAAATTGTTAAGTTTGCTCGAAGTAACCAAATTACATCAGGTTACATAATTAATAAAAAATTCAATAAAATCAGTTGTTTATTTTTATTTGTTAAGTTGGCACAACACTTGTAACAGCTTGGGTAGAGCTGGAATAGCCCAGCAGGAAGTTTATTAATCTTATTGGAGAAATCAAAATGGGTATGTTTACGAGAATGTCAGACATAGTACAAGCCAATATCAATGCCATCTTAGATAAGGCTGAAGAGCCCGCAAAAGTGATTAAGTTACTTATTCAAGAAATGGAAGAAACCTTAGTGGAGTTACGCTCAGTTGCCGCTACTAACCTTGCGGAAAAGAAACAGGTTCAGCGCCAAGTGGACAAACTACAACAACAGATAAATGCATGGCAGGCAAAGGCGACCTTAGCGGTAGAGAAAGACCGTGAAGACTTGGCCAGAGCAGCATTGGTTGAAAAGCACCACAGTCAGCAAAAATTATCAGCTTTAGCTGAGGAGCAAAATGTAGTTGCAGAGTCGCTGTCGACATTACAAGGCGATATGGGAAAGTTGCAAGACAAACTAGTGGAAGCTCGTGCGAAACAAAAATCTCTGATGGTGAGAGAGCGTTCGGTAGCTGTGCGCATGACCGTTAAAAATAAAGCGCATTCAGTCAAAATTGATGACGCGATCATTCGATTTGAGCAATATGAACGCCGAATTGATGATCTAGAGTCACAAGTTGACGCTTACGACTTTGTTAATGAGTCACAAGGTTTACATGCACAGTTCAATCAACTTGAAGCTGAGAGTCAAATTGAGCAAGAGCTAGAAGCTTTACGTAAAAAGGTGGCGTAGTGTTGATTTACCAATTCGCTAGCGGCGACCAACCATTGCCGCTAGCCACAGAAACCTGAGGTCATAGGAGAAAAACATGAGCCGTTATGTTGAAGTCAATAGATTATACAAAGATCCAATACATCGTAAAGTGTCGGGGGTATGTGCCGGTTTAGCGAAACATTGGAGTGTGCCTAGATTGTTAGTGCGAGCAGCCGCTGTAATCTGTTTAATCACATTGCCTACCGTCACTGCTATCGCTTATATCACAGCCACAATCCTGATCCCAAACAGGTAAGGAGTGCATGATGTTTAAAAACATAATGCTAGCTGTGTTGATAGCGATGGTGTTGACGTACAGCTTAAGCCACTTAGCAAACCAGTGGTTTGATTTACATATTTCCTTTACACAGCATGATGTTGAACCTATCACTTCCATTGTCGCACTAACAGGCGTAGTGGCAATCTTGGTGGTAGTGGGGTTTATCATCGCATTTAGCATCTTTGCTGCTATAACTTTTGTCATCATTGCATTAGGGGTTGGGTTGTTTGTTGCCGGATTAAGTGTATTTTGGCCGGTTATCTTATTTACCTTAGTGATTTTTCTTTTAGTGAGAGACAAACAAACAGCCGCCTACTGATGTTATCAACGACCTCGGTCAAACTTTTGTGTTTAATGGATGGTATGTTAATTAAAATTACTGAATAATCAGGGTAATTTTTGATAAATGGGTGATTTATGCTTCGATTAATTATATTGCTGTGTAGCTTAGTAACGGGTGCAATTTACGCTGAAATAATAGTAACAGACGCAACTGTCAGGTTACTGCCTCCTGGTGTACCTAACACAGCGGCATATTTTTCTATTCAAAACAGCTCGGACACCACTCAAATTTTGATCGGTGCTTCGGCGGATTTCGCTACTAAAGCAGAAATACATAACCATATAATGGTTGATGATATGATGCGCATGGAACAACTGTCAGAGGTCGTTATTAACCCAGGTGAGAGCGTGCGGTTTGCTCCAGGTGGCTTACACCTTATGTTATTTGGGCTGAAACAGCCCTTGTTAGAAGGACAGTCTGTAACATTCAGTTTGCAGACCAAAAACGGTGAGTCCATTACCATCACGGCTAATGTCGCCAGGCCGTCTGTACACACACATCATTAGGAAAAAACATGAAACAATATCTTGCACCCAAATGGCTGTTGAGCGCGACGCTACTAATCATCTTTTTATTTTGGATTTTGACGGTGTTCTGGAGCTTCGAGCCTGAATTATTTGAACCTGAATTACTTGCCCAGCAACAGGCTAGCCAGAGAAATGAATCGGTTGTAGCTGGCTACACAATTACCACGAGTTTAATTAAAGTTGCCGAGACCTTGTTAAACAAGTCTGGCGGTTATTTATCAAATGATGTACTGCCGCCTAGTGTCATGATGGACAATATGCCGAGCTGGGAGTTTGGTGCATTAGAAATGACGCGAGATTTGGCCCTAGCGATGCGCCAAGATTTTAGCCGTTCACAAAGCCAATCTTTAGAAAACCCTTTCTTAACCAAAGCCCAACCACAATTCAATATTGATAGCTTAAGTTGGTTGTTGCCTTCTGCAGAGTCCAAGTATCAGGAAGGCATAGATAATTTATATGCCTACAGAAGTAGCCTATCTGATAGCCGCCAACAACAGGGGCAATTCTATGCACGAGCAGATAATTTAAGAGATTGGCTAAAACAGCTTGAGAAACGTTTAGGGAGTTTTTCACAACGTTTGAGTGCCAGTGTGGGTCAAGAGCGTCTGGATACAAGCCTAGCAGGTGATGCTCAAGCTATCCAGTCTACGCCAACGGCAAGTAGACTGGCTGAAAAAACCAGCTGGTGGCAGTTAGACGATAATTTTTATGAAGCCAGAGGTGCAAGTTGGGCATTGATTCATTTCTTAAAAGCAGTAGAAGTGGATTTTGCCGATGTTCTTGAGAAGAAAAATGCCAAGATTAGCCTGCAACAAATCATTCGTGAATTGGAGGCAACGCAAGAATCTTTATGGAGCCCTATTATATTAAATGGCAGTGGATTTGGTACGCTAGCTAACCACTCGTTAGTGATGGCAAACTATATTTCTCGGGCAAATGCTGCTCTAATTGAGTTAAGTGAATTGTTGAATCAAGGATAAATAATGAAAAAACACACACTATCTATTGGATTATTAGCAGTATGTGCAAGTTTTACCAGTCATGCTGACACCTTACTTGGGCTATATGTCGGTGCACAAGGTTGGAATATGGAAACATCAGGTGGGTTTTCAAATGATGGCAGTAATGCTGATTTTAATTTCGAAGATCAGAGTAACGCTAATCTGTATGTGGCTTTTGAACATCCTATTCCGCTAATTCCAAATGTTAAAGTGCAAAGGACTGCTATGGATACACAAGGTGATGTAATCTTGGACGCTCAGTTTACATTCGGTGACAAAGTTTTTGCTGCTAATGGTAATGCCTTTACAGATGTATCATTAACGACTACCGATTTCATCCTGTATTACGAATTGTTTGATAATGATTTAGTTAGTTTCGACTTTGGCCTCAATGCAAAATATATTGATGGGGAGTTTTTGGCTACAGTTGATGGTGAAATTGGTAGAGAAGAGTTTTCTGGACCAGTTCCGATGGTTTATTCACGATTGGCAGTTGGGGTCCCACTGACAGGATTTGGTGCTTTTGTGGAAGGTAGTTTTTTAAGTGTAGATGATCATACAATATCAGATTATCAAGCTGCGATAACTTATAGCTTGATAGAAAACATTGCTATAGATATGACCTTTCAACTTGGTTATCGAGCTGTAACATTGGAGTTAGATGATTTAGATGACATCTATTCTGACCTTGAATTTAAAGGTGTTTACGCAGGAATGGAGGTGCATTTTTAATTTAATCTGATTTGGTTATAAAAAATTAGTTTTTATTCTTTCCGGTTATGAGCTTATATCGCTAATCTATAGTTGTATTCACAACGGTTAGCGATTATATGTCTTCAGTAATAAATCAAGCCACTGGGCTTGCCGCAGGTTTAAATGAAAACCAGTGGTCTCAAATTAATCAGGCTACGGCCTCACTCAATCCTCAACAACTGACTTGGTTGAGTGGTTACTTAGCTGGGATGGCGCAAAATAGCCAGTCTGCTGTTTTATCTCAACCCAATAGTAGCTCAGCAAAGTCTTTAACTATTTTGTATGGTTCACAAACCGGTAACGCCAAATCTGTTGCCCAGGAATACAAAGCCAAATTAGATGCGCTAAATGTTCCAGCGAAAATTGTGAGTATGGCCGATTACAAGCACAAGCAGTTGAAAACAGAAAGTCATGTGGTCGTTATTGTTAGCACCCATGGTGAGGGCGAAGCACCAGATGATGCGGTTGCACTGCACAGCTTTTTAGCTGGGAAAAAAGCACCTAAACTCAAAGACTTAAATTTTGCGGTTTTGGGCTTAGGTGACACAAGTTACGAGTTTTTTTGCCAAACAGCGAAAGATTTTGACAAACGTTTACAAGACTTGGGCGCAACCAGAATTACTGACCGGGTTGATTGTGACGTTGATTACGACACAGATGTATCGGCTTGGTTCGCAACCATCACACATCAAGTAAAAGATGAGTTGGGTGCAAAAAGTTTGCAACCTGTCATACCATCGCTGGATCTGGGCGCTAGTTCTATGGTGGCCAGTCAATACACTAAAAAATCCCCATATACCGCAACCTTGCTTGAAAGTCTGAAAATTACTGGCCGAGATTCGGTTAAGGATATCCGTCATATTGAGATATCCCTTGAAGATTCTGGTATTCAATACCGCCCAGGTGATGCATTGGGTGTTTGGTTTAAAAATGATATAAACCTAGTTGACGAGTTAATCATTGCACTTGGTTTACAGCGGGATGCCTCAGTAAATTGGTCAGGTGATGATTACAGTTTACACGACGTTTTGGTGAATAAATTAGAGCTAACCCAAAGTTATCCGACTTTCGTTACAAAATATGCCGAATACGCAAAAAATGTTGAACTCAATGCATTGTTGGATGATAAGTCTGTATTACGTGAATATTTAGCTCAGCGTCAAATAATCGATGTTGTTCGACAGTATCCAGCTAAGGTCAGTGATCAGCAGTTTGTTGATACCTTAAGAATGATGACACCACGGCTCTACTCTATTGCTTCTAGCCAAGCAGAGGTGGAAGAGGAAGTGCACTTAACGGTTGCTTTAGTTGAGTATGACGCACACGGACATGCCCATCAAGGTGGTGCTTCAAGCTTTTTGTCTACTCGTTTAGATGAAGGAGGTGAAGTCAATGTGTTTGTCGAGAAAAACGACAACTTTCGCCTGCCAGATGATGGGAACACACCCGTTATAATGATTGGGCCCGGCACCGGTATCGCGCCTTTTAGAGCTTTTATGCAACAACGTGAAGCTGAGGAAGCAAGTGGTGAAAACTGGTTGTTTTTTGGTAATCCCAATTATACGCAGGACTTCTTGTATCAAACTGAATGGCAGCGTTTTGTAAAAGATGGACTGGTAAATAAAGTCAGCTTGGCATTCTCCAGAGACCAAGAACAAAAAATTTATGTCCAGCATCGTATACTTGAACAAGGCGCTGAGTTTTATCAATGGCTTGAGCGAGGCGCACACATTTATGTGTGCGGCGACGCCAATCAAATGGCCAAAGATGTACAAGATGCTTTAGTGCATATTGTGATTGAACATGGCGGGAAAAGTGAAGCGCAAGCCGAACAGTATATTTCTGACTTGCGTCGTGCAAAACGTTACCAGAAGGACGTTTATTAATGAGTAAAGACCACAAAAATTTCGTCGTTGAAGGCAAGTTAGCTGATAACGAACGTTTGAAAGACCAAAGTAATTTGTTGCGTGGCACCATAGCAGAAAACTTGTCCGATGATTTAACGGGTGCATTTGTTGGCGATAATTTTCAGCTTATTCGTTTTCATGGCATGTACCAGCAAGACGACCGCGATATTCGTGCAGAGCGCGCGAAGCAAAAATTAGAGCCACTACAAAATGTGATGTTAAGAGCCCGCTTACCTGGTGGTATCATCACGACCAAGCAGTGGCTGGCGATTGATAAGTTTGCCGAAGAAAAAAGTATCTATGGCAGTATTCGTTTAACTACCCGTCAAACATTTCAGTTTCACGGAGTATTAAAGCCTAACGTAAAATCTATGCATCAAATGCTTAATCAGGTTGGCGTTGATTCTATTGCGACTGCGGGGGATGTAAACCGTAATGTATTGTGTACTTCTAACCCAGTAGAGTCTGAAGTACATCAAGAAGCCTATGAGTGGGCGAAGAAAATCAGTGAGCATTTGCTGCCTAAAACCCGTGCCTACGCAGAAATTTGGCTGGATGGCGAAAAATCTGAAACAACTGAAGTAGAGCCTATTTTAGGTAATAACTACCTACCTCGTAAGTTTAAAACGACAGTGGTTATTCCGCCGCAAAATGATGTAGACGTACATGCTAATGATTTAAATTTTGTGGCTATAGCCGAAAATGGCAAGCTAGTTGGTTTTAATGTATTGGTTGGTGGAGGGTTAGCCATGACTCATGGTGATACATCTACTTTCCCACGTAAAGCAGATGATTTTGGCTATATTAGCATTGAGCATACTTTGGCTGTAGCAGAAGCGGTCGTGTCTACTCAACGTGACTGGGGTAACCGTGTTAATCGTAAAAATGCGAAGACTAAGTATACCTTAGAGCGTGTTGGTGTTGAAAACTTTAAAGTGGAAGTAGAAACACGCTCAGGAATTAGTTTTGCACCAAGTCGCCCTTACGAATTTACTTCACGGGGTGATCGCATTGGTTGGGTCGAAGGGGTAGACGGTAAGCATCACCTTACCTTATTTATCGAAAACGGCCGAATTTTAGACTATCCAGGCAAAACACTGAAAACCGGTTGTGCTGAAATTGCAAAAATACATACAGGTGATTTTCGTCTAACGGCTAATCAGAATTTGATAGTCGCTGGGGTAGCCGCTGAGCAAAAAACACAGATTGAAGAGCTCGCCCGAGAGCACGGGTTAATGGCTGATGATGTGAGTTTGCAGCGTAAAGATTCGATGGCCTGTGTGTCTTTACCAACATGCCCATTAGCGATGGCTGAAGCAGAACGGTATTTACCTGATGCGGTGACAGAGATCGAAGGGCTATTAGCCAAGCATGGTATGCAGGATGAAAGTATTATTTATCGTGTTACCGGTTGCCCTAATGGCTGTGGCCGGTCTATGTTGGCAGAAGTTGGCTTGGTGGGTAAAGGCCCAGGCAAATACAACTTCCATTTAGGGGGTGACCGTCAAGGTACACGGATCCCTAGAATGTACCGTGAAAATATCGATGAAAAAGAAATCATGAGCGAGTTAGATAACTTAATAGGCCGCTGGTCTAAAGAGCGTGATGCTAACGAAGCTTTTGGTGATTTTGTTATCAGAGCGCAAGTGGTTAAACCTGTTATTGACTCAGCCAAGGACTTCTATGATGACCCAAGCTATTCAATCTAGCCATATAGACAGTGACGCACTTCGTATTTCAGACGACGAATTGACGGTCAATAATATTACCTTGGAAAGTCAGTCTGCTTTACAACGTGTTACTTGGGCTTTAGAACACCTGCCTCACAAATTTATGTTGTCATCAAGTTTTGGCGCCCAAGCCGCTGTGATGTTACATATGGTTACGCAGCAATATCCTGATATACCCGTTGTACTGACAGATACAGGTTATTTGTTTGCTGAAACGTATCAGTTTGTTGATGAGTTAACAGAGCGTCTCAACCTAAACCTGAAGGTTTATCGGGCTGATGTTTCCTCTGCATGGCAAGAAGCCCGTATGGGAAAAATGTGGGAACATGGCCTAGAAGGCATTGAAAAGTACAACGCATTGAATAAAGTCGAGCCAATGCAAAAAGCGTTAAATGATTTGCAAATAAAAAGTTGGTTTGCTGGATTGCGCCGCAGTCAGTCTGACATGCGAGAAACCTTACCCGTTGTGCAGCAGTTGAATAATCAATATAAGATTTATCCCATTATTGATTGGTCAAACAAAGATATTCATTTGTATTTAAAGGAACATAATCTGCCGTACCATCCTTTGTGGCAAAAAGGGTATGTATCTATTGGTGATTGGCACAGTACTCGATGCTTGGAAGAGGGTATGAATGAACAAGATACGCGTTTCTTCGGATTAAAAAGAGAATGCGGGTTACATGAATTTGGTGATGGGATCTAGTGATTTCGCACTAATCCTCTAACCATTATTTAGAGGATATTAAAAGCATTGTCTAAGGCTTTCCTGAGCGACGTAGCATAAATGGCTTGTTGTTTTCGCGTTAACAATTTACTTAATTCAGCACCTGTAGTGGTGAATTTGTAATAAACCAATGTCGTGCCTGAACCCTTTGCACTTAGATCCAATGTTTGCCCTGCACAACGCCATTCAGCAGAAATACCGATAGGCAACTCTCCGGACTCAATTTCATCATGGTGTATTAAACCCAAGTCAATTAGTGACAAAATATCAGTATAACCTATGCCAAATTCAGCTAAGTTAAGCCTATGGTCTTTGTTCGAATTAAAGAACGACCAGATACTCTTTTTTTGATAATAGCCAAGTAAAAGTTTAGGCGCAGATTCACCTTTGCGTTTACTCGATAGATTGACCGCATTGCGAAAAATTTGTGCATCTTTTTGTGTCAGCTGTCTCAATATACTTAGGGTTTTTAAAGAGAAACTCCCTGGTCTTGCTGTCTCAACCGCAAAGATCTTTCCCCATAGTTCCTGCATGGTGGGAGAAAAAATTTCCTCTGCCATTTTCACAAAACTAAAAAACCAATCGGGATCTAATTCTTCATCTTTGCCGTCATCAAGACAAAAATCTAATGCTCTACCTAAGATGTTTTCTAAATTAATTAATTTTCTTTGAGCCAACAACTCATTTTTACGCTTGATTTTTTCATTACTGGTGGAGGTGTTAAAAGAGCGATTCTCCCCTTGCACTCCTGCCTGCGAAAACCAATTAACAATACGTTTTTGACTTGATTGCTTGCTTATCCTATTCTCAGACTGTGTATTAGCTTCACTAACTCCTTCCCCTGTTTTATTCGAAGGAATAGGTTTTAACCGATTTGTAATTAACGAAGAATTCGGCTCAATTTTCATAAAATAAAAAACTCTGATGTAAATTTTGTGTAGTTAACCTGTATATTGCGTTAATTCATGTTGCATGAACAAATAAAAATGTTAAATTTGATTAATATTGACAATCAATTTAATACTTCCATAGCTTTTTCTTCTTGTTGTGTTGGAGTGAAATTAATTTAAACAACAAGGCCTGATTGCTACTACAGCAGGATTTCTGCCTTGATGGAATAAAAATGAGCCTTAGTAAATATAAAAATGATGAATTAATTTTTTTACCAGAAGATTCTCACTCACACACACCAGAAATTATAGGTATCTGGAATGTATTAGTTGTTGATGATGATGAAGAAATACATTCAGTCACTAGGCTTGCACTATCAGATTTAGTGGTGAATGATAAAAGCTTGCATTTTATACATGCTTATTCTGGTGCCGAAGCATTAAAAATAATTGAAGATATGGGAGCATCTATTGCCATCATCTTATTAGATGTAGTGATGGAAGCTGATGATACTGGTTTAACTGTGGCCAAAATAATGCGCAAAGAATTGGGGATTTTGGAACCCCGTATTATTTTACGAACTGGTCAGCCGGGGTATGCACCTGAAGAACAAGTCATTAAAGATTACGATATCAATGATTACAAAACCAAAACAGAACTGACTCGAAGCAAATTGGTAACAACCATTATTGCTTCCTTGCGTTCTTATCAACAGATATTGTCAATTAACCAAAGCCGCCTAGGTTTACAAAAAATTATAGTATCTGCGGCAAACCTAATGGAAGAACATTCAGTAAAGAGTTTCTGTGATGGTGTCGTGACTCAAATTAGTTCGCTTATTGGATTAGAAGCCGGTGGCGTTGTTTGTGCAAAAGCAGGCTCCGTTTTAGATAAAGAGGATGATGGCGTTTATGTCCTTGGCGCTGCTGGTGAATTTGCCCCCTACATCAATGAAAGACTGGAAAATGTGCATGATTTACGAATCGTTAAATTTGTTAATTGTTGTTTGCAACTTAAAAAACATATATTTGAGAATGAATTTACCGTTCTATATCTTAATAGTTCTGGTTACGAAGCTGCTATTTATTTACAAATAGGTAAAGAAATCAGTTTGGTCGATCAACAATTACTAGAAGTGTTTTTATCGAGTATTTCTATTGGTTATGAAAACGTTAATTTATTTCATCAACTTCGCACTGCTGCCTTTAGGGACTGGTTGACTAAGCTCCCTAACCGCAGTGAATTCATCAATATGTTGGACGATTTTGGCGCTACTAAAAACAGCAACGAAAACTCAGTTGTGGCCTTAATTGACATTAATCATTTTGCAGATATTAATGATGGATTGGGCCCAGATGCGGGTAATAGTACACTACTGGCGGTCACCCAACGCTTACAAGAAACTTTTTTAGATAAGGTGAAAATGGGCCGTATTGGCTCAGACGTTTTTGGCCTAATCGGTGACGAATTTTTTGTTAATCCACAAACACTGAATGAGATGTTTGTAGCTCCGTTTAAAGGGGGGGAGCATACACTACCCCTATCAGCCTCTTTTGGCTTTTGCAGGTTAGACGGGAAAATACAAACGGGTATCAATATTCTTAAGCATAGTAATATCGCATTAAATAAAGCCAAAAAAAATCTAAATACGAATTTTGAATATTATGCGCCTGAAATGGAAGAGGAAACAACTTGGCGTTTGGACATGATTAGGCAATTAACTAGGGACTTTGAAGCTAAAAAATTGCAACTTTGGTATCAACCCCAAGTCGATTTAGTGACTGAAAAAATAGTGGGGATGGAAGCATTGCTGCGCTGGCCAACTTCTGATGGTGGTTTTGTTTCGCCGGCGGTATTTGTTCCTTTAGCTGAGTATTCAGGTTTGATTATTGATATTGGGATCTGGGTTTTAGAAGAATCATGCCAGAAATTAAGTGCATTGTCAGCACAAGGATACACAGGCTTGAGAATGGCGGTTAATATTTCTATGCCGCAGTTCAGAGATCCTAATTTTATTGATACCGTAAAAAATATGATTACAAAATTTGCTGTTGAGCCAGATAGGATAGAGTTAGAAATCACTGAAAGTGTAGTGATGGATGAACCTCAAATTGTGATTGAAGCCTTACAAGAATTGAAACGCTTTGGAGTCAAAGTAGCGATTGATGATTTTGGTACTGGATTCTCTTCCATGCGTTATCTACAACAACTGCCACTTGATCGACTAAAAGTCGATCGTTCTTTTGTAAACGAAATTACGCCCGGTAAATCTTCTTTTATTACTGAGACTATTGTGACTCTAGGTAATAAACTCGGTTTATCGACAATTGCAGAAGGCGTCGAAAAAAGAGAGCAGGCTAGTCATATGTTAAAGTTAGGTTGTGATGAAGCCCAAGGTTTTTTGTTTGCGAAACCTATGCCTTATGAACAACTACTCGTGTTTTTAGCATCGCAAGACAAGTAACTGGAGTTCAGTATAAACGATAACTTTAAACACTTTTAAGGGTATTGGTACAGGTAAATTTAAATCAACATTGTGTTACCAAACACTGATCCCAGATGATTTAGCCTGCATCTTGGATTTATGTACCTATTACATTTTCGGCAATATCTCTTTCTTAAACCAAGGCTCACTTTTCAACCAAATATTATTTTTGGCGAAGGATGTGGTAATGGCAGGGAATGAGATGGGTACGCACGGCAGTTTTTAATCCGTTCAGTTAATGTTCTTTTGTCAGTTAAGTAACACTCTTGTGCGTACTTACTGACTAAAAGGATAACGTTAGATGTATCTTGTTTTAGCAGCAGAGGATGCCATTTTGGTGCGCATTCTGGCCTAAGTGACCAATCGCTGGACTTACCTTTGCCGGGATAATAAAACCTCATAAGCACAATAGATAAGGTGTTTTTGTCATAGAATGTGTGTTCCGCCATGACTAGCTACAGGCGTAATCTTTTGCCAGACGCACCATATTTCCCGACGCATCATTCCATGACTTATTGCTTTGATGCGCTTTAATCCCTAGCGCCTGATCAATCAGAATGCTTAAATGTTGTAATATGCGTTTAGGTAAAAGTGGACACTCTCATTGCTATTATAGACATAGACATAATATCTTCTTGTTACTCGGCCACGGCAGGTAAAAAGTCGAATTGATTGATGTGTAACCATTTTTGTTTTTGTATGGCCAAACTTTGTTTTAACTCTTTATATTTATAATGCATTTCAAGATTTTCATAGCTGCGTTTCAGGCTTTGCTTCTTGATAGCCATACGTTGTTTCTTGGCAGCGTAATAGTCGGTCATACGCTGTGCTAATAGTTCGTATTCAACCTGCACTTTGGCTAATATCTCATCTGCATTGGCTAAATTTGACACTTTTTCCTGAGCTAATTTTAGTTGCATGGCGACCTTCGCTTTTTCAATTCTTTCTTCTGGACAACGTCGAAGGTTACTGGTCCAGCCAATTAGAGACAAGCCTTTGATTAACCATTTGGTTGGGTCAAATTGCCACCATTTGATGCCATTTCTGTAATCATATTCAAATATATGATGAAAGTTATGATAACCCTCTCCGAAAGTGAAAAAAGCTAGGATATCGTTATCCCGAGCAGTATTTTTATCCGTGTAAGGTTGCTTGCCCCATATATGGGCCAGAGAGTTTATGAAAAAAGTAACATGATGAACGACTACTAGGCGGAAAACACCTGCTAATAGCAGCATGCCCCAAATATCACCATTCAGCCAACCTAGTAAAACTGGAACACCAAAATTTGCGCCAAGCATGATCTTCAAATAGTGCTTATGTTGCCAGATCACTACAGCATCTTTTTGGAGATCGCGGCAGTTACTATAATCAGCATAACGATGAGTTTGATACTCTCTTAACATCCAACCAATATGAGAATACCAAAAGCCTTTTTTGGCCGAGTACGGGTCATGTTCGTTATCGTCAACATGTCTGTGGTGAATACGATGATCTGAACACCAATGCAAAATGCTATTTTGCAGTGACATGGCTCCGCCTATTGCCAACACTACTCTTACAAATACAGTAGCTTCGAATGCTTTATGTGACCATAAACGATGATAACCGGCAGTGATCGACATGCCTGAAAAGTAAATTAAAGCGATACACGCAATAATTTCAAAGGAATCAAAGCCATTTATCAGCGCTTCAAAGGGAACCAATACTGTGGCTATAAGGCCCGTAATGGAAAAAATTAATGTATTGGTGAGCAGTAGCCGCGGTTTTTTCATTTAAAAATATTAAGTTCAGCTTACATGTGTACGCTAGTTTACGTTGACTTTTGCTTTCCGCAAGCCCTATATGTATATAATGTGATATTTCTTCGGTATGTGTTTTACTTTTTTCACGTTAGTATTCTATTCATATAGAACTAACCACCAACATTGGGTTTAGCTATTGAACCGTCAAGAACAAAAATTACGCACGCGGCGATCTATTATTGAAGCGGCATTTTCACTATTAGATGAACAGCGAAGTTTGTCGAGCATTAGCCTCAGGGAAGTCGCTCGTGCAGCTGGTATTGCGCCCACTTCTTTCTATCGCCACTTTAAAGATATCGATGAATTAGGCTTAACCTTAGTTGACGAAGCAGGTTTAGCTTTGCGTCAGTTAATGCGTCAAGCCAGAGTGAGAATTGCTTCCGGCGGCGGTGTGATCAACACCTCAGTGGATACTTTTATGGAATTTATCACTGCTAACAATAATGTCTTTCGTTTGTTATTGCGAGAGCATACAGGGACCTCAATGGCTTTTAGAGCGGCGGTACTGCGGGAAATTAAACACTTTAATGTAGAACTGACTGATTACACTATATTTGCTACGGGCTTGCCATACAATATTGCTAACTTACAAGCAGAAGCTATGGTCAAATTAGTTTTTAGTGCTGGAGCGGAAGCACTGGATGCATCCGATGAACAAAAGGCCAATGTTGCAGAACGAGTAAAACTTCAATTAAGGTTTGTCGTTAATGGTGCATTGCAAGCTAAAGCTGAACAAGCATCGAGTTAATATCTGCAATCTGAGATTCGTTATTTTTTTTGTAAATAAACTCCACATTCTGTGTGGTGGGTGTAGGGAAACTGGTCAAATAACGCAAATCGAGTGATTGCATGTGTCGTTAACAATGTATCTAAATTGAGTTTTAGTGTGTCTGGATTACATGAAATATACACAATATTTTCATACTGACTAATCATATTCACAGTGCTCTCATCTAAGCCAGAACGAGGGGGATCGACCAATACTGTCTTACAATGATATTCGGCTAAGTTAATGCCCTCTAAACGTCTAAATTTTCTGACACCTCGTTGCGCTTGGACAAATTCTTCACTGGACATACGAACAATCTTTAGATTAATTATGTTATTTTTTTCAATGTTATCTTGCGCTGCTGCAACTGAGGTTTTGGATATTTCAGTCGCTAATACTTTTTCAAAATTTTGCGCTAAGGGAACTGAAAAGTTACCTGATCCGCAATAGAGTTCAAGTAAGTCTCCTTGACTATTTTGAGTTATTTTCAATGCCCATTCAATCATTTTAATGTTGACCTGTGCATTGGGTTGGGTAAAACTATTTTCGATTTGTTTAAAGGTGAAATTGCGTCGGTTGATTGTCAATTTTTCGGTTACATAATCCTTATCTAATAGGACTTTTTGCTTCTTAGCTCGGCCAATAATATCTATATGATATTTTTTCCTTAACGAAGAGCGAATCTTCTTCATTGCATCTGTCCATGTTTCATCTAATTCTTTGTGATAAAGCAAAGATGCAATGATTTCTCCACTGAGTGTGGCTAGATAGTCAATTTGGAACAGCTTTCTGCGCGCAGTTTCGTTTTGTTTAAGCAATAAAAGCAGATCAGCCATGACATCATTAATAAGTTGGCTGGCAGGTGGGAAATGATGGACTTGGTACTTTTGTTTTGTCGCTTGGTCAAACATTACATGATGAAGATCATCACCATCGTGCCACAGACGAAACTCGGCTCGTAACCTATAATGCAATGGTTGTGAAGCAAATACTTCCAATTCAGGCATAGGATGTTGCGCAAAACTGTCTGTAAGAACCTCTGTTTTGACTTTAAGTTGTTCAACATAATTGTCTGCCTGAATCTCTGTTGGCCGCATGTATTGCCTCAATTGTTAGGTTGATAAAAGCGCGCAAGTTAAAGTGTTTTAAGTCATTCTGCAATATTTTGAGAAAGTTAAATATTCATGCCGAATGATTTTTATGCAAATCGAGCTAAAGAATTAGATTGTGGTGGCCGATAGATATAGTTAAGGATAGTGAGGTATCTGCCATGAACATTAGTCAATTAAAAGCATTTTTAGGTGATAAGCCCCAGCATTTGGGTAATGAAGACAGTATTCAAAATCAATTGCGTGATGCTGGTTTAAAACAAGCCATTAGTGAGCAAAATATCCAAACGTCACAAAGAATGGAGCAATTTAGTTCCACTACATCTTTGGGTGTGCGGGTATACTCGAATGCATTAAACATTACGTTAGAAGTTGACAAACGTAAACCTGATCTTTATCCACCTGATACAGAGAAATCTGAAGCTTCATTATTCGATTTCGAAGAAATAGCGAAGAACGTGCTCAATTTTGTGGGTGGAGCAATTCAGAACGCTCAAAATAAGGGCGCAGACGAAGATAAGCTAAATGATTTGTTTGAACAAGCTGCATCTGGTGTGCTTAAAGGCATAAAGTTAGCAGAGCAGGAATTAGCAGGTTTTTTAAATGAAGAAATTACAAATGGCATCAGTCAAAGTAAAAATCTAATTGAAGACGGCATGGCTAAACTAAAGCGTAATATTTTTAATCCCCATTCTTTGGACTTGGATAAAGTAAGTCAATCTAAGGTGAAATCCACCAGTGTATCTTACGAAAAGCAAGTATCAGGTGAACTGAGTATTCAAACCAGAGATGGTGACAGAGTCAATATTACCTTTGAAGATATTCAACAGTTTGAATCTAGTCAAAGACAGGTTCAGCAATTTGCACAAGACACTGAGTCAGCAAAAAAGGCTGTAGTTTCGGAGCCAGATGATAGTAATAGTGTTTTGGCAGCCGCAACTCAAACTGCAACACCAGTCACTGATGCTGTAAAAGAATCAGCTGTAACTGTTGATACAAATGTTAAAGAAGAAGAAGAGGTAAAATCTAAGACTCATTCAACTGAACAAAACACCATATTTTACCAGGAGAACACCTTTTCGTTTTCAGTTAAGGGTGAATTAGATGCAGACGAACTAAAAGCTATTGGCCAATTAGTAGCGGACACTAATGAACTGGCTGAAGAATTCTTCAACGGCGATATTGAGACTGCTTTTAATCAAGCATTAGAATTAGGTTTTGACGAACAAGAATTATCTAGCTTTGCCTTACAGTTAACAAAAGTTGAAAATACTGCAGTCATTAAAGCGTATGAAACAATTTCCAAATTTGATAGGGATAGCGTGGACAGTGATCCTGCGAAAGCGGTTAAGCCAGTTGCTGATTATCTTGATAAACTATTAAAGGTGCTTGATGGCTCAAGACTTCAACTAGAAGACAGTAAGTCTTACGAAAATCTTGTCAATGGACTGATCAATAAATTAGGTGAAGAAGTGGCAACGCCAGATTTGATTTCTGCTATTAATCGTTTTAACAAATTTAATCAGGATCTCGTGAACAACTTACCCATAGGATATCAACCAGAAACCCAGTCTTAGTATTGGAATGATGGATAAATAAAAAAGGCCAGCGAAAGCTGGCCTTTTTTATATTTGAATTAATATTATTCTTCTTCAATTTTTTCTTTGGCTAATCTCACTTTCAGTGTACGTTCTTGAAATGTTGAGTCATTCAAATTTTTGATTGCCTTAGCGGCACCTTTAGGATGCATTTCAACAAAACCATACCCTTTCCTTTTTCCAGTACGTCTGTCTTTCATTAACCGGACTGACACAACACTACCTTGTTGCTCAAAATGTTCTTGAACAGCTTCTTCATCGGCACGATAAGGAAGATTACCAACATATAGAGTGGATACCTCTGATGATTCGTCTTTGTCGATAGATGAATGAGAAGGCGTAAACCACTTTGATAAGGCAGGTACTAATAAGCCACCAACTAAAACACCTATAGCTGCTGACAATTGGTTCGGCATATCAGAAGCTAATATGGGTAAAATGAAATAAAGAACAATAGCGAAAATAACAGTGACAAAAATATTCAAAATAAATGATGGATTCATATGGCTCTACCTAAAAGAATTTTATGGTTATAAGAATAAAAGCGCCTTTATGTTACTCATTTATATGGTTTTCGCAAATAGTAAGACTAAGTATCAGCAAACCTTTTATTAAATTCTTGAATAAAAGCACGGTTTCTATTATTTTTGAGTGATTTGTAAGCACTTAAACGATAATTGATAATTAAGGGTTGCATAGGAATCTTTTCTATTTATAATGCGCCCTCGCTTCAAGGATGACTAGTTAAGTCAACCGCAACATCAATTTTTCAGGTGGTTGCATATACGGTAAACGTATAGTTGAGGCGGGATGTAGCAAGGTTTAATTAAAAAGAAAATAAATTAAATTGTTGACATCAAATGGGAATGGCGTAATATGCGCCTCCCGCTTAAGAGGGTCTACGGACAACCACTTAAGCCGCTAACGCAGTTAGCATGCTCTTTAACAATTAGAAC
>Ga0307488_10000103_pt1 | contig 60605 bp, 48 predicted proteins | sample SB02metaG_FD_202248 | JGI IMG/M metagenome (GOLD analysis project Ga0307488, IMG submission 202248) | Sea-ice brine microbial communities from Beaufort Sea near Barrow, Alaska, United States - SB 0.2 | ecosystem: Environmental > Aquatic > Marine > Coastal | place: USA: Alaska | collected...
TAACGGCACTATCTTTCACCGTGTAATCCCCGGCTTTATGGTTCAGGGCGGCGGTATGGATGCAGAGATGAATGAGAAAGAGTCTCGCGAGTCTATCGAAAACGAAGCTGACAATGGCCTGACCAACGAAATTGGCACTCTGGCTATGGCTCGCACCGGCGACCCGCACTCTGCTTCTTCACAGTTCTTTATCAATGTTTCTAACAATGGCTTCCTGAACCACAGCGGCAAGAACAGCCAGGGTTGGGGCTATGCGGTATTTGGTAAGGTCGTCGAAGGTATGGAAGTGGTTAACGCCATCACTGAGATGGAGACTGGCAGCGCCGGTCACCACCAAGATGTACCAGTTGAAACCATTGAAGTTACTGAAACGCTAATCAGCGATGCTTACTCTGACAAGTAGTAAGCAATAGTAGCGAATAAAAGCGAGGAAGTTTATGTCTGTACTGTTTATTTCAGATCTTCATCTTGCACCTGAGCGCCCGGCAGTTACCCGGGCGTTTTTGTCTTTCCTGAGTGGCCATGCCTCTCAGGCTGAGGCGCTGTATATTCTCGGCGATCTATTTGAAGCCTGGGTTGGGGACGATGACCCTACTGAGTTGGCGGCGCAGGTTCAGGCCAGTCTTGGGCAGCTCAGTCAGTCAGGGGTAAAACTCTATATTCAGCATGGTAACCGTGACTTCTTAATTGGTCGGCGCTTTATTCAGCGCTGTGGTGCAGAATTATTAGATGAGGAGCATCTGGTTCAGCATCAGGGACAGACTGCCTTAGTGATGCACGGGGACTCCCTGTGCACTGATGATGTGGACTACCAACGCTTTCGCCGCAAGGCGCGCAATCCAATCTATAAATGGTGTCTCTCACACTTGCCTCTGAAGCGCCGTCAAAAGCTCGCCTCAGACTGGCGCGCCAAAAGCATGTCGGCCAACAGTAACAAGGCCACAGCGATCATGGATGTGAATTCAGACGCTGTAGATGCAGTGATGGTCAAACATCAGGTAGAGGTGCTGATTCACGGACATACTCACCGTCCTGACCAGCATCAGGTCAGTCACGGCCAGCGCATTGTGCTGGGTGATTGGCATGATCTCGGATGGGTGATTAGCATGAGCGTCAGCGGTTTTGCCCTGCAGAGTTTTGAAATCGAGGATCCCAGTCAGGTCCTTAGCCGTAAACAACAGTAGATTGGCGACTCAAAGCTGATAATATGGTCGAGAATTCTCCACGAAGGAGTGGCAATACTCTTGTGACAGAGCTTTATGACAGAGTATTATCACCGTATCGTAAATTTCGTTAAAGGAAGTAAAAATGGAAACGGACAAGTACAGCGCAAAATCAATTTCAGGCAATCGTCAGAGCGGCATTCAAAGCACTGCCCTTGACCCCGCCGTCGTTAAAGTACTGCGCAGCACCTATATGCTGCTCGGCGTGACCCTTGCCTTTAGCGCCATCATGGCTGGCGTGGCTATGGCCATGAACGCTCCCTACTTTGGTCTCTGGACATTACTGCCCTACTTTGTCTGCCTGTGGATGACTGAGAAAAACAAAAACAATTCAATGGGTATCGTCTGGGTATTCGCCCTTACCGGTTGGATGGGTTTCACTCTCGGGCCGATACTGAACATGTATCTGGCTGTGCGTGGCGCTGAGCCGATTATGATGGCACTGGGCTCTACCGCTCTGGTGTTCTTCGCCTCTTCCGCTTATGTAATGACAACCCGCAAAAATCTTAACTTTATGACCGGTTTCTTGATGACTGGTATGTTGGTCGCCTTTGTTGCTGCCATTGCCAATATCTTCCTACAGATCCCGGTTCTGGCCCTGACGATTAGTGCGGCCTTTGCACTGATTTCGACTGGCATGATCATGTGGCAGACCAGCGCCATTATTCACGGCGGCGAGCGCAACTATATCTCTGCCACAGTGACCCTGTTTGTGATGATCTATAACCTGTTCCTGAGCCTGCTGCACCTGTTTGGCATGGGCAGCGATGACTAAAAACGTCTAGGGTAGCTTTTCGCTATCTGGGATGTTCTTAAGATAAGATGGAAGGCTCCGTTGATAAACGGGGCCTTTTTTTATTCTTCTGATGACAGTAGACCATGACTACTAAAAACTATTTAAGCAAGCTCGCGGATTGGTCCCAGGATCAGGCAGCTAGTATTGCCGCCGAGGATGCTATTGAGCTCAATGCTGAGCATATTCAAGTGCTGGATGCCGCCCGTGTTTTTTATGATCAATACGGCTTTTCACCGTCTATGAGGCCCCTCTGTAAAACTGTGGCCGAGCACTGTGGTCTCGAGAAAGGTCGTAGTATTTATCTGCTGCAGCTGTTTCCTGGCAGTCCGGCTAAGCTAGTGGCCAGATATGCTGGGCTACCTAAACCGAAAAACTGTATTTAAGCGTCCCCGAGCAAGAACCTGATACCCCTTAACAAGCCAATAAGAAGCCATAGCCCAATGTCCGACCATAGTATTAATCCTGACCTCTATCCCGCCGCTCTCGACGCCAAGCTTGAGAACTTCAAAAGCACACTGGACGGACTCAATTTTCCACCGGTGCAGGTGTTTGAGTCAGCACCCAGTGGTTTTCGTATGCGCGCTGAATTTCGAATCTGGCATGAGGATGGCACCGCTTACTACGCCATGAACCGCGCCGGTGAAAAACGCCCCTACATCATCAGCGAATTCCCCATTGCCGGTGAGCTAATCGGTCAACTTATGGCGCCTTTGTTGGCCTCTATCAATGCCTCGGCGATACTCAGCCGCAAGCTGTTTAGTCTGGAGTTTCTCACCACTCTCAGTGGCGAAGCGTTGATTACCCTGATCTATCATCGACCAGTGGACGAAGAGTGGGAACTGGCTGCTAAGGCTCTGGAGACTGAACACAGCATTATGGTGATCGGCCGCAGCCGCAAACAGAAGACCGTGCTTACTCGGGACTATGTAACTGAGACCTTGAGCGTAGATGAGGTGCAGTACCAGTATCAGCAGATTGAATCCGGCTTCACACAACCCAATGCCAGGGTCAATGAGAAAATGCTCAGCTGGGCCAGCGGCTGCTGCAAGGCCGTTGCAGAGGTTAAGAGTGGCGACCTAGTGGAACTCTACTGTGGCAATGGCAACTTTACCGCGGTATTGGCACAGCACTTTAAATCAGTATTGGCGACGGAAATATCTAAGATATCGGTGCGTTCCGCACAGACTAATTTCGCCCTTAATGACGTAGATAATGTCACTGTGGTGCGGATGTCTAGCGAGGAATTTACTCAGGCATTGAATAAAGAGCGGCCCTTTCGACGGCTCAAGGAGATTGATTTAGACAGCTACGATTTCTCCACGATCTTTGTCGATCCACCGCGAGCGGGTCTCGATGAAGGCACGCTGAAACTGGCTCAACGCTTTGACAATATTCTGTATATTTCCTGCAACCCAGAGACTCTGCGTGCCAACCTCGACAGCTTGACTGAAACCCATGAGATTGTGCGAACCGCGATATTTGATCAGTTTCCCTGGACCCACCACCTTGAAAGCGGTGTGTTATTGAAGCGACGTACTGCTTGATCCGTGCTGGTTTGACTCGTGATGGTTTGATCCGTGCTGGTTTGATATTTGCGGGATTGGCCCTATTTGAATAGGGCTAATTTGGACCAGATGAGACTAGACTAAACGGATACTTACCAGCTCAGCTGCGCTGGCCTGAATAAATTCACGGTAGCTCACTTCTATGCCTTCCCGCTCAGTAGTGAGACGACGCTTTTCAGCCTTACCCAAAGCCGCCCAGTCATCCAGTATCGGGATGTGGGCCGTGGCTACAGACAGCTGTTGGAACACGCTGAAGTGCTGAGCTTCATCGGCACTGAGAATAATCTGCTGGGACAGCCAAGAAATACGCATGGCTGCTTCAGTTTCACTGAGATCCTTCTGCACCAGCGCTCGAGCAATAATCTGCACCGACTGGCGTGCTTCCGCTTCCTTGACCTTCAGCTGATTCTCAAGCTCTTGCTTACCTTTCTCGAGCCGCTGTCGACGCCGGTACAGTTGCAACGCTAAATAACCCGCATAACCGCCCACACTAACCAGGACGACTGCAGCCAGCAGCAACATTATTGGGTTCGACAACATTTAAATCATTCCTTCTCTTGGGGTTTATTGCTCTCTACTTTGGTATCAACGCTACTACCAACCAAAGGCAACAGCGGATCCGTATCAAGCAAATTCTCCGGTAGGCTCTTTTTCGCCTTGGCACCGAGCTTCTTCAGTTCTTCTGTACGGCGAACAAGGTTGCCCCGACCACTCGAGAGACGTTTATGAGCTGTGTCCCAAGCTTCCTGACTCTTTTCCAGATGCTTGCCAACCTCATCAAGGGATTCAATGTAGAGTACAAACTGATCATAGAGGCCACCGGCCTTGTCCGCGATCAACTGGGCGTTACGATTTTGATCTGCGTAGCGCCAAAGGTTTTTAATCGTGCGCAGAGTCACCATCAGGGTGCTAGGACTAACCAGAATGATGCCGCGATCGTAAGCGTCGCGCATCATTTCCGGGTCGTGATCCAGAGCCAACATAAAGGCCGATTCGATAGGCACGAAGATCAGTACAAAATCGAGGCTGTTAACGCCCTCGAGTTTTTCATAGTCCTTGCTGCTGAGACCTTTGATGTGGGCGCGCAGTGAGCTCAGATGCTGACGCAGGCAGAGCTTTTTAGACTCCTCGTCTTCGGCATGAAAATAACGCTCGTAATCCACCAAGCTGACCTTGGCGTCGATGACAATATCCCGACCTTCGGGAAGATGGACAATGACATCCGGATTGCGGCGCTTGCCGGTCTCATCCTTTAATGCCACCTGAGTGCTGTATTCGCGGCCATTGGTCAGGCCAGAATCTTCCAACAGCTTCTCGAGAATAAACTCGCCCCAGTTGCCCTGAGCTTTGTTGTCGCCACGCAGTGCAGTGGCTAGTTGCAAGGCATCTGCTGAGACCTGCATGGTCTGCTTTTGCAACTCGCTGATCTGGCCCACAAGCTTATTGCGCTCGGCATTCTCCTTATCGTAAGAGGTCTCAACCTGCTTGCGAAAGTCACCTATATCGCGCCGCAGTGGACTCAGAGTCACTTCCAAGGCTTCTTTGCTCTGCAGCGAAAACTTAGTCTGCTTTTCATCGAATATACGATTGGCGAGATTTTCAAACTCACTGCTCAGAGTCTTCTTGGCATCTGCCAACAGCGCGATCTGTTCTTGGTAGTGGTTTTGCTGACTGAGCAGCTTCTGTTCAAGGCCGCTGTTAAGCGCCAACAACTCTCTGCGCACCACCTCTAACTGCTCCTGCTCCACAGATACCTTGTCGAGCTGCTGCTGAGTCTGAAACTGCTCGCTCTGGAGTCGTGCAGTCTTGCCACGGAGAATCGCCAAAGTCACAAGCACGCCAAGAGATACGCCAAGAATAGTTCCGCCGAGGCCCCAAAAAACTGAAATAATATTAATAGATAATTGCATGACCTTATTGTATCAGTCCCCTGTCAATTGCACCGCTGTTTTGCGATTATAGAGTCCTTAAAAGGCCAACTAAAAATCACCCACTCAGGGAATTCAATAGCACCCATGCTGCCAGCACTTATCAATATCAGCCTCTTCCGTGATGCCATTGAACGGGACTGTTTAATCCTGACCCCGAACCAGCGATTGGCGGCAAAGATCATTCAAGCCTGGGGCGAGCAGATCAGCGATGACCCGACTCAGACTTGTGCGGCCTGGAAACAACCACGAGTCTATTCCGTGGATCATTGGCTCAGAGCCTGCTGGGATGAGCTACAAGATCAGAATCATGAATTGGTTCGGGGGCTGGCTATAGTCGGCACCCAACAGAGCCGCTATTACTGGGAACGGGCCATCGCCGATGACGGTCTCGAACAACCGGTTAATTTCGTCAAGCTGGCTGGGGACACATTAAAGACTCTCGAGAGCTGGAACCTCAACGCCGATCAGGTGCCGGGAGAAAATCCCTCAGTAGAATATTTTAAACGCTGGTGTGGTCGCTTTGATGAACTGCTGCGGCGCAATAAGTTGCTCACCACCCAGCGCAGCTGGCAGCTGGTGAAGCAGGGATTTAACTCTGCAGCCCTTCCCGCCGAAGCTGAAATCATGGTTTATGGTTTTCAATCCACACCGCCTTTACAGGCTGCACTGATTGCCAGTGCCAGCCATAAGGTCACCGCTATAGATTCAGTCGCTGGTGATAATCAGGTGCTGCGGATTGAGGCCGAAGATTCCCAGCAAGAGTTGCGCCTCGCGGCCAGCTGGGCAGCTCAGGAATTACACAGCAATCCACAGCAGCGTATTGGTATTGTTGTTCCAGAGCTAAACAACTCACTGCAGCGCGTGGCGCGGGTGGTCAATGAAGCCCTGAATGCTGTCAGCAATAATATAAGCAGCGAAACCTCTGGGGTCATTGCCAACATCTCAGCTGGCACCGCCCTGCGGGATACGCCCATGGTCAACAGTGCCCTGCTAATGATTGGCCTACTTAAAGATAAACGCCCACTTAGTGAATGGCTGCACCTGCTTTACTCACCTTACTCCGCCTTTGATCAGCTGCCCCTGACCTTTCGTGCTGACAGCGAAATACAGCTGCGCAAACGCAATCGTTTTGACTTCAGTCTCAGCCAATTTATTACTGCGGTGACGCCGAAAAACCATCAGGAGCATGATCAAGAGCATCAGCAGGTCCATGCGGCTGAACCGACAGAAGAAGCTGACAGCGATACCGCACTCAAACCCCTGCGGGCGCTGCGCGATTACGAACGCCGACAGATCAACAGCCAGCAGAGCTTTGCCGCCTGGGGTGACTTCTTTGTTACCTACCTGACCGATCTCGGCTGGCCCGGTAAGCGCGTGCTCAACAGCCCCGAGTACCAGCAGCGGCAACACTGGAATCGACTACTGGAGCAGTTCACTGGCCTCGACAATCTAGGCATTGAAGTAGGCCTCTCCACAGCCTTTAAACACTTACAGCAGCTGGCTCAGGATTCGGTATTTCATCCCCAGACCGCCGATGCGCCGTTGCAGATCCTTGGACTGCTGGAAGGCTCGGGACTGCGCTTTGATCAGCTGTGGATTGTCGATATGCACAGCCAAAATTTTCCCGCCTCTGTGGCCATTAACCAACTATTACCGGCAGAGTTTCAACGCTTGCATCAGATGCCCCACAGCCTCCCAGAACGAGAGCTCGATATCGCCAACAAGCTATTGCAGGAATACAAAAATAACAGTGGCCGACTGATTGTCAGCTACCCAAAGTTACGCGGCGAAGAGCAGCTTGACCCAAGCCCCTTGATTACTGATATCGCCCTGAGTCCCCATCCATTAATTGACAGTCCCCAGGCTCATCCGCCATGGCTTTATCAGGACTATCAGTGCCAACTGCTGGCTGACCAGGCACCGCCCTACCAAAAGAAATTTGAAACCATTCGCGGCGGCAGCACTCTGCTAAAAAATCAATCCATCTGTCCCTTTAATGCCTTTGTCACTCACCGACTAAAAGCTGAGCCACTAGAGGAACCCACTCAGGGTTTGTCGGCAATGGATCGCGGTTCCCTATTACATGAAATTCTCTATCGCCTCTGGGGTATCTGGAAAAGCTCCGCTACCTTGCAGGCCCTGAGCCAGGAGCAGCTGGAGCAACAGCTGACAACCACCATAGGTGAGACTTTGACAGAATGGGCGCCACGCCACCCCATCCTTCGCGGCGACCGATTTCGCGGGCTCGAGCAACAGCGTCTAGAGAAACTGCTAGCTCAGTGGCTGGAGGAAGAGAAACTGCGTCCACCCTTCGAGGTGGTCGAGTTAGAAAGTAAAAACAGTGTTCGCTTTGGCGATCTTGAGATCAATTTGCGTCTTGATCGGGTGGACAAAATCGGCGACAAGCTGCTGGTTATTGACTACAAGTCCGGTGAGGTAAAAGAGTCAAGTTGGAGCGGTTCCCGCCCAGTGGATCCTCAGTTACCCCTCTATGTTTTGGCCAGTAATCCCCGAGCCAATGGCTGTGCCTTTGCTCAGATCAAGGGCGGTAAAATTAAGTTTGTTGGCAGCACCGACAGCAAGTTTTTAGCTAGCGAAAAACAGAGCCCAGACGTCGACCTGTCTCAGCAGTGGGCAGAACAGATTAATGAATGGCAGAGTGCGCTGAATAATCTCGCCGATGAGTTTGTTCGCGGCCATGCCAGCGTTGAAGTGCACGACCAGACTCAGTTCGGTTATCAGGATTATCTGTTGCCGTTAAATCGCTGGTCTGAAGAAGCGGATATCAATGCCGAAGTAGCGGGTTCTGTAAGCAGTGCTGGCACTTTTGAGGAGCAGAGCCAATGACTCAAATTGCCGACCTGCAACAGCGCCGTCAGGCTCTGGATCCCTCAAAGAGTTTTATTGTTTCTGCCCCAGCTGGCTCAGGAAAAACCGGACTGATCACGCAGCGTGTCTTGCGACTGCTCTGCACCGTGGACAATCCGGAAGAAATTCTCAGCATTACCTTTACCCGCAAAGCCGCTCGCGAGATGGCCAGCCGAATTCACAGTGCTCTGCGTCAAGCAGCTTATACGCCGCGACCAGAGAATGAGTATGAAGCCCAAACCTGGGATCTCGCCGCTGCAGCAGTCGAGCGCAACAGACAGCTGGGTTGGAACCTGCTGGATATGCCGGGCCGTTTGAGAATTCAAACTATCGACGGTTTCTGTCGCTACATTGCCAGTCAGTTTGCCCTGGAAACTAAGTTTGGGCCAATCCCAGAACCCAGTGAGCAACCGCAGATTCACTATGAAAGCGCCGCCCGGGTGCTGCTGGATAAGATCGAAGAAGCCGGACCTGTCGCAGAGCAACTAGCCGTGCTGCTGGCCCACACTGGCAACGATATGGCGCGCTGTGAAACCCTGCTCTCCGAGTTACTGGGCAAGCGTGAGCAGTGGCTGCCGCTGATTTACGACGCAGGTACAAACAGCCAATATTTTCAACAGGTTATAGAACAGGTAGTCGCAGACAATCTACTGCAATTGGATGAGGCGCTGATGCCTATCGCTGGTGAGTTTGTCGAGCTGATCGATTTCGCAGCCCAGCATGTTGCCGCCAAGGATAATTTCCCCCTCAGCGAACTGGGGAGTTTTAGCGAATTGCCCGAGATCGGTCTTGAAGGCGTGGCTCAGTGGAAACTGATCCTCGGTCTGCTGGTAACCAAAGGCGGTGATCCACGGAAAACTATCAATGTTAAGCAGGGATTCCCCAGCGATCAGAAAGAGGTCAAGGCACGGATTATGGTGTTGCTGGACTGGTGCCGTGAGCGCCCTGAGCTGAATGAAATGATTGCCAATGTGATGCATCTGCCGGACGCGGAGATCAATCAGGCTCAGCAGAAAATGCTCGATGCTCTGGGATTTTTGCTGCCTCTGCTAGCCGCGCAGCTGGATGTTATTTTCCAGCAGCAGGGCCAGTGTGATTACCCGGCAATTACTCTAGCTGCGTTAAACGCCTTAGAACCTGAAACCTCAGATGGTGTGGTTTCTGATATCACCCTGCGTCTCGACTACCAGCTACGGCATATTTTGGTAGATGAGTTTCAGGACACCTCCGCCGCACAGATTAATTTGCTCGAACAGCTGATTGGTGGCTGGCAAGAGGATGATGGCCGCACGCTATTTTTGGTTGGCGATGCTATGCAATCCCTCTATGGTTTCCGCAACGCCAATGTTGGATTGTTTCTCAATGCTCAGCGTCATCCGGTTGGACCGGTGCAATGCACGCCACTGACACTGAGTTCTAATTTTCGCTCTCAGGAAGGTATTATCGAATGGGTTAACAGCGCCTTTAGTGAAGCCTTTCCGGCCCACGCCGATATCAGTCGCGGCGCAATTCCCTATTCCCCATCGGTAGCCGTTAAATCGGCGGATGAGGCTCAGGCTGTTCATTTTCAAGGCTTTGCTGGGGACGACCACAAAGTTGATGAAGCCAACTATATAGCTGAGCTGTGCAGCGGTTTACGGGATAACCATTCTGGGGAGTCCATAGCCATCCTGGTTCGGGGACGCGGCCATCTGCGCAGTATTATTCCAGCGCTTCGAGAGGCCAAACTCTACTGGCAGGCCATAGATATCACACCATTAGCCAGCAGAATGCCGGTGATTGATCTACTCTCATTAACCCGCGCCCTGCTCTCGCCAGCGGATAAAATCGCTTGGCTGGCTGTGCTGCGAGCGCCCTTTTGCGGGCTTAGTCTCGGGGACTTATTAATAGTCGCCAACAGCGCGAAAAATGACAGTGGCAATCGCTACCAATCAAACAATGCCATATTGGCCCCACTGATGGAATTACTTGAAACTGCTGACTTATCCGCCTCACTAAGTCAGCATGGCAAACAAAGTCTTCAGCGAATCATTCCCTATTTAGAAGCCGCCTGGCAAAACCGTGGGCGGGCTAATTTGCGCGCCACCGTGGAACAGCTATGGATAGATTTGGGTGGCCCAGCGACCTTGCTAGACAGTGCCGATCTCAGTGATGCCCGCAGCTATTTGGATCTCTTGGAGAACTGGCAGACTGGCGCAACCCTGAGCGATTGGAACAGCTTTAAACTGGCTGTCGACAAACTCTATGCCGCTCCTTCTCCTGATGAGGCCGATTCAGAGAATGGCGCGGCCAAGCAGTCGGTTATCCAGATTATGACGATCCACAAAGCCAAGGGCCTGGAATTTGACCATGTGATTTTGCCCGGTCTCAGCCGTGGCTCCGGCTCAGACAAGAAACAACTTCTTCGCTGGCAGCAGCATATAGATGAGCAGAGTGAATCTTCGCTGATCATGGCCCCGCTGGGCGCCCACGATGAAGAAGACGATAGCGTCTACAGCTATCTCAAGCGCGAAGACAGCCTCAAGACGCGCCTCGAGAGCACGAGGGTGCTCTATGTTGCCGCAACCCGAGCGGTGCGCCGACTCTATTTGTGCGGTGCGGTAAAGCAACTTAAAAGCGGCCAGTGGCAACCCACAGGCAAGACCACATTATTGACCCCTATCTGGAAAAGCATCGAGACAGGTCTGGACCTGGGTATCCACTCGGTCAAGCAGAGCGCCACCGAGTCAGCGGACGATGGCAATAAAGAGGTTCCCAGCCTCAGTCATATTCGCCGTCTCGACCAAGAGTTTCAGACTCCCCAACGGCCAGACAGTAGTGCCAATTTGGGCACCCCGGAAACCGCCGCCGAGTCCAGTGGTGAAAATGACAGTAGCCTGTCAAATCGTGCCCGCTCTATGGGTACAGTGCTTCACAGAACCCTGAAACAGCTGGCCAACGAAGGTCTGGAACAGTGGCCTGAGTCGCGTATACAACAGCTGCCAGCGACCTGGGGAGCGCAGCTTAAGGAACTCGGCATGCTCGCCAGACCGGATGAGGTTAAAAGCCTTATTGCAGCGGTTAATAGCATGCTCGCCGATCAGCGTGGCCGCTGGATTTTAGACCGACATGAGCAGGCTGAGTGCGAGCAGGCTCTAGGCTATAGATACAGTGATCGAGAACATCTGGGCACCTCGGTAATCGATAGGACCTTCGTCCACGATGGCACCCGCTGGATTATTGATTACAAACTTTCACAGCCGGCCGAAGACGAGCCTGAGGCGCAATTTATTCAGCGTCAGACCAAGGCCTACAGCGCTCAATTAGGCCACTATGCAAAGCTCTACCGAAGCATGGAGGCGAATCCTGTTCGCTGCGCGCTCTATTTCCCTCAAATCCCCATGTTTATTGAGCTAGAAGCCGAATAGCCTTCAAAAGTCAGTAGATTTAAGTACAATGGCTAATCTTTTGAAAAACCACATTTGTTAGGAACTTGAGCATGGATTCACAGGCTGTAGAAAATATTAATATCGAACCACCGGTGGTTCTGATTACCCCAGCAGAATTGAAGCGTGTAATCCCGCTATCCGACGCTGCGCGCACAGTAATCTCTCAGGGTCGCAAGAATATCGAGAATATTCTCGAGCGCAAAGATCACCGAGTGATTGTTGTAGTAGGCCCCTGCTCGATTCACGATCTCAAAGCTGCCCACGACTATGCCAACAGACTCAAAGCGCTGGAAGAAAAAGTCGGCGATACACTGCTGATTGTTATGCGCGTCTACTTTGAAAAGCCCCGCACCACTACTGGTTGGAAAGGCTTGATCAACGATCCGTTTATGAATGACTCGTTCAAGATTACTGATGGACTGCATATTGGCCGTCAACTGTTGCATGATATTTCCGAAATTGGCCTACCCACTGCTACCGAAGCACTGGATCCTATTTCTCCCCAGTACCTGCAGGATCTGATTGCCTGGTCGGCGATTGGTGCCCGCACCACTGAATCACAGACTCACCGTGAGATGGCCTCTGGCCTGTCGAGCTCGATTGGCTTTAAGAACGGCACCGATGGCAGCTTAACTGTCGCCATTAATGCACTGCAGTCAGTTTCAAGCCCGCACCGTTTCCTCGGTATTAACTCAGATGGCAATGTCTCGATTGTGACCACCAAAGGCAACCCTTACGCTCACGTAGTTTTGCGTGGCGGTAACGGCAAGCCTAACTATGATTCAGTCAGCGTCTCTATCTGCGAACAGGAACTGCTTGCTGCCGGTATCGATGCCAACATCATGGTCGATTGCAGTCATGCCAATTCCAACAAAGATCACAAGCTGCAAACTCTGGTACTGGACAATGTTGCCAATCAAATTGTCGAAGGTAATAAGTCCATTATCGGTGTCATGCTGGAAAGTAATATCAATGCTGGCAATCAGAAGCTTTCAAGTAATCCAGATGATATGGACTATGGCGTATCAGTGACCGATGCCTGTATTGATTGGGAAACCACTGAAACCGCACTGACTAACATGGCAGACAAGCTACGAGATGTTTTAAAAGCGCGTTAAGCTATGAGCAACAAACGTAAAAAAGCCCCAACTCTGTAAAGATCTGGGGCTTTTTTGTAGCCGTATTAGTAACACTACAACGATTGGCCCTGATTTCAATAACAGGGTATTGTTAACCAAACCATGAACTATCAATATCCAACTCTCAATTTCCAACTCTAAAGAGCACTATGATTAGATTACTGTTACTCGTCGCGATCATCTTTTCAATCTGGTATTGGTGGACAACCATCACCCGTCTACCCCAGGAAAAACGCCGTGCTTTTTTATGGCGTAGTGCATTTTGGTTGGTGCTTGGCGCATCGGTCATGTTGGTCGTAACTGGGCGTATGCACTGGCTTGGTGCCGGGCTTGCGATGTTAGTACCAGTGCTCAAAGGAACCTTTGCAGTAGGTCTCCGTGCCCTACCTTTTCTTCAGATATTGAGTCGTTTTAAAACCAGTCCCTCGCAATTTCGCACCAAGTCCCTAGCGGTTGAAGTCAACTTTGCGACTCGTCAAATGGATGGTGAAGTACTAGATGGCGAGTTTGCCGGACGACGCCTCTCTGACCTGAGCGCTGAAGAGGCGAAAAAGCTCAGTGATAGCCTCCGTGAAACTGACCGTGAATCCTATGTTTTGATGCAGGCCTACATGGTACGCAACGGTCGTGGCGGTGATGATCAGTCGCAACAGGACTCCTCATCAGGCAGTTTCTCGGACTTATCCAATGAAGAAGCATTGAAAATTTTGGGGTTGGAAAGTGGTGCCTCTAAAGAAGATATTGGCAAAGCCCACAAGCGACTGATGCAGCGCCTGCACCCGGACCGCGGTGGCAGCGACTACCTCGCAGCTAAAATTAATGCGGCCAAAGATCAGCTAATCTAGCTTGTAAAAAAAGCCCCAATATACTGAGCAACCTATGCGTCACAGGCAAGATTTTGATCCTGCAAAAAAGATTAACTGGAAGATATTTCAGGTCATCTGGCCCTACCTGCTCGAATACAAAGTTCGTATTGGTATTGCCATTGTCTGTCTAGTGCTTTCTAAAGCAGCCAGTGTCTATGGTCCTTTTTTACTCAAAGATATAGTCGACACTCTGAATCCTACCGCTAGCGGTGGCAGTGCTCCCAGCATTCCCAACCTGATGGCAGTGCCAATCGGACTGGTGCTCGCCTATGGCTTCGCGCGCTTTTCCATGATCATTCTCGGCGAAATCCGCGATACGGTATTTGGTCGAGTCACTGAGCGGGCCATGCGCCGCATTGGTTTGCAGGTGTTTAATCATGTCCACAGTCTAGACCTAGACTTTCACCTCAACCGCCGCACCGGTGGTTTGGCCAGAGATATAGAGCGCGGCGTCAGCGGCATCAGCTTTTTGATGCGCTTTTTTGTTTTCAATATTGCCCCCACATTAATTGAAATCGGTCTGGTGATTGGCCTGCTGTTTTATAACTACGGCATAGAGTTCGCCGCTATCACCATGGCCTCTGTGGTCCTGTATATTTTCTTTTCCATGATCACGACTGACTGGCGTACCCAGTTTGTTCGCGAAGCCAATAAAGCCGACTCCGCCGCTAGCACCAGATCTATCGACAGCCTGTTAAATTATGAAACGGTTAAATACTTTACTAATGAAGAGTATGAGGCGCGCCTCTATGACCATGCTCTAGAAGATTGGGAATCGGCTAGGCGCAAAAATCGCCTGTCTCTGCTTTCACTCAATGCAGGCCAAGCACTTATTATCACCGTCGCCATGACCGCCATGATGTGGTTGGCCGCCCAACGAGTAGCCGAGGGCGCCATGACCATTGGTGACTTTGTCTTGATCAATGCCTTTATGATGCAGCTGTTTATGCCGCTTAACTTTCTCGGGTTTGTCTACCGTGAAATCAAAGGATCCATGGCCAATATCGAGAACATGTTTGCCCTGATGGACCTGAGAAGCAAAGTCCAAGATGCATCAGCAGCGCCGCAGCTGGATGTCCGCAAGGGGCATATTCGCTTTGACCAGGTCTGCTTTGACTATCAGCCGGACCGGCAGATTCTGAAAAACATCAGCTTTGAGATCCAGCCAGGTGAAAAAGTCGCCATAGTCGGTGCCAGTGGTGCCGGAAAATCCACTCTGGTAAAACTATTATTCCGCTTTTACGACCCCACCCAGGGCAGCATTTCCATTGATGGCCAGGATATTCGCACAGTGTCCCAACATTCCCTACGCGGGGCCATCGGCATAGTGCCTCAGGATACGGTATTGTTTAACAGCAGCATCTTTGACAACATTCGTTACGGCAAGCCCGAGGCCAGCGACGAGGAAGTTCACAATGCAATCCGCATGGCCCACCTCGAAGCCTTTATCAAGCAGTTGCCAGATGGCGTTGAAACCATGGTGGGTGAACGGGGTTTAAAGCTGTCCGGAGGTGAAAAGCAACGTGTCGCCATCGCCAGAACTATTCTCAAACGGCCACCGATTCTGCTGTTTGATGAGGCGACCTCGTCCCTAGACAGCAAGTCGGAGCGCTCTATTTTGGCCGCCCTACGAGAGATCGCAGAAGGTCATACCAGTCTGGTCATTGCCCACCGGCTATCAACCATTGTTGATGCCGACCGCATTGTGGTGCTAGATCAGGGAGCAATAGTCGAACAGGGAACCCACCATGAGCTGCTGGAACTAGATGGCCGATACGCAGAGCTTTGGTCTACTCAGTTGAGATCTGCTCGTCTTAGCTCTGATTAACTTAGCTCTGATTAACTAAGCTCTGATTAACTAACCTCGTAATAGAGGGCTCTCGTAATAAGGGTTCTCGTAATAAGGGTTCTCGTAATAGAGGGTTCTCGTAACAGAAGGTCTTCGTAATAAATGAAGCTTGGAGTTTAAGCCCTCAGTTCGAATGCCCGGAGACATGCCTTCCTGAAAAAGAGACATCGATCTCCATGAGTGCCCTATCGCGCCTTACACAGGGCCTTGCTCAATTATTACCGTTAACCAGTTCGCATAATTGAGGCGATCTAGTTGCGGTATATCCATTAAAGAATAAAACTGCTCCCCTGGTAATCAATAATTGTTGGCATTGACGCTAACAGGGAGTTTTAACGGAATGGGCATCAAACTAAAAACCATAGGTCTATCCATCACCACCGTTGCACTAGCTCTGCTCATTAATACAGCTGCCTTTGGCGCCCCGGTTGATATTGAATATCTGGATGCCGGCACATCGGCTTCTCTGGACATTAAACATGGCGGCACAGTCACTGCAGGACTCCACAGGGTAACGCTAAACGACAGCAATAGATTCGCTCTCAATACCACCAACAGCGACATGATGGGCGATTGGTCAGCCACAGCGACTAGCTTCGATGAGATCCAAGCTGGCGGCGGCGAATACGGCGACACTGGCAAACATATGAAAAAGCAGGCTGAAAAGTATGGCGGAGCCGGATATCTGTTTAGTCTATTAGATGTATCTGAAAGTCTCAGCGCTGATGCCGCAAAATATAATGCCCTAATAAACTACGTTATCTGGGATATTCTAGGAAGTCACCCCAAGCTTAATGACGATAATGATAAGCTCGAAGCAACAAACCTGAAAGATCTAGCCAAAGACAACAAAAAGTTTGATTGGTCCAGCACCATGGTTGTCTATACCGCCAATGATGGCAGCGCCCGAGAATTCTTTGCGGTGTTGCCTCCGATTGCGACACCGATCCCCAGCGCGCTGTTTTTGTTTGGCTCAATGGCACTTGGCTTGTTTGGTATAGTCAGGCGTAAAGAGACTGCAAGCGCTTAAAATCAAAACTCACTCCGAGCTCTCCGCCAATAGTTGTGGAGAGGCTTTCCCCAAGCCTCTCTCAATTTATGACTCTTGTTATAGCTCTTGTTATAGCTCTTGTTCTAGCTCTGGCCCTTATGGCGATGAAAAAAATGCCCCGAAGGCCATGCCACAGCTAGAACCCAGTTAACTCCCCATCTATAATGTTAACCAGATCACATAATTTAAGAGATCTGGTTGCAGAAGATAGGTCAGACCATAAAATCGGCCTATCCACATCAATAAGTGTTGGCATGATGCTGACAGGGAGCTTAAACGGAATGAACATCAGCAAGAAAACGAGCATTAAAACGTTAGCTCAATCGATCACCGGCGTTGCATTGACGCTTTTGATCAGTACTACAGCCTTCGCCGCGGTAGTCGATATTGCCTACGAGGGCGTTGGCACCTCGACCTCCCTCTCTACTTATTACTCAGGCTCAGTAACAGCCGGGCTCAGTGAAGTAACCATCGATGGCAAAAGTCGACTTGCCCTAAATACTGAAAATAAAAGTATGTCCGGAACCTGGACAGCCACGGAAACGAGCTACGCTGATGTTCAAAATGGCGGCGGAAAATATAACAATGGCCGAGATGGTGCAGAAAAATACGCCCAAGCTGGATACCTGTTTAGCACCTTAGACCTCTCTGAAAGCCTCAGCGCTGTAGCAGCAAAACACAACGCCCTAGTGAACTATGTAATCTGGTACATCATGGATTACCAAGCGCCTTATCTAGCTAGCCGCAGAGACCAGAATAAGGCGTACAACCTATATCGAAAAGCTGGCCGCCAGAGCAACTTTGACTGGTCGAGCACGATGGAGGTTTACACAGCCAATGACCGAGGTACTACCCGTGAGTTCTTTGCTGTACTACCACCGATTGCAACACCGATTCCCGGGGCATTATTTTTATTCGGCTCCATGGCTCTCGGACTCTTTGGTATAGTGACCCGCAGACGTGGCTCACTTAAGGCATAAAGCCTGTAGTAAATAGCCTGTAAAAAAATAGTTTTTAATAAGTAGCAATGCCAAAAGCTCTGCCTCTCGAACTAGAGGTAGAGCTTTTTTGTATCTGTAGACGTTGTCTTAGAACAGATGAAATGAATATATCGCCCGAGCCATTTGAACGGCTCTTGCCGAGAGTAACGCAATTCCATATCGATAACCGCAGCCCCATCTTCATGGCCACCACGCTGGGTGGTGACATAGTCGTGAAAGACCCGAATACCTGAACTGTAATCTGTTGCCAACTCAGCCTGATCAACCCACTGCTGCACAGTGTCAGGTTGCAGCGGCTCGCCAGGAGTGAGACTTTTTGGGTGAGCGGAGAACTCACCCTGCAATACATTAAAGTTACCTCGAATTAAATTGCGGTAGACCAGTGCGTTTTGATTGTAAAACGTCAGCGATAGCAATCCGTCGGGTTTCAGGTAGCTCTCTAGATCGGCAATCAACAGCTCAGGCTTGGCAAGCCATTCGATCAAGGCATGACTCATTACCAGATCAAACTGACCCAGACCTTCATCTTTAAGGGATTGGTAGGGCTTTTGATACCACCCAATTTTGTCTAACACCCCTGCTTCAACAGCCAACTTCTGTGCCGCCTCAAGCATCTGCTGAGAGAGATCGTTGTAGACAACCTGATGACCGAGCTTGGCCAGCGCTACCGTAAACTGCCCCAAACCGCCGCCAATATCTAAAACCCGCAATGGTGCTTGAGTTTGAAGGTGCGGTAACGCAGCCAGCAGGTCCCGCCAGATAACCGCGAGACGAATATCCCCTTTAAGGCCGCCATAAACCTTGCGGGCAAACTTCTCGCTCAGGTCATCAAAATTTCTATCAACCGTATTTTTACTCAAGCTGGTGCTCGCAGGGTCGTGGAATGGGAAATACATAATGAATAGCGCGATGTTAACCGGAATCCAGCCCTGCAGATATAGCGAAGCGCGCATTTGACCTTTACAATGAGCGGCTAAATAAAAGGTCCCTCTTATGTCCCAGCCCACCACTTCCGAACAGTCAGCATCTCAACTACCCGCTTCTCACCAAACGGAAACGGTGCTGCTTACCCAAGAGCTTATTCGTCGTCGCTCAGTGACCCCAGATGACTGTGGCTGCCAGGAAGTGATGATTGAGCGCCTCAGTGCCATCGGCTTTAAAATCGAGCGTTTGCGCTTTGGCGATGTGGATAATTTTTGGGCGGTTCACGGCGAATCAGGGCCAACCCTCTGCTTTGCCGGACATACCGACGTAGTTCCCACAGGACCAGAGCAAAACTGGCAGCAGGCGCCTTTTGACGCAACGATTGTTGATGGTCACATAGTCGGCCGTGGCGCCGCGGATATGAAAGGTTCTCTGGCCGCCATGGTTGTGGCCTGCGAGCGCTTTGTTGCAATCAACCCCAACCACAGTGGCCGTATCGCTTTCCTGATCACCAGTGATGAAGAAGGTATTGCCATAGATGGCACCGTTAAAGTGATTCATCTGCTGAAAGACCGCAACGAGCTGCCAGAATGGTGCCTGATTGGCGAGCCCTCGAGCACCGCAAAATGTGGCGATGTGGTTAAAAATGGTCGCCGCGGTTCATTGGGTTGCACACTTACTGTCAAAGGTCAGCAGGGTCATGTGGCCTACCCTCACCTAGCGGATAACCCAGTGCACAGAGCGGCGCCCGCTCTCGCGGCACTCGCCAGCGAAGTCTGGGATCAGGGCAATGAGTTTTTCCCCGCCACCAGTTTCCAGATTTCCAACATTCAAGCCGGTACTGGTGCGACCAATGTGATTCCAGGGGACATGCAGGTGATCTTTAATTTCCGCTTTTCAACCGAGTTGACTGAGCAGCAAATCATTCAGCGAGCAGAGAGCATTCTCGACCAACATGAAGTTAAGTATTCAGCCAACTGGCATCTCAGCGGACATCCGTTTTTAACGTCTAGCGGAGAATTGGTCAGCGCCACGGTTGAGAGTATTGCCGAGGTCACTGGCCTAGAGACAGAGCTGTCCACGGCCGGCGGCACCTCTGATGGCCGCTTTATCGCGCCACTGGGAGTTCAGGTAATCGAGCTGGGACCAGTGAACGAAAGTATTCACAAGATTGATGAAAACACCAATATAGATGGCCTCAACTCTCTCACCGAGATCTACCAGACGATTTTAAGCAAGCTGCTGCCGTGACACTGGTCGCGGCGACTGCGCCATGAACGCCCTCAATAGCGGTCTCTATGTCGCAACCATACTAATCTGGGGTTCAACCTGGCTGGCGATAACCTACCAGCTTGGCGAAGTGGATCCCCTAGTATCGGTGATTTATCGCATGGGTCTGGCATCGGGCCTACTGTTTATCTGGTGTCGACTGAAAAACATTCCTCTGAGCCTCAACCTGCGCGATCACCGCTTTATGGTGGCTCAGGGCTGCTTTCTGTTTGGCTTAAATTACTGGACTATCTATTGGTCTGAAGTCTATCTGCCCAGCGGGCTGGTTGCGGTGATTTTTTCACTATTAGTCTTTTTCAACATCATCAATGGCAGGATTTTTCTCAAGCACCCAGTAACATTGCAGACTGTTGTCGGCGGCCTGGTTGGCCTGAGCGGTATCTGTATGCTGTTCTACCCCGAGTTCGCCTTGCTCTCTGATGAAGAGTCCACCTCCAACGACGCCCTGCTAGGTTTTGGGCTGGCATTTATTGCGGTGGTCTTTGCTTCCCTAGGTAATATAGTAGCAACCCGAAATGGCAATACCGGCATCTCGGTTTGGGCGATTAACGCCTGGTCAATATTCTACGGTACGGCAATTTTAACCCTCATCGCTCTGGTCAGCGGTGCCGAGTTCTCCTATGGTTCGACCCTGGAGTACACACTATCCCTGATCTACCTGTCGGTATTTGGCACTATTTTGGCTTTTGGTGCCTACCTAAAGCTATTGATCAATATAGGTCCCAGTCGTGCTGGCTACACCTCGCTGATTATTCCCTTTGTAGCGATTGTGCTGTCGACATTATTTGAGGACTACCAATGGACTCTGCTGGCTGCTGGGGGATTTGTACTGGTAGCACTGGGCAACTATATGGTGCTGAAACGACGCTGAGACTATTGCAGCTGACGCCTTTTAGATGGGAAGCTTTTTCAGCGCATAGACATCGTAACGCGTAGACTTTCCCTCAAGAGAATAATTCGGTTTGGTCTCGGCCAAGAACCCCGCTCCAGCAGGACGCTTTACCACTACCCGATAACGTGCAACTGCCAGGGCATCCGCAAGCAACTGATCCGCGTCCGGATCATTACCAACAATGGCATGAAAGGCCTGCATCTGTTTTTTTACCTTGGCGGATTTTTTGCGCAGGGGAAACATCGGGTCCACATAGACCACATCTGGACGCCAGACTTCAGCTTGCGGGTCTGCTTCAGCCTTGACCAAGCTCTCCACAAGCTTACTGAGATAGCTAGCGGCACTACCCTCATTCAGACTGAGCCGACTCATAATAGCAGCCAATTCATCGTTACCCTGTGTAAACTCCTCCTGCCCGGCCTCTAGGCCGCGTCTGAGACCATCGTCAAGCAGACTGTGGACAACCGGGTTGCGTTCCAGCATGGACACCCTGCAGCCGAGAGAGGCCAGCACAAAGCCGTCACCGCCAAGGCCTGCCGTCAGGTCTAACACCTGAGGTGCAAACTTTCCCGAGACCCCAACTGCTTTGGCAATCGCCTGACCATTACCCCCGCCATGGCGTCTACGATGACTATGCTCCGAACCGGCAAAATCACAGATGATTGACCCATAGCCTTTATCCGACGATGGACGCAATGCCAAACCCTGTTCAGTAAACTCAAGAAGGTAGTCATAACCTTCGGTATCAACTTGGACCGGCATGCATAGCTTTTCCGCAAGAGCCTCAGCCTGAGGCTTAAAGGCGTCCGATTCGTAGGCGACGCGAATGATCGGAAGGCTGTCTGCAGGCATCGAATATTTCCTAAAGTTATGCGGCGAAGATCAGAGTTAGTGACCTAACCAGTGGATTCATTGATCGCAGCGATTATAGCGTTACAGCGAGACAATCGGACACCTATAATGCAGCAATCAATAACTAACCTATGCCGCCAACCCTTAGTACCCTCACCGGAGTGTTTTATGTCTTTTAGCGATCACCTTTTTGCCCGCCGTCTCCTGACCACAAGCAGAGCTACGAGTCTTATTTTGAGCCTATTACTAGTTGCAGGCTGTGAGCGCTATGCAGTCACTCTTAACCAGCAGCCGATCTATACGCCAAAAGTGATTTACAGCGGTTACCAGATTGCGGATGCCGCTCTGTCTAACTGCGTCAAACTTACCTTAGCCGAAGCAAAGGTAACTCAGCCTGAGCAACTGGAGACACTTAACTGCAGTTTCGCCGGGGTCACAGATCTCTCTGGCATTGAACTTTTTTCACAGCTCAAAACAATTAACCTAAACAGCAACCAACTCACGGATATCAAAGCACTGCTATTTCTCGGTGAGTTGCGTCAGGTCAACCTCACTGAAAATCCATCGCTCAGCTGTATAGATGTAGCTGCACTTAATGAATTGCTAAAGGATGCCATCATAGCTGCGCCAGTCTGCAATAAAGTGTTGCTAAGGTAGACTTTGTACGATACGAGGGTGAAAAAAAGATACCCACAAATCCTGTGGATAACTTTGTGGATGAAATGCTATATGAGCCTACTAAAGGCCCCAAAAGTGGGCCTAACTGTTAGATTGATCATTTTTTGATCAGATAATAATAACCATATAAATCAATGGCTTATGGTTTTGCCGGTCAAAAATCAATGGCTTACGCGGCTTTTGTAAACTTAATCGTAGAAACAACAGCTATCTGTGGAAAAAAACCCAAAATAGTTTTCATAAACAGCAAAATAGATATTGCAGTGACTAAAAAAATGTTTTAAAGAGGAGAACTATTTCACAAAGGATTTAGATGAACGACCTTTCGGACACTACCAAAATATCAACGGAAAGTGCTAATCCTCAAAATATTCTATCAGCCTTAATCTTGCCCCTGATCAACTGAGTGCAGCCGGTTGGAGAAGGCCCCTGAAGGAGAGCTGTTGAAAGAGAGCTATTTAAAAAAAGACCACTTAGATAAAGTCACTCGAAGACGGCTAGTTCAGCTCCAGCCAGTCAAAGCCCTGCTGCTGGCAGGCGTAGTGCAAATTGCCACCGCCATGAATCACCGCCTCTACTGCCGCCTTCACTTTTTCTAAGCTGTTGTTCTTCTCACTGATATGCCCAATCACTAACTGTTGCATACGCTGCTGATCGAGAACTGACAGTAGCTGAGCCGTCTGCTGGTTATTAAGATGGCCCCAAGGACCTGCGACGCGGTCTTTTAAAAACTCAGGGTAACTGCCGGCGTAGAGCATATCGAGATCGTGGTTGGCTTCAATCAACAAACCGTCGCACCCGGCATACACAGACTCTATATGAGGCGTTAGGGAGCCGACGTCGGTGAGTATTCCAAGTTGGTGCAGTTCGCTGTTAAACAGAAACTGGACAGGCTCTCGAGCATCATGGGGCACAGGTACAGGGGTAACATGAAGATCACCGATCTGAAACGCCTGATGACTGTCGATGATTTTAAAGGGGTAGTCTTTACCGCTGGCTTTTTTACTTCGCACACAGCCCGCGGTGACATAGACGTCGATAGCAAACTTTGATGCCAGGGGCACAACCCCTTTCCAGTGATCACTGTGTTCATGGGTGACCAAAATAGCATCTATATTTTCCGGCGTCTTGCCGAGCTTGGCCAGCCTCTGAGTGGTGTCGCGAATGGAGAATCCGCAATCGATCATCAGACAGGTGTCGCGCCATTCGACCAGGGTTGAGTTACCTTTGCTACCACTGCCGAGAGATGCAAAACGCATAGAGTTAGTAACCTTTTACGAGCAAGCTTTTAAACACAAAGGCTTAATAACTCTAAATAACAAAACGGCTTAACCGCGAGCTTGTAATAACAAGCTCTTGGCTGCGATATGCTGCCAAGAGCTTAAAGAAAAGCCTATTAAGACATATTGCTTCGTAGAACTTTCAACAGACGTAGCGTTTCGGCTTTATTCAAGCCCTGCCCTTCAGAGCCAACAATACGAATCTCAACATTGGCGCCGACGGCCTGTACCAAAATACGGTAGTTAACCTCCAGAATTTCATCACTGCCGCTGAATAAGCGACCAAAGAAGCCTGGTTCATCAGTTGTCTCAGGGGTGTAATTTACGTAGATGACACCTTCAGAACGATTTTGGTCAACGCTGACAAAGCCGCCGCGATCAGCTGAATAGAGAGTGGACGCCCAAGTTCTATCGAAACTCAGCTTGGCCAGTATAAACGGGTCTGAAATCTCTGGCGTAACCACCTCAACCTTGGCGTCGCCACCAATGTCCTGAGCAAGCAAGGATACTGATGCATAGTCGGCGCTGCTGGCCAGATCATTGGCTAGCAAAGACAGCATGTCCTTTTCACGTTGATCGTCGTCCGAGGCTTCTGGCCACTGAGCCTGATCTTCCTCAGAACGGACTGCCTGATTGTGCACGGCGGATATCTCGGCACTATCTAGCTGCACACCAGGAGAGATCTGAAAGCGGAAACGGTGAGAATTTTCCTCATCGGAATTAAACTTGACCCAAACAGTTTCGATAATACCCTCAGAGCCATCCGCCAGCGCGGCCGGAACGCCATTGCGATTAAGTACGTTGCGCACCCGAGGCCATACTTCACTGGGCGGCACGTTGATCAGAATCCAACGACGTCCTTCGAGGCTCTGGATTTTAACTGACTGTTCAAAGGTATTGACCGAGGCTGGCTGTGGACGGGGTACGTCAAACTCCACCAATTCAACACTGGTCACGGGGATTTGTGGAATTGGATAGATCTGCCCGAGTACTCTTTTGTCCATTCCCTGAGGTACCACAGTCACAGCAGTCTCCTCAGCTAGCAGATAGTCATCGCTGCGATCACGCAAGCCCAACCAACCACAGCCCGTCAAACTTAGAATAACAACTACATTTAGTGCGCTAATCAATCGTTTCATCGTTATTGGCAACCCATCAATTTGGTAAAAATCAGTGTGAAAAATATTATAGAGCTTCGGCACTGCGCATCGCAGCCCGAACTAGTTCATGGTGCTCCGCGCTCAATGGCGTCATAGGAAGTCGCAAGACATTTTCCTGCAGACCCAACGCAGCCACTGCCCACTTAACCGGGATTGGGTTGGCTTCGACGAATAGATCTCGGTGCAGTGCTTCAAGCTTGCTATCCAGATCAGCTGCCGTGGCGGCATCTCCAGCTAGTGCTGCTGCGCACATTTGAGACATTAACTTTGGAGCAACGTTAGCCGTTACTGAGATATCACCATCACCGCCTAGTAACATAAGATCTCGAGCTGTGGCGTCGTCACCAGAGTAGATAGCAAACCCCTCTGGACGCTGAGCAATCAACTCTGCAGCACGCTGCAAATCACCGGTGGCTTCTTTGATACCAACAATATTCTCAATGGCACTGAGTCGTTTAACTGTCTCGGGCAGCATATCGCAGGCCGTACGACCAGGTACATTGTAAAGAATTTGATCTATGGCCACGGCTTCAGCAATGGCTTTATGGTGTAGATAGAGCCCTTCTTGAGTGGGCTTATTGTAATAGGGTGTCACCAGCAGGCAGGCATCAGCGCCAGAATCCGCTGCAGCTTGAGTCAGAACTATGGCTTCACTGGTGGAGTTGGCGCCAGTGCCGGCAATAATCGGCACCCGGCCAGCGGCCTGCTCGACTATAACGCGTATGACCTGGGCGTGTTCAGAGACACTTAAAGTGGCTGATTCACCAGTGGTGCCCACAGCAACTATGCTGTTTGTGCCCTGCTCTATGTGCCAGTCAACCAGGTGCTTCAACGCTGACCAATCAACCCCTTGGGTCTCTTGGTGCATGGGAGTGACCAGAGCAACAATACTTCCGCGAATCATCTACTACTTCCTATTACATCAATGGTTAAAAAACACATCATGGTACTGATGGCTACTGGGCGACACAAGCGAAACCTTTGTCTGTAAATAGCCAGGACAAAGTGGCTTTAAACAGCGCGACGACGTTTTTTTCTGACGGGCAAATTGTATAAATCTTCCTCGCCCTCTGGCCGGTTTTTAAAGCGCCGATGCACCCACAAATATTGGTCCGGCTGCAGTCGAATAAACTTTTCAATAATCTGATTAATCCTGGTGGCGTCCGCAAGATCATCCCCTGTGGGGAAGCCTTCAAGAGCCGGATACACGGTTATTTTATAGCCCTGAGAGCCAGGTAGGCGAATATGGCTGAAAGGCACAACCGCTGCACCAGTCTTTTCGGCAAAGCGCGCCGTAGCATAGACAGTCGCTGCCTGAATACCAAAAAACGGCGCGAACAACCCCTGAACTAAACCATAGTCCTGATCTGGTCCATACCAAAGAGAGTGGCCTTTCTTAAGTGCCTTCATGGTGCCACGGACATCACGACGCTCAAATACAGCATTACCGCCAATGGATTGATTCAGTCGACCTCTGGCCTGCAAAAAATCGTATACGGCATTGCCATGAGCGCGATACATGCCATCCATTTTCCACTTCGATGACAGAGCCGCGGCCCCCACTTCCAGACTGGTGTAATGAATCCCCAGCACCATAACGCCGCGATCTTTAACCGCCTCAAGATGCTCTAAACCCTCGAACTGCATCAGCTTGCTAAAGCGCTTTTTCGACCACCACCAAGAGATCCCTACTTCCATCACCGCAATCCCGGTGCTGATAAAGTTGGCTCTCAGCAAGGCCGCCTGTTCCTCGGTACTGAGCTCGGGAAAACAGAGTTCAATATTGCGCCGGGCAATAATTTTTCGACGACCGGGAATGGCGTGAAAAATCAAGCCAATACCCTTGCCAATAAATAGCAAAACAGGAAATGGCAGCAAAGTAATCAACCGCCACAAGCCAAAGGCAAACCAAATCAGCCAGTAACGAGGATGCAATAGCACAGGTCTAAATTGGGTCGCTTTTGAACTCATAGTCTTACTGACATCCAGTGGGATTGGGTAGGTTTATTACCCGAGATAAATAGTTCGCGATAAATAGTTCGTAATAAATAGTTCGCGATTAATTACTTGAATCAATTACACCAGATTCCCGATAGACACATCGGTGGCCACATCAGCCTGATAGTCAACACCATCAAGACCAAAGCCAAAAAGGGTTAAAAACTCTTCTTTGTAGCCGGCAAAATCCGTCAGCTCAGCAAGATTTTCCGTGCTGATCTTGGCCCAGGCATCAGCCACTACAGCCTGTACCTCAGGGCGCAGCTCGAGTTCATCACAGCGTAAGCGACCCTCTTCATCCGTGCGCGGATCGGCACTGTAAAGGCACTCGGTGTATAACCGATAGAGCTGTTCAATACAGCCCTCATGGCTGCCATCGCGCTTCATCTCTTTAAATAGCATGGCCAGATATAGAGGCATAATAGGAATGGCTGAACTGGCCTGAGTCACTACGGCCTTGAGCACTGAAACACGGGCGTCGCCGCCACTGGCTGCAAGCTTGTCACGAATCGACAACACGCGCTTATCGAGATCTTTCTTGGCCTGACCAATGGTGCCATCCCAATAGAGATCCCAGGTCATTTTCTCGCCAATATAGGTAAAGGCTGTGGTCTTCGCGCCTGGGGCTAAGACACCAGCTTCATCCAATGCATCAATCCACATCTGCCAATCTTCGCCACCCATGACGGCGACTGTGTCAGAGATTTCCTGATCATTTGCCGCAGACAGGCTAAATTCTTGAATGGTTTCTTTGTCGGTGTTAATACCGCGCATGGTGATATCTTTACCCACGGGCTTAAGTGTGGAGTTAAACACTTCACCGGTTTTCGGGTGCTGACGACGGGGCGCAGCAAGACTGTAAATCACCAGATCAATCTGACCTAGGTCCTGCTTAATGGTCTCAATAGTCTTGGCTTTTATCTCATCGGAGAAGGCATCACCGTTTATGCTTTTGGCATAGAGGCCCTCTTGCTCTGCATGTTTGTGGAACGCCGCTGAGTTATACCAGCCGGCAGTGCCAGGCTTGGTTTCAGTGCCGGGCTTTTCAAAGAAGATCCCCAATGTCGAGGCACCACTGCCAAAGGCGGCGGTAATTCGCGCGGCCAGACCATATCCAGTGGACGAGCCAATGACCAAAACACGCTTCGGCGCTTCAATAGCAGGCTGAGCTTTGATGAAATCGATTTGGTTTTTAACGTTGGCTTCGCAGCCGACAGGGTGGCTGGTAATACACATAAAGCCGCGGACGCGGGGTTTGATTATCATTCTTGAGTCTCCGTACTGAAGTGAATCGAATAGCAAATGAACAGCGAATCGAATTTTAGGCACGCAATGATACCCTAATGGCAATCTTTACCCAAAAAAAAACCATTTTAATGTACTAAAAGGTAGTGCCCTGTAGAAGCGCTAAAACCCTGAGATTTTTGATCATCTTTAGCGGTGACCACGTACAATGATTTAACCCCGCCTTTTTGAGTGATTACTTTGAATCCAACTGCCCTTCGCTATCCCTTTCTGCGCCATGAATTTTTGCAGGCTCTTGAGGATAGTGGCAGCGCCTGCGACACCAGCGGCTGGTATCCAGTGCACCTTTCTCTGCAGCATGACCGCCCGCCTGTAGAGAGCCCCTCTGGGGAGAAGGCTTCTCTAGAAGGTAGTTGTCTAGAAGGCAAAGTTGAAACTCTAGCCACGGAGCAAAGCAGTGCTCTGATGCCGCTCTACTTAAAAGATCACTCCATGGGCGAATATGTTTTCGACCATGCCTGGGCCAATGCCTACCATCAGAATGGTCTCGAATATTATCCCAAGCTGGTTACCTCGATTCCCTTTACCCCATCTACTGGGCCGCGAGTCCGTTCCGAGCAACCCCTAACTCAAGATGAGTGCATTCAATTTGTCGATGAGGTGCTATCGGTAGCAGAGGACACTGGTGCCTCAAGCTGGCACTTTTTGTTTCCGTCGGCTGAGCATCGCGAGCTATTTAATGATCCGCGCCTGCTTCAGCGTAGTGGTGTGCAATATCACTGGCACAACCGGGACTATGAGCAGTTCGATGATTTTCTCGCGACAATGAACTCCCGTAAACGCAAGATGGTGCGCAAAGAACGCGCCGATGTTGCCGCTCAGGGTATTCGTGTCAGCGTTGAAATGGGCGCTGATATCAGCCCTGAGCTCTGGAGCCTCTTTTACCAGCTCTATGAGCGCACCTATGCCAAGCGCAATGGCAGTCGCGGTTATTTAACCGAGGAATTTTTTACCCAGATAGCCCAGACCATGCCGGAGCAAATTGCCATGGCAGTGGCCTGGCTTGATGATCAACCCATAGCCTGCGCACTGTACTTTTTTGATGATGAAACACTCTATGGGCGCTACTGGGGTAGTGTTGGAGAGTTCTCCTACCTGCACTTTGAACTCTGCTATTACACAGGTATTGAGTTTGCAATCAGCCGTGGTATCAAGCGCTATGACGCGGGGGCTCAGGGAGAGCATAAAATTGTGCGGGGATTTGAGCCGATCGAAACCCATTCATTGCACTGGATTAAACATCCGGGGTTTCGCGATGCGATTGCGCGGTTTTTAGTCGAGGAAAAAGGCGGCATTGCGCGACATATTGAACAGGCAAACAGTATGTTGCCCTATAAAAAAGCTGACCAGTAAGCGTCAACGCTGCCCACTACTCTTTAAAAAGTACAAATTACGAGCTACCAACTACCGACGTTTTCCATAGAAGCCCAGGGCTCCTGAGCAGGCAGTGACTCGCCCTCTTGCAGTAGCTCTATGGAGATATTATCTGGAGAGCGTACAAAGGCCATGTGACCATCTCGTGGCGGGCGGTTAATCACCACACCGGCATCCATGAGCTGCTGACAGGTAGCGTAAATATCATCCACCTTATAAGCCAAATGGCCGAAGTTGCGGCCTGCCTCATATTGTTCAGGCTCACCCTCTTCCGGTGGCCAGTTGTAGGTCAACTCAATCAGTGGGGCTTTGGTCTCCTGGGCATTTTCAGCGTCGCTTGGTGCGGCGAGAAAAACCAAGGTAAAACGACCTTTGGGGACTTCGTATCTGTAGAGCTCTGAGAGCCCAAGAGCGGTGCAGTAAAAGTCGAGGGATTTTTCTAAGTCAGTGACTCGGACCATGCTGTGTAAAAAACGCATTACTTAATCCCTCTCTTTATTGGCTGCTAAGGCTTTTTTTATAAGACTTTCTAAAGAGCCTCGCTATAAGGCTATTTACAAGACGCTTTACAAGACGCTTTACAAGACTCTTTACAGGGCCAAGTAACGAATATCACTAAGCAGCTTGACCAGATAGGTCATAAAGCGCCCTGCATCGCCACCGTTAATCGCGCGATGATCATAGGACAAAGCCATGGGCAACAGCAAGCGTGGAACAAATTCAGCGCCATCCCAAACCGGCTTGATCTGTGATTTAGAGACACCGAGAATACCTACTTCTGGGGCGTTCACTATGGGCGTAAAGCCATTGCCACCAATTGCACCCAAGCTTGATAAGGTGAAACAACCGCCCTGCATCTCAGCAGGCTTCAATTTACCGTCACGGGCCTTGCCAGCCAGCAGGCTGATTTCAGCGGAAATATCCCAGATGCCCTTTTCGTTCACGTCACGGATAACCGGCACCATCAAACCACGGGGCGTATCCACTGCCATACCTACATGACAGTAATGCTTCTGAATCAGACTCTGACCATCGACAGCCAGTGAACGATTAAATTCTGGATTGGCTTCCAGTGCCGCACCGATCGCTTTGATCAGGAACGCTACAGGGGTAACACGTACACCGCGCTTTTCGCCTTCAGCTTTTAGGCCTTTGCGGAATGCTTCCAACTCAGTGATATCAGCATCGTCGAACTGGGTGACATGGGGAACATTCAACCAGTTGCGCTGCATATTGGCCGCTGTGAGTCGTTGAATCTTGCTCATGGACAGTTCTTCGATCTCACCAAACTGGCTAAAGTCGATGGCGGGAACAGCTGGAATACCACTGCCGCCAGTTGCTGCTGCAGCTGGCGCATCTTTATTCTTTATTACCTGCTTAACAAAATTACTCACGTCGTCTTTGAGAATACGTCCTCGTGGACCACTGCCAGACACTTCGCTGAGTGACACACCTAATTCGCGGGCGATTAGACGCACTGCAGGGCCAGCATAAATACTAGCGCCATCAGGTGCTGCAATGGGCTCGGCGGCGACAGATGCTGGCTGGGCTGGCTGCCCGGGAGCAGATTGAATAGCATCGGCTGCAGTATCAACTGGAGCAGCCGTTGCAACAGCTACAGTCTCAGCTGGGGCAGCTTTAGCAACAGGCTTTTCTTCAATAACAGCCTCTTCAACAACCGGAGCGGCGGCGTCAGCAACCACCTCAAACAGTGCAACAGCATCGCCGGTGCCAAGCTTAGCGCCCTCGGCAACAAGAATTTTTAGTACCTTACCGGAATGAGTTGAAGGCACGTCCATGGTGGCTTTGTCAGATTCGAGTACGACTAAGGTGTCGCCTTCAGCAACCTCGTCACCTACAGCAATAGAGATTTCAATCAGTTCAACTTTGTCGTCACTGCCAATATCCGGAACCAGAATCAGCTGCTCGGCGGAGCTGCTAGCAGCTGCCGCAACTGGACTGGCTTCTGGTTGAATTACAGTCTCAGCGTCTGCAACGACCTCGGTAGCTGGCTCATGGGCCACTTGCTCGACTTCTTCAACCTCAGGCGTCTCTGCAGTGGCTTCACCTGCAACCTCGATCTCGGCAATGGGATCACCCACTTTAACCGTGGCGCCCTCGGCAACCAGATACTTAACCAGTGCGCCGGCAGCGGGACTCGGGATATCCATTGTGGCTTTGTCAGATTCCAAAACCAGCAGGGAATCCTCAACCTCGATGCTATCTCCGGGGCTTAAGCCAAGCTCGATAACCTCTACGGTCTCCGCGCCACCAAGATCTGGAACTACTATTGTCTGTATTGTCACATTGATTCCTTTATTCGTATTTTCCGCAATCGCCTAGTACTTTTAATCAGAGCTCTATCCACTATTTAAACAAACAGTGGGTTAGCTTTCTCCGGATCTATACCAAATGATTTTATCGCGTCGCTTACTATTGAGTGCTTAATAGAACCCTGATCTGCCAGGGCCTTCAGAGCGGCAACCGTAATAAAGTAACGGTCCACTTCAAAGAAACTGCGCAACGCCTCACGGCTGTCACTGCGACCAAAGCCATCGGTACCCAGAACAGTCAGTGGCTGATCAATATACTTACGCATCTGCTCAGCATAGTTTTTCATGTAGTCGGTTGCGATCACAACAGGGCCTTCAGCGCCATCGAGCTGCTCGGTGAGATAGGCTCTCTTCGGCTTGCTCTCAGGGTGCAGCAAGTTCCAGCGATCAACCTGCTGACCTTCACGAGTTATTTCGTTAACACTGGTTAGACTCCAGATATCCGACTCAACCGAGTAGGTCTCTTTCAGAATCTTCGCCGCTTCACGGACTTCATTGAGGATCGTACCAGCGCCCATCAGCTGCAGACGCAACTTAGCTTTGCCACCCTGCGAGAACTTGTAGATACCTTTGATGATCCCAGCTTCAGCGCCTTCAGGCATTGCTGGCTGCTTGTAGTTTTCGTTCATTGTGGTGAGGTAATAGAAACAGTTTTCTTTGTCCTCAAACATGCGCTTAACGCCGTCTTGCACAATGACCGCTAACTCATAGCTGTAAGTGGCATCGTAGCTGCGACAGTTAGGCACAGTGTTGGCAAGAATATGACTGTGGCCATCCTGATGCTGCAAGCCTTCACCGTTCAATGTAGTACGACCAGCAGTGGCACCAATTAAGAAACCGCGAGCCTGACTGTCGCCAGCGGCCCAGGCCAGATCACCAATACGCTGGAAACCAAACATTGAGTAAAAGATGTAGAACGGAATCATTGGGCAGCTACTGGTGCTATAGGCCGTGGCCAGAGCAATCCAGGCCGACATGGCACCGGCTTCGTTAATTCCCTCTTCGAGAATTACGCCCTTTTTGTCTTCTTTGTAATACATGATCTGCTGGTGATCGTGAGGCACATACTTCTGCCCTTCCGACGTGTAAATACCCAGTTGACGGAACATGCCTTCCATACCAAAGGTACGAGCTTCGTCCGGCACAATGGGCACTACTGAGCTACCAATAGTTTTATCTTTGATCAGCGTCGACAGCACACGAACAAAAGCCATGGTGGTAGAGATTTCTCTCTCTCCACTGCTCTCCAGCTGCTTTTTAAAGGTCGAAAGCTCAGGCACCTTCATAGCGGTGAAGTCAGCTTTACGAGCTGGCAGTGAACCACCCAGAGAAGCACGGCGTCTGCGCATGTATTCGAGCTCAGGGCTGTCTTCCGGTGGACGGTAGTAAGGGACATTTTCCAGCTGATCATCGGAGACGGGAATACCAAAACGATCGCGGAAACCACGCAGGCTGTCGATATCGAGTTTCTTCACCGAGTGAGTGTCGTTAGCTGCTTCACCTGCCCCACCAAGACCGTAGCCTTTAACTGTGTGGGCAAGAATAACCGTTGGCTGACCTTTATGAGCAGAGGCTTCAGCATAGGCGGCATAGACCTTATAGGGGTCGTGACCACCGCGATTCAGATACATGATCTGGTCGTCGGTCATATCTGCGACCAGTTCAAGCAGCTCCGGGTACTTGCCGAAGAAATGCTCGCGGGTATAAGCGCCGCCATTAAACTTGTAGTTCTGCAACTCGCCGTCACAGACTTCGTCCATGCGCTTGATCAGCAGACCGCTGGTATCTTTTTCGATCAGACGATCCCAGTGACGTCCCCAGACAACCTTGATCACGTTCCAACCAGCACCGCGGAACACACCTTCCAGTTCCTGCATGATTTTGCCGTTACCACGCACAGGGCCATCGAGGCGCTGGAGGTTACAGTTAACCACAAAGGTCAGGTTCTCAAGCTGCTCGCGACCGGCCAGTGAGATGGCGCCCAAGCTTTCCGGCTCGTCACACTCGCCGTCACCGAGGAATGCCCAGACCTTGCGATCGCCACGTGGCACCATGCCGCGAGCGGAAAGGTAACGCATAACGTGTGCTTGATAGATTGCCTGAATCGGGCCAAGGCCCATAGATACGGTTGGGAACTGCCAGTAATCCGGCATCAACCAGGGGTGCGGATAAGACGAGAGACCGCCGCCATCGACTTCGCGACGGAAGTTATCCATCTGATCTGTGCTCAAACGGCCTTCTAAGAAGGAGCGTGCATACATGCCCGGAGCACTGTGTCCCTGGAAGAAAACGAGATCGCCGAGATCATCGCCTTCAGGGCCACGAAAGAAGTAGTTAAAGCCGACATCATAGAGCGTCGCTGCAGAAGCGAAGCTGGCAATGTGACCGCCGATGCCTTCGCTTTTCTTGTTCGCGCGCATCACCATGGCCAGAGCGTTCCAGCGGATCAATGAGCGAATGCGGCGTTCCATAAACAGATCGCCAGGCATGCGCTTTTCGCGGTGAGAAGAAATGGTGTTACGGAAAGGTGTGGTGACCGATGGCGGCAGCTTTATGCCCTGGTCGCTGGCGTGTGACTGAAGTTGACTGAGGAGGAAGTTCGCTCGCTCGTCGCCGTGGATTTTGTGCACTGCATCGAAGGCTTCAAGCCATTCCTGAGTTTCAAACGGATCTAAATCCTTAGTCATTCATCACCAACCAGTTGTTAATTAAACGGTTATCTACGGCAGTTTAATGACCCAATTTGGACTGAATCATCGCGCGTAAAAATATGCTCGCAATTTTAATGTAGTTAAATTACGAAATCAATGACAAATCAGGATCATAGATCTAGCTCAAAATCTCACATATTCTCCGGGATTATTTTTAAGCTATTGTTAATACTAACTTTTACCCTAAATCTTTAAAGTTAGTAAAATTACAAGATGGTCGAATATGACCAATTTATTGAAATTCATATTCATAAATCATGCCTGACCTACGTAAATCTACCATAACGCCCTCTTGATCCCCGCCTATCGTCTCCACGACCAGTCCGCGCAACTGATCCGTGGTCACGGCCTCATAGGCACTGCTGAGACTCTTAATGGTCACCGATGCGATCTCGGCTGTTAGCTGCTGGCGAAAATCGAATCCGCTATAGCCAAGGCCCAGAGACTCCATAAAACGGCCATTAAGCTCGCCAAGATTCTTTGGCGTCTCTTCAAGGCCGCTCAATACCGAGGCTTTATAGCGCTGCAAATCTGCTTCTGTGAGAATCGCCACCTGATCTTTATAAGCAGTTAAGAACCCAGTCATTTCAGACTTAATCGTAACTACATCAGCACTTGGAGACTGCACCACCATAGCTAAACCAGGAACCCGTAAATGATTGCTAGCGAAGGCCGCCACCACATAACCGAGCTGCTTTTCAGTGCGCAAACTAGTGTAGAACGGCGAGGAGAGCATTTCTCCAAGCAGCAACATATGCGCACGCTCCGCTAGGCTATCATCCCGCCCCTGAAGATAGAGCATTAAGGCTGCATCCGTATGATCCACAGGAATCTGAGCTCGCTGCTCGCCGAGGGGTAACTTGGCCACAGACTGGATCACCGCAGTCTGCTGCAACTCTGTCCAGGAGGATAAGCTGGCCACTAAGCCCATAGCCGAGTCCTGCTTATGGTTGCCGCTGATCAGCACTTCAAGAGCCAGAATATCCAGTAGTTCGGCAGCAAACCGCTGTAGCTCAGGCATAGATATCTGCTCTACCCCGGCGATCTTTTGCAGCGGCGTCCACTGGCCCTTGATCAATGAATTAAAACTCGCCACCACTTGGCGGAACGGATACTGTTGAGCAAAGTTACTCATATCTCGCGAAAGGCCCTGCTGAATCCGCTCAAAGCGCGCCGCATCCCAGTTTGGGTTGGCTAGTGCAGTGAGAATATCCTCAAGCAATACTGCCTGTTTATCCGAATAGCCACCGACAACTATGGCAATACCGCGATCACTGGGTTGCAGGGAAAAGCTCAATCCAGCTTCCCTGGCAGGATAGACTGCTGCACTGAGTTGGTCATTGATATAAGCGAGATACAATTCCAGTGCCGCAAATGCCTCAGGGGAATCAATCCCAGGAGTCTGCAGTGACGCGATAATATGCGCCTTAGGTACACCAAAGCGCGTATCGGGGAAGTGCCAGGCACTGATCTGCTTGCTGTCAACAATCAACTGCGGTGCTTTCAAGATCTTACTGGAGTCGATCAGGCTCAGGTCAGCTGGAATATAGGGGTTAGCACTGGGCAGCGCCAGGTCCGCGAAAGCGTTCGGTGAACGCCAGTTGGCGAGATCAGCATCAGGAATCTTCGCTATAGAGTAAGGTGTCTGATACATGAGGCTTACTTTATCCGTATCCACCTCCGGCGCGGTGAGAGACAACAGCATATTATCCGGGGTTAAGCGCGCCGCCACAGAGCCCAGCAGACCAGCATCAAATTCATTCATCACGTAATTCGCATGGAGCACTTCCTCAATGGGATAGCGCTGCATTTTTGACGACAGCATTGATACATAACCCATAGGGTTCTGTTTTTCTTTGAACTGAAAAGCAATCTCACTAAGCTGAGCTGTTTCCAGATAGCGCCACTTGTTAATACCCTGCTGAGCTATCATCTGCACCTTGGCAAAGAGCATCTCAACAATCTCGGTCTGATGCGCAAGACCAGCTGGTGTCAGGGAGATATCCACAAAAAACAGCGCGCCACCACGATCTTCCAGACCGGTTCCCGCAGACAGCCCCTCGGCCCAACCGCGGACTTTTAGAGCCTCAAGTAAGCTGCCCTCACCTTCGTGTCCCAAAAGTGCCGCCAAATAGCTAGCCGGTTTTTTCTGCCAGTAGGGAAACATTTTAGGCAGAGGGAAATTAAGACTTAGGGAACGGGAATTTTGCAGTGGCACAATGGACAGCTGCATCGGCAGCTGTCCCGGGGCAAATAACGGCGCAGCTGGTGCATTCACAACTACCTGATTATTAACCACCGGCGCGAAGCGTGGCTCGACCATGGCTTGCAGTTCATCAAGACTCTCACTGCCAAGCACTACCAACTTCATAATATTGGCGGAGTAGTATTTTTTATAGATTGCCAGTAACTCAGGACGCAGTGGGCGGCCATCGAAATCGGCTAGAGTATCCAGATTGCCAACGGTAAACTTACTCAGTGGATGTTGCGAATTGACCTGTTCCTGCAGTACATCCAGACCTCGACGACTGTCGTCTTTTAATTTGAGCCTATACTCCGACTCCACAGCGTTACGCTCTCGGTCTACATATTTGGCGTCAAAGTTGGGCGCTGAAAAAAACTGCGCAAAGCGATCCAGAGCGGGCTCTAAATGGACCGCATCTATGTCGAAAAAATAGTTGGTATTTTCCAAGCCAGTACCGGCGTTATGACTGCCACCGTGCTCGCTGATAAAGCTCTGATATTCACCGGGTTCAGGGTATTTCTCGGTACCCAGAAACAGCATATGCTCAAGAAAATGTACCAGACCGGCACGGTCCTTTGGGTTCTGATAACTACCCACATAGACATCCAAAGAAGCCGCAGCCTTATCGCTACTGGGATCTGAAATCAGCAGTACTTGCATATCATTGGGCAGCCGCAAATGGCGGTATTCACGGCTGTCATTGGGACTAACAACAATGCCCTGGGGATGGGCCGACTGATCTGGACCTGAACAGCCCTGCTGTAAACCGGTCGTAATAACCACCAGGATTAGAAGCCAGAAAGTACTTAATCTGTTGCCCATCGACAGTTCCTTTTGTATGTATTTTTTCGTCTTACAGCGTACTTGCTCTGAGCCTCGGCAGCCGATTTCTTTTACCGCACCAGAGGAACAGACCAGCGCCTAGGCGCTGGGACTCGTATCGCCACTGGTCTCACTAACTAAGTCCAGGGGCGGCTGCAAACTTAGTTCCTGCTGGGCCCTACGAGGCCAGGCATTGAATACCGCCTTCACCAAGGTCGCTAATGGAATGGCAAAGAACACACCCCAGAAGCCCCAAATGCCGCCAAATAATAGGACCGCGACAATAATAAAGACCGGGTGCAGGTTAACCACTTCGGAAAATAGTAGTGGCACTAATATATTGCCGTCGACAAATTGAATCACACCATAGGCGCCGAACAGCCAGAAGAAATCGTTGCTAAAGCCCCACTGCATATAGCCTACCAAAAGCACGGGAATAGTCGCTACCGTGGCGCCAATGTAGGGCACTAACACAGAGAGGCCGACTACCAGAGCCAATAAGGCGGCGTAGTTGACACCCAGCCACAGGAACACAGCGTAAGAGACCAGACCAATAATCAGTATCTCAATGGCCTTGCCGCGCACATAGTTGGTGAATTGCATATCCATTTCATTCCAGATAGTGCGCATCACAGAACGCTCTTCTGGCAGCAAGTTACTCAAAAACAGCAGTAGCTGATCCTTGTCTTTGAGCATAAACATCACTAACAGAGGCACTAACACCAGATAGATCATCACCCCAATAATGCCGGGAAAACTGCTAATGGAAAACGATAGAGCCTGCTCTAATAGTCGCCCTACCTCTTCTGATAGTCGCTCAGTGATTGACTGAAACTGCTCCGGACTAACATATTCGGCGTAGCGCTCCGGCAGTGCCACGGCTAAATCCCGTAGCCCGGAAATCATATTTGGCAGCTCGCCAATCAATAGGGAAGTTTGACGACCGATAATCGGAATCAAGATAACAATCACCGAGATGAAACCCGCCACAAACATCAAATAGGTGCTCACTAGGGCCATAGCTCGAGGCACGCCATAACGTACTAAGGCGTTGACCACGCCTTGAAGCAAAAAAGACAGGATTAAAGCGGCAAATACGGGTCCTAGCACCGCACCCAGTGTGGCGAAAACAACCAGAGAGACAACTAGAATAATGGTTAGTAGCAGAGCCTCTTCAGTGCCGAAATAGCGCTCAATCCATTTGTGAAGTATCTTTTTCATCCATTTCCTCTCGAAACTGCTCTAGCAAAATTTTACTGGGCTTAGATACCACTCAGTGGGCGCACTTGGCTGCCGCCATATAGGAGAGCTATCTGACCTGAAACTTGTCAACATTTCAACTGTCGAACTGTGCATAATTTTCCGCTACAGTAATGCCAGCAGCGGAGACTGTTTATGCGTTGATACTTTGTACTCACAATTTGTACTCACGATTTGCAGCGATACTTTATAGCCACACTTTATAGCCACACTTTATACCCATATTTTATACCCATACTTTACAGCCATAATTTGTAAACCCTTTATTTGAGATTAGGCCCAAAAGGACCATCGCGATTATTTTGCCACTACACAAGCTAATTAGAAGCCTGATACTTTGCTGCCTGCTATGGCCTCTCAGTAGTTCTCTGACGGCCAATGAAATACAACTGCCAGTGCTTGGTGATGCATCTTCAGGGATGATCTCAAAAAGCCAAGAGTATGAGCTCGGCCGCATCTGGCTAAAAATCTTTCGCAGTCGCGTGCGCGCCTATGATGATCCGCTGATGCAAATCTATCTTGAACAGCTACTCTACAATTTAGCCACCTACAGCGATTTAGAAGATCCTCGCCTGGAATTGGTGATAGTCAAAAACCCCACGATGAATGCCTTTGCCGTACCCGGAGGCGTGGTCGGTTTTCATACCGGCGTCTTTGCCTTCGCCGAGAATGAAGATCAAATGGCCTCGGTCTTGGCTCACGAGCTGGCGCACCTCAGTCAACGGCATTTCTCCCGCGGCACTGAGGCACAGAAAAAGAACTCAATGATTAGTATGGCCGGACTCTTGGCCACAGTGGTACTGGCGGCAACTGCAGGTGGTGACGCCGCCTCCGCAGCTATGATTACCTCTCAGGCGCTGTCTATGGACAGTCAGCTTCGCTACAGCCGCTCCAATGAGCAGGAGGCTGACCGAGTTGGCCTCTCAACCATGGAGCGCGCCAGTCGTGACCCAGGTGCTGTCGCCGATATGTTTGCTACTTTACTCAAGGGCACTCGCTATACCGGCAGCCGGCCGCCGGAATTTTTACTCACCCACCCGATTACCGAAAAACGTATAGGCGACGCGCGCAATCGCTCCATGGGAACATCAATGCGCCAGTATGCGCAAAACCCAGAGTTTTATCTGATGCGTGCCAGAGCCCTAGTGGCTATGGACCAAACCACCACCCTTAGCATTAACCGCTTTAAGGCTGAACTTGAGGCCAACACCCTTAAAGCCAATGCGGCAAATTACGGCCTCGCCCTCGCCTATCTAAAAGATAATCAGTTACAAAAGGCGCGTCAGCAGATGCGACAATTACTCGCCGGCCAGCCAACTAATTTGATCTTTTTGTACACCGATATTGAAATCGATATAGCCGCGAAGAAATATCCTACTGCCTTAAACCGACTCAACCGACAGTTGGTGGTCAACCAAAATAACTATCCGCTAATGGTGCTCAAGTCCGAGGCCCTGTGGCAGGCACGCAACTATGATGGCGCTGACACAGTGCTGACAGCCCTGTCGCGAATGCGTGGGCAAGATCCAATGGTCTGGTATCGACTGGCTGAAGTACGTGGGTTAGCGGGTAATATTTCAGGGCTGCATCAGGCTCGAGCTGAGTACTTTATTTTGATTGGGGTATTCGACAAGGCCCGTGAACAGTTAAGTCTGGCTGCGCGAATGGTTAAAGAGGATTTTAAAGAGTCGGCGATTATCCGCCAGCGACTGCGAGACCTTGCGGCCATGGAGGATCGAGCGGAAAGGCTCTGATCCTTTAGCCAGGATACTTTAGCCGAGATACTTTAGCCCGGATGCATTAGTTCAGATACTCTAGCTAAGATCAATTCTAGCAAGCAGATCTCTAGCATGCGATTTGGAGTAATGGGTTCTAGGTGACTGATTCTATGAGCTCTGCTGCTCGCGGAATTCAATCATTCGCCCCAATGACTTCATGGCCTCAACGGCGACGTCAGCATCGACAAACACTTCATTACTACCCTGTTCAAGTGCAGCCAGAAGGTTTTCTAAATCATTCATACCCATCCAAGGACAGCTGGCGCAACTGCGACAGGTAGCACCACTGCCGCCTGTCGGCGCTACGAGCAGCTGCTTATCGGGAACCGCTTGCTGCATCTTAAAGAAAATACCCTGATCTGTAGCCACAATCATTTTTGACTGCGGCAAGCTGGCGGCAGCAGCAATGAGCTGTGATGTTGAGCCCACAGCATCGGCAATATCGATCACCGACTGAGGGGACTCGGGGTGAACTAAGACTGCTGCATCAGGGTGGACCTTCTTTAAGTCGGCAATACCCTGAGCTTTAAATTCTTCGTGGACTATACAGGCACCATCCCAGAGCAGCATGTCGGCGCCGGTCTGCTTCTGCACATAACTACCCAGATATTTATCCGGTGCCCAGAGAATTTTCTGCCCAAGGCTGTCCAAATAATCCACGACCTCAAGGGCAATACTAGATGTCACCACCCAATCCGCTCGAGCTTTAACTGCAGCTGAGGTATTGGCGTAAACCACCACAGTGCGATCGGGATGCGCGTCGCAAAATGCGGCAAAGTCATCGGCTGGGCAGCCCACATCCAGAGAGCAGGTTGCCTCTAGGGTCGGCATCAAAACACGTTTTTCGGGAGTCAAAATCTTGGCGGTCTCGCCCATAAACTTTACCCCGGCGACCACTAGGGTCTGGGCGCTATGAGTTTTGCCAAAGCGCGCCATTTCAAGGGAATCAGAGACCACACCGCCAGTTTCCTCGGCCAGGGCCTGGATCAATGGATCGGTATAGTAGTGGGCAATGAGCACCGCATTTTTTTCGATCAGCTGCTGCTTGATGCGCTGCTGTAACTCGGTAACGCGGGCGGCACTAATCTCAGGCTCAGGCTGAACCCGGCTGAGATAGTCCTCAACCACCTGACGCTGGCTGAGATTTTCCACTAGCTGAAGTTTTGCGCTCATAGCTCTTGACCCATAGCTCTTAACCCATAGCTCTCAATAAAAAGTCTTAATTAAAGGCTGGATAACCAATAGACGACAGTAACGATAATAATAGTCAGCACAGCAACTGCTGCAATGGCATCCGCCTTACTGTTGTCTTGGCTCTCTTGATCGTTAACGTCTTGTACTGAGGTATTGTTGTCACTCATGTTTGATGCCTTTTAATCGGTCGATTTAGCCTTGGTACAGAGGGCTAGCGAATTTGAGCGCGCATTCTAGCAAGTGCTTTCTCAGCTGTCGCCTGTTTACAGAACCCATAGACACGCTTTCTATGGGTATTTTGCCAGAGGTCATTCGGGAGCCATAAGGTCCCGATCTAGCAGATATTCCGCAAACTGACTCTGATATGTCCAAATAGTAATTTAAAACCGGCCTCGGTGAAGCTATCATGTCGCCCCTGAAAGGCAGGGGCTGTATATTCGGCCGGCTATTCTGCATAATTTTTACTCAGGCCCGCGCTATTCAGTTCACTTTCTATGACTGTTTGGGCTTGCTAATAAGGTTTAAAAAACATCTATGTATATCTACGATCAATACGATCAAAATCTCGTCGATGAACGAGTTGAACAATATCGCGATCAGACTAAACGCTACTTGGATGGCAAGATAAGCGAAGAAGAGTTTCTGCCCCTGCGCCTGCAGAATGGGCTCTATGTCCAGCGCCTCGCACCTATGTTACGGGTCGCCGTACCCTATGGCCTTATGTCCAGCACTCAAGTGCGCAAAATGGCTGAGATCTCGCGCAAATTTGACAAGGGCTACGTGCACTTCACCACGCGCCAGAATATTCAATTGAACTGGCCGCGACTGGCTGAGGTTCCCGATATTCTCGCCGAACTGGCCAGCGTACAAATGCATGCTATTCAAACCAGCGGCAACTGTATTCGCAACACCACCACCGATCAGTTTGCCGGCGTTGCCGCAGACGAGATTGAAGACCCCCGCCCCTGGTGTGAAATTATCCGTCAGTGGTCAACTATTCATCCGGAATTTGCCTTCCTGCCGCGTAAATTTAAGATTGCCGTGTGCGGTTCTGAAGAAGATCGCGCAGCCTTTTTGCTCCATGATATTGGCATTCAGCTGGTCAAAAACGAAGCGGGGGAAACCGGCTTCCATGTCCATGTTGGCGGCGGTCTAGGTCGCACCCCGGTCATAGCCTCATCAATCAAACCATTCCTGCCCAAACAGCACTTGCTAACCTATTTAGACGCTGTACTGCGAGTCTACAATCGCTACGGTAATCGCAATAATAAGTACAAGGCGAGAATCAAGATTCTGGTCAAGGCCTGGACCCCCGCGGTATTCGCTGAGCGAGTGGAAGTTGAATGGGCACAAATTCTAGCCCGTGATGTGGATGGCGCAGCACAGCTCACTGACAGCGAAATCGAGCGGGTCAAAACATTCTTCCCACTACCTGACTATCAGGCTGTGGATGAAGCTGTCATGAATGCGGCACTCCAGGCTCAAGCTACCGACAGTCTGGCCTTTTCCCGCTGGTTGGAGCGCAATGTGCGCGACCAAAAGCAAGCGGGTTATTCGTCGGTGACCCTGTCATTAAAGCCCGCCGGCGTGGCACCGGGAGATGTTACAGATCGCCAATTAGAAAGCATTGCCAATCTGGCAGATCAGTTTTCCAATGGCGAACTGCGAACTACCCACAATCAAAACATCGTCATTGCAGACGTGATCAAGAGTCAGTTGTTTGAGTTTTGGCAGCTAGCCAAGGCCGATGGTTTGGCCACACCCACTATCGGCACCATCAACGACATGATTTGCTGTCCTGGTGGCGATTACTGCTCTCTGGCCAACGCCAAGTCAATTCCCGTTGCCGAAGCCATTCAGCGGAGATTTGAAGATCTCGACTATGTCTATGATCTTGGCGATCTGGAACTCAATATTTCCGGTTGCATGAACGCCTGTGGTCACCACCATATCGGTCATATAGGGATACTCGGCGTCGATAAGAAGGGTCAGGAGTGGTATCAGATCCAGCTCGGTGGCAGCGCTAACAAGAACGCTGCACTGGCTAAGGTACTGGGCCCCTCCCTATCCCGGGATGATGTGGTCGACGGTATTGAAAAACTGCTCGATGTCTACGTTGAGAATCGTCTCGAGGGCGAAGCATTCCTCGCCACCTATCAGCGGATTGGCACGGATAAATTTAAGGAGCGAGTTTATGCAAAAGATGCTTAATCACGGAGCAGTTGCCGAGAATAATTGGACAGTGCTACAGACGCCTGGAGAAACCCTTCCCCAGGGCAATATTCTGGTGCCACTAAAGTACTGGCTAGAACATGGCACAGAGCTAGATCAACAAGCAGGTCTGGTCGGTGTTTGGCTTGATAGCGATGAAGAAGTCGAAGCTTTGGTGGATGATCTAGCGCAACTGCCAGTTGTAGCGCTCAACTTCCCCAAGTTTGTTGACGGTCGCGGCTTTTCAAGCGCCCGTTTATTGCGCGATCGCTATGATTACCAGGGCGAGATTAGAGCCATAGGAAATGTTATTCAGGATCAGCTGTTTATGTTGCAGCGCTGCGGCTTTAGCCAGTTTTGTCTGGCAGATGATGTTGACCTCGAAGCGGCGGCTAAGTCACTGACCGATTTTTCCGATGGCTACCAGACCGGTGCCGATCAGGCGCAACCCCTATTTAAACGTCTTCGCTAGAGATCCTGCAACGGATCCTAGCCCGTCGCCGTACTGAGTTATTTTGAAATAAATCCCACTGGACCTTGCACTCTGGTGCTGACTGTATTGAGATAAGACGATGGAACATCATCTGATTCAAATATTCTTTCTTATCTTCACCGGCGCCGCTGTCGTGGCGTCCCTTGCGCTGTTTGGTCGCCAGCCGCTGTTGGTGGTCTACATTCTGCTGGGCGCGGCCATGGGCCCGCACGGTCTGGCCTGGGTCACCGATGTGGAACTCATTGCTGAGATCGCCAGCATCGGCATTATCTTTCTACTGTTTTTACTGGGCCTGGATATGCAGCCCCAGGCGTTGCTGCGCGTTTTTCGCCAGGTCACCCATGTCACACTAATCAGCTCCCTCATATTTGCCCTAGCCGGTTATGGCATAGGTTATCTGTTTGGTTTCTCGGCTACAGAAAACCTGATTATTGGTACCTCGATGATGTTCTCGAGTACCATTATTGGTATCAAATTATTGCCTACCACCGTGCTCCACCACCGCCACTCCGGTGAGCTGATGGTCGGCATGTTGTTAATGCAGGATTTTCTCGCCATTTTTGTACTGCTAATGCTGATATCGGCAGCCTCCGACGGCGATAGCTCGATGCGCTTTGTGGTCAGCCTAATTTCACTGCCGTTGCTGATTGCTGGCTCGGTACTAATGGTGCGCTACGTTTTACAGCCGCTGTTCGCGCGCTTTGATCGCATTGGCGAGTATGTCTTTCTGCTCGCCATTGGCTGGTGTCTGGGCGTGGCAGAACTCGCGGAATACGGTGGGCTGTCGAGGGAAATCGGTGCCTTTATTGCCGGTATATCTATTGCCACCAGCCCAATCGCACCCTATATCGCTCTCAACCTAAAACCGCTGCGGGATTTCTTTTTAATCCTGTTCTTTTTCGCTCTCGGCGGTGGTTTTGATCTCTCGCTGATCCCGCAGATTGCCCTGCCGGCGATCATACTGGCAATCGTGATGCTCAGCCTCAAGCCGGTGGTTTATCATTGGCTGCTCCGCAACCAGAGTGAAAGCCATGGTCTGGCCTGGGATATAGGCCTGCGTCTGGGACAAAATAGTGAGTTCTCCCTGCTTATTGCCTATGTGGCCTTTAATACCAGCCTGATTAGTAATAATGCGTCACATTTGATTCAAGCCGCCGCGATCATTACTTTTCTGATATCGAGCTACATAGTAGTCTTTAATCTCACTAACCCAATCGCCTTAAAAGATAAACTGCGCCGGGATTAGACTGCACGAATCATAAACAGCGTCCATAATTGCTCCAGGACGGGGCAATATAAGGCCTTTGAATAGATCATGAGGTAGGCCGTTAAAGAGGCGGTCAACGCTGTATAACAGGGATGTTAAGGAGCAACAAATTTGGGACAGCTACAGAGTAAAAAGGTCTATATCCAGGATCTCCAGCCGGGCATGTATGTCTCTGGCTTAGACCGACCCTGGCTGGACACGCCCTTTAGCCTCCAGGGATTTATGATTCGCAACCAAGCCGAGGTAAAAAAACTCGGTTTCTACTGCGACTATGTGTATATCGACAGCACAAAAAGCCTCACCAACCTCAGCATTGATATCACCCCAAGACCCGCCAACAAACGGCCTCCAGGTATAGTGGCGCGCCCCTTTAAAGCGGAGCTCGCCACACATCATCCAGTAAGCTACAGAGAGCAGAGCTCAGTCACTCAAGAGATTAAAGTTGCTAAGGGTGCCTACGAAAATATCCGCGCTGAATTCGACAGTATGGTCAACCGTATTGGCAGCGGTAAGATCATCAACATTGCCCAGCTCAGCGAGGTGATCAATCCTTTAGTCGACAGTATTACCCGCAACCCTGGTGCCAGTATCTGGCTGGCGCGGCTCAAATCCCAAGACTCCTACACCTACCGCCACTGCATAGCCGTAGCCATCTGGTGCACTGTTATTGGCCGTCAGATCGGCCTACCCAAAAAAGAACTGGCACTGCTCTCTATGGGCGGCATGTTGCTGGATATCGGCAAACTAAAAATCCCACCGGTGATCCTGAATAAAAAGCAGCAGCTCTCAGAACGAGAGTTTGCCCTGGTAAAAAAACATGTAGACCTGAGCTTAAAAATGGCCAAAGAGTCTTCTCGCATAATGCCTCAGGCGGTAATCGATATGATTGCCTCCCACCATGAACGCTTTAATGGCAGCGGCTATCCCGAGGGGACTAAAGGCACCCAGATTCCACTTTACGCCCGCATCGCCGCCATCGCCGACTGCTATGACGCGATTACCAGCCAGCGGGTCTATGCCAAACCCATCACCCATGCTCTGGCCATCAAACAGATGTACGAATGGCGCGGCTACGACTTCCAGCCAGAACTGATTGAAGCCTTTATCCAGGCGGTGGGAGTCTATCCCACGGGCACTCTGGTTGAGCTCACCTCCGGTGAAGTCGGCATTGTAGTGAAGGAAAACCTAGGCAAACGTCTGCGACCACAGGTTTTGATTATCTTGGATGGCGACAAACAGCATCGCTCAGACTTTATTGAAATGGATCTAGCAGCTCCCATAGAGGTCGGTAGTCAAGCTATAGAGATCGCCAAAACGCTTGAGCCTGGGGCCCACGGCTTGGATCCTGAAACTCTGTATATCTAATGATGACCCCTCCAGCCATCCATTCATCCAGCGCGCCGATTGATCGTCCTGCCCTGCTCGAGGCCCTGACCGACTGCCTTGCAGCCAATCAAGAGAGTCAGCAACTGACGGTCCTGGCACTGATTGACCTGACACAATTCAGTCAAATCAATCAGCGCTTTGGTTATCTGGCCGGAGATTCGGCCATTGAGCTGCTGCAGCAGCGACTCAGCTCTATCCCAAAAATACCTCTAGGTTGCCGGCGTATCGACGGGGACAAATTCGCCCTGATTATTTCGCCCCTGCTAAATATCCAGCTAATCCCTCTAGTGGCGAAAAAAATCATTGATCAGATCAGTAGCCCATTTCAGGTTGGTAACGAGAACCTCAAGCTTGAGGCACATATCGGCTTTGCCATCAGTGCCGACGCCATAGATGCTGAGAAACTCTTGCAGAATAGTGAGGCCGCAGCCAAACAGGCGCGGCATCTAGGCCGGCCCTTCTTTGTCAGCGAGGCCTCTGCAACCCATAAGGCTCGGCATCAGATCGCATTAAAAAACAAGGTGCTCGAGGCCCTCAGTGAGAACAGCTTTGAGCTCCATTATCAGCCACAGATTCGACTTGCCGACGGCCGACCCCACGGCGCCGAGGGTCTTATACGCTGGAATCAGCGAGATCATGGTATCAATCCAGAAGAGCTGGTGGCGATCATCGAGCAGTCCGGGCGCATGAATGATCTATTTGCCTGGACTATTCAAACCGCGATCCGAGAATCTGCGGCCTGGCGGGGTCAAAACATCACCACAGCCATCAACCTCTCAGCTTCCTGCCTGCACTCACCGCAGCTCTTTGACACCATAGAATCAAGCCTCAACCTCTGGGGAGCCAATCCCTCAGACCTCTGTATCGAAGTCACCGAGTCCACCATTCAGCAGGATCTCGAGCAGGGTTTTCAAGCGCTAAAGAAGATCAAAGAGTTGGGGGTCAAGATCGCCATTGATGACTTTGGCACCGGTTATTCGTCCCTAGAGTATTTTAAATTTATCCCCGCCGATGAGCTGAAGATCGACAAGTCGTTTATTTTAAATATGCGCAACAATCAGATTGATATGGATATAGTCAAACTGATACTGGACTGGGGCAAGCGCTTTCAGATGGAGACCATCGCCGAGGGCATTGAAGATGCCGAGTCTATGGCATTGTTGGCCGAACTGGGCTGCACCTACGCGCAGGGCTACCATGTCAGCAAAGCCCTGCCCGCCGATCAGTACAGCCAGTGGTTGGATAATTACGCGCCGGTGGCCGGCCACACCACCAAAGGTTAACAAATCTATGACAAGCCGTGACAGCGCTAGCAGAAGCCAATAAATCTAGGTATTTGCCCATAATGCAGAGTTAATTTTCTGCTATTCTTTTTTTATGCCTTTGCTTACAGGGCTTTCAAACACAGTGCTTAGTGACAGACTCTTTTAACCAAAAGTTCTAATGACAAAAGTACAGTACGACAACTGCCGGAAAACACGGAATCCGTTCACCTCAAACAGGATGTTACCAGCACAATGAATCAGCCTATTCAGCCTACAGCTGTTGCCGACCAGCAGAAGATCAATACTCTGGCACTCAACCATGAGCTGCTCAACCGCGACGGAAGTGACTATAAGATCAGTACCGATATCTCATCGGAACTACGCGTCGCCACCCTCGCCTATCTGAGTATCCAGCAGGAATTTAATCGCATTGGCAAGACGGTTAAAAATTATCAGAAACCCGACATTAAGCGCCTTGAACCCTTTGTTGAGGCGATGGTGGAAAGTATTATTCGCAACCCGGCAGCTGCCGTGTGGCTGGCTAGGCTCAAGAGTAAAAGCAGTTACGCCTACCGCCATTCGATCTCCTGCGCGATTCTCTGTTGTGTCATGGGGCGTCAGCTAGGTCTCGACCGCAAGGAACTGTTTCAGCTGGCCCTATCTGGTCTGTTAATGGATATTGGCAAGCTGCACCTGCCGGATTCTTTACTCCGTAAAAGCACTGAACTTAATAACCATGAGCGAGCTGAAACCCGCAGCCATATTGAACATGGGTTGGCTATATTGGCGGACAGCAATCTGTCCACAGAGCTCATAGCTGCAGTGCAGTATCACCATGAGCGATTTAACGGCTGTGGCTATCCCAAGCAGCTGAGCGGCACCGATATTCCTCTCTATGCACGGATTGCGGGCATAGTCGACTGCTATGACGCCATGACCAGTCCGCGCTATTACGCGACGCCAATACCCCATTCAGAGGCCATACTCAAACTCGCGGGCTGGCGCGCACGGTTGTTTCAAAAGGAATTGGTCGACACCTTTATACAGGCAATAGGCCTCTATCCGCCGGGCTCTCTGGTTGAACTAACCAATGGCGAGGTGGCTGTGGTGAGCGATTACAGAACAGGAATGGGTAGAAAGCCAAAATTGACGGTGATACTGGATGTGAATAAGCGCCGACTGGCGAAGAAGAAAGTCATTTCTATTACCGGCAAAGAGGGCTCAATTGATATAGCCCGTAATCTGCCACCTGATGCTTACAATTTGGATCCCGAAGCTTTGTTTTAAATAGCTCTGTTTTAAACAGCGCGTGTTTTACAGACTTCTTTGAAAAAAAAAGCGCTTGATCTAACAAGCGCTCAATTCAATCTATTGACTGTATTTCCAATCAGTCTAAGTCATACGCTCAGTGTTATTGGTCAAACGCTCCCACCAGCGCAGCATCACGCGATCTGCGCTCTCCTCCGCGGCCAAGCCCAAGCGCTGGTGAAGCTTCTTTTTCACTACAAAGGCGATTTCAAAGACATCCGCCTCTGTGGCACGAGTCACCAGATATTCATCGCTAGTTTGCAAGTCATCCACCAGGGCGACTTCTAGGGCACGAATACCAAACCAAACTTCACCTGTGGCAATCAAATCTATATCCAGCTGCGGTCTACGCTCCTGAACAAACTGTTTAAACAGACTGTGGGTATCTTCCAGCTCTTCGATAAACTTCTCGCGGCCACTGTCGGTATTTTCACCGAACATAGTCAGAGTACGCTTGTGTTCACCGGCAGTGAGTAACTCGAAATCCACATCGTGTTTTTTTAATACCCTATGAAAGTTGGGCAGCTGGGCAACAACACCAATTGAACCCAAAATGGCGAAAGGTGCGGCGACGATTTTATCGGCCACACAGGCCATCATATAACCACCGCTGGCGGCGACTTTGTCGACACAGACGGTCAAGGGGATTTTGCGTTTGCGAATGCGGTCCAATTGACTGGAAGCCAGTCCATAGCTGTGAACCATACCGCCGCCGCTCTCAAGGCGCACAACCACTTCATCGTTGACGGTTGCCTGAGAGAGTATCGCGGTCACCTCTTCGCGAAGATTGGTCACCGCAGAGGCGCTGATATTGCCATGGAAATTCACTACAAAAACCCGAGGCTTTTGTTCCGGCAGCTCAGCATCCGGATCCTTAGCCGCCATCTTGTTAGCCTTCTGTAATTCCTTAGCCTTCTTCTGCTTCTCTTTCTGCAGACGCTTGTCCTCAGCCTTATGCAGGGACTCATCCATCACTGCGAACTTAATCGCATCACTCATATCCTCAAACATTTCGTTTAACGGGGTGATTTCCAAGTGGCCTTTACTGCCGCTTTGGCGGTTTTTTTGACTCAGCCCCACAACAATGCTGACCACAATGACTAAGGCGACCACGCCAGTGACCACTTTGGCTAAAAACAAACCGTATTCAAAAAGAAATTCCAAGACAAGCTCCAGTTATAAACAGACAAAAATTGATTATAGACGGCTTAGGCGCCGTTAACCTCTTCAACAAAGCGCGCGATAAGGCGCCCCGACATACTTGTTATTGGCGGCAATATGGCGGGCAACTCTTTATAGTGCCACCAATAGGCTTCAGCGATCTCTACTTCGTCGACTTTAATATCTGTGGTCACTGCATCGGCAATAAAACCGAGCATCAACTGGCCGGGAAAGGGCCAGGCCTGGCTGCCCACATAGCGTATATTTTCAATCTGCACACCGGACTCTTCGAAGACTTCACGGTGCAGCGCCTGCTCGGCGCTCTCTCCTGCTTCGACAAAGCCTGCCAAGGCACTAAAGCGCCCTTCCGGCCAGTTCACCGAACGTCCCAGCAAGCAGCGCTCGCCATCGCGGACAACCACAATAATGCAGGGCGAAATTCGTGGGTAGAGGCTGATATCACAGCTTATACAACGCAGTGCATGATCATCCGCGGCGCTCTCTGTTGACTCACCACAGCCACCGCAGAAACGGTGATTCTTTTGCCATTCAAGCATTTGCACTGCACGGCTCGCCAGTGAGAACTGCTCGTCGGTACTGGACAGCAGTACTGAGCGCAACTCCATCACTGAGAACCCCTCCATCGAGCGGCACTCCGGAGACAGATCCCAGACCTCGCAGTCAACACCGTTCCATTGGCCAAGCACCAAACGCTGCTGGCAGAAGAACTGCATAACGTCCGCCTGCTCGCGATCGATGACCAAATCACGACTACCTTTGGCAACCAAAATATCGCGCCCAACTACGGGAATGACAACTAGCTTATCAGTACCAGTTAGGGCGTTAGCGGGGAAAAAACCTTCGAGAGCGGGAGGAAGCATGTTGCGATAATTGCCTTATAGAAATTTTTAAAAGGCCTCTATAGAGAGGGGTGCGGTGAAACTTGCATATTAGGGTATCAACCGCTACTGTTACGCGCGATAAAAACGCAGTTTAACATGATTTTTTTTCCGACTAGACAATAATAAGGATCTACCATGCAGCCAACAATGTATCAGGCGTTCCAAAAAAACTTTCTGGGCAATTCCCCAGGTTGGTATGAGAAAGCGATTATTGCCTTTCTGATAATTAACCCTATAGCACTCTGGGCTTTTGGCCCCTTTGTGACCGGCTGGATGCTGATCGCTGAATTTATTTTAACACTTGCTATGGCGCTTAAATGCTACCCATTGCAGCCTGGCGGTCTACTCGCTATCGAGGCAATCCTGCTCGGCATGGCATCGCCTGAAGCGGTCTATCAAGAGACGGTGTCAAACTTTCAGGTGATCTTGCTGCTGATGTTCATGGTTGCTGGCATCTACTTTATGCGCGATATGTTGCTGTTTGTTTTCACCAACATTCTGCTCAAAGTGAAGTCGAAAACTACCCTATCGTTTTTATTCTGTTTTGCCGGTGCCTTTCTCTCTGCGTTTCTCGACGCACTGACGGTTACCGCAGTTCTGATAACGATTTCGGTTGGCTTCTACTCAGTATTTCACAAGGTCGCATCAGGCAAGAAAATTGTCGATGACGGGCATGATCACAGTACTGATGAGCAACTGCATGGCAATCACCGTGAAAACCTTGATAAATTCCGCGCTTTCTTGCGCAGCCTGATCATGCACGGTGCCGTGGGTACAGCCCTAGGCGGTGTGACCACTGTAGTAGGCGAACCACAAAACCTGCTGATCGCTGAAAAAGCTGGCTGGGAATTTATTGAATTCTTTATGATGATGGCGCCAGTGACCATGCCTGTCCTAGTCTGTGGTTTAGCCACCTGCGTTATATTGGAGAAAGTCAAAATTCTTGGCTACGGTGCAGAGATGCCTGAAGAAGTCCGCGTGATTCTTCAAGCTTCCAGCGACCACGACAACTCACGTCGCACTCAGTATGACAAAGCTGCACTGATTGTTCAGGTTGTTGTGTCTATTATCTTGGTCTTAGGCCTGGCCTTTCACTGGGCTCCAGTAGGCTTAATTGGCTTGATGGTAATCGTGCTGCTAACGGCGTTTAACGGCGTTACTGAAGAGCATCGCATTGGCCATGCCTTTGAAGAGGCTCTGCCCTTCACCGCGCTGCTAGTTGTCTTCTTTGCGATTGTTGCCGTGATTCACGAACAGCACCTGTTCACACCAGTTATCGGTTGGGTACTGGCAATGGATGAATCTGTTCAGCCAGGTATGTTCTTCCTCGCCAACGGCGTACTGTCTATGATCAGTGACAATGTGTTTGTAGCAACGGTTTACATCAACGAAGTCAGAGCCGTATTGGACGCTGGTGATATTAGCCGTGAGCACTTCGACAAGCTGGTTATTGCGATCAACACTGGTACTAACCTGCCAAGTGTCGCGACTCCTAATGGACAGGCTGCATTCCTCTTCCTGTTGACCTCGGCTATTGCTCCGCTGATCCGCCTTTCCTATATGCGCATGGTAATTATGGCTCTGCCATACACCATAGTGCTGACGGCGGTGGGCTTATGGGGTGTTGTGTATATGGTCTAATGAGCTCAGATACTGAGACTAGATATAGCAGGACCCAATAGAGCGGTACAAAAAAAGGCCGGACTTGGTAACAAGTCCGGCCTTTTTGTTGGTTCTATCGTTGGAGACTATAGCGCTTTCTTTTAGGACTGTTTAACTCAGAGCTCTTTAACCCAAAGCTCTTCAACTCAGAGCTTTGCTAACTCAGAGCTTTGCCAACTCCTCCGCCTTCAACTCTTTGCGCAGTACCTTGCCCACATTGCTCTTCGGCAGATCATCACGGAACTCGACAAACTTGGGAACCTTGTAGCCAGCCATATTCTTTTTGCAAAACTCAATTACCTGCTCGGCGGTTAAGCTGGCATTGCTGGTGACCACAAACATCTTTACCACTTCACCGGCTTTGCGATCAGCAAGACCAATGGCGGCACATTCACTGACATCAGGGTGCAGTGTTAAGGCTTGCTCAACTTCGTTGGGATAGACATTAAAACCAGAGACAATAATCATATCTTTCAAGCGGTCGACAATTTTGATGTAACCCTGTTCATCCACTGTCACTATATCGCCGGTGTGCAACCAGCCATCGATAATCACTTCAGCGGTCTGCGCCTCGCGCTGCCAGTAACCCTTCATCACCTGAGCACCGCGCACACAGAGTTCGCCAACACCACCCACCTGCTGCTCAACACCGTTTTCGTCTACCACTTTGATCTCGGTGCCGGGAAGCGGAATACCCGCCGTACCGATTTTTTCAGAACCAGAGGGATTCATAGAAATCACCGGGGATGACTCGGTCATACCGTAGCCTTCGCTGACGACACAGCCGGTCGCCGCCTGCCACTCGTGTGCCACAGCATCCATCAAGGCCATGCCACCAGAGAGCGTTATCTGTAACTGAGAGAAATCTAGCTTCTGAAACTTGCTGTCCTGCAACAGCGCCACAAACAGCGAGTTTAGGCCGCAGAAGATTTCAAATTTGAGGGACTTGATGGCCCCGACAAACATCGGAATATTTCGTGGGTCAGGAATTAACACGCTGTGCCCGCGAGTGGCCGGCATCAGGCCCATATTCAGCATCCAAGCATAAATATGATAGAGCGGCAGCGGTGACACAGTAGTGAAATTTGTCACCGAGCGACCACCGGAGCTGACCATAGCCATTGTCTGCGCCACGTTACTCATCAGCGAACCCTGAGTCAGCATCACCCCTTTGGATACGCCAGTGGTACCGCCGGTATACTGCAATGCACAAATGTCCTCATATGCAGGCGTATGCGAGGGATAGGCGCTCTGCCCTGCCAGCATGTCGGTAAAACCAACAATGCCCTGAGAAGGCAATCCAGGACGCTTGCCCAGCACTTTAGTCACTACTGCAAGCAGTGCCTTCTTTGGCTGTGGCAGCATATCAATAGCTCGAGTGACCACAACATGCTCTATGCCAGTCTCGGGCAGTGCAGCTTGCAATATGTCATAGAATTGATCCAAGACCACCACAGCCTTGGCACCGGAGTCATTGAACTGATGCACCAGTTCCCTATGGGTATACATAGGATTGGTATTAACGATCACCAACCCCAGCTTCCAAGCCGCAACTACCACTGTAGGATACTGCAGTAAATTGGGCAGCTGAATGGCCAGGCGATCCCCGGCGACAAGTTTCAACTGATTATGAAAATAACCGGCAATGCGCTCGGCCAACTGATCAACTTCGCCGTAGGAGAGAGTCTGCCCCAAACAGGTGAAGGCTGGACGCTCGCCAGAGTCGGCAACCGCCTGCTGCCACATAGCCAAAAGTGAATCGGCTGGCAGGCTGGGTTGCTGGCTGGATAGCCCTATAGCCCGTTGCCCTTCTAGCGCTGCTTCTTGAACATTCATGCCCATACCCATACCCATACCCATACCCATACCCATCACCCATACACATTAACGGTTTTTTTTATAATTTATGTCGGCAACAAAACCATTGCCTAAGGATCTACTTAGACAGCAGTTTCATACCTTTTTCTAGACCACCAAGAGTCAACGGAAACATCTTGCCCTCAACCAACTCACGTAACATCAGAATCGACGGCGTGTAATCCCAATACTGTTCCTGAACCGGGTTTAACCAGACCAGCTTATCAAAGGTCTTGGACATGCGATCCATCCAAACATTGCCGGGCTCGGCATTGTGGTACTCAACACTGCCACCAGGACTGTTGATTTCATAAGGCGCCATGGAAGCATCGCCAACAAAAATCACTTTGTAATCCGAGGAGTATTTGTTCAGTACATCCTGAGTGGACATCTGCTCTTCGCGACGGCGGTCATTATCTTTCCACACATAGTCGTAGAGGCAGTTGTGGAAGTAGAAATATTCCAAATGCTTAAATTCGGTTTTGGCCGCCGAAAACAGCTCTTCACAGAGACGCACGTAAGGATCCATGGATCCACCAATATCAAAAAAGATCAACACCTTCACCGCGTTGCGACGCTCGGCAACCATCTTGATGTCCAACATGCCGGCGTTGCGCGCTGTGCTGCGAATGGTATTGTCTAGATCCAACAGATCTTCGGACCCCTCGCGGGCAAACTTGCGCAAACGTCGCAGAGCAACCTTAATATTGCGCGTGCCAATCTGTACCGAATCATCGAGATCTTTAAACTGGCGATCTTCCCAAACCTTCACCGCACTGCCCTGACCGCCTTCACCGCCGACACGAATGCCCTCCGGATTAAAGCCGCCATTACCAAAGGGAGATGTGCCGCCAGTGCCAATCCACTTATTGCCGCCCTCGTGACGCTCTTTCTGTTCTTCGAGGCGTTTTTTAAACTCTTCTATAAGCTTCTCTAGACCGCCGAGACTTTCAATTTTGGCTTTTTCTTCTTCGCTAAGGTTTTTCTCAAACTCTTTGCGCAGCCAATCCTCGGGAATCAGTGCTTCGATAATATCATCGAGGTTTTCAAGATTTTTAAAGTAGGCTCCAAAGGCGCGATCAAAACGGTCATAGTATTTTTCATCTTTGACCATGCAGGTGCGGGACAGCAGATAAAAATCATCTATCGAGGCAAAGGCCAGATGCTTTTCCAGAGCCGCCAACAAATCTAGCAGCTCTATGATCGACACCGGCACATTGGCTTTCTTTAATGTGAAAAAAAAGTTAATCAACATAAGTGATAAAGCCTATCGGGCTTCGCGGCGAGTCATAAACGCCAAGCGTTCCAGCAAGTGAACGTCCTGCTCATTTTTCAACAGCGCGCCGTAAAGCGGCGGAATGGCTTTAGTGGGGTCGCGATTGGTAAGAATATCTTCAGGAATATCATCAGACATTACCAACTTCAGCCAATCAACCAACTCCGAGGTAGAGGGCTTTTTCTTCAAGCCGGGAATCTTGCGCACATCAAAGAAGATGTCAAGAGCCTCGTCCACCAGAGTCTTTTTGATCACAGGGAAGTGAACGTCGACAATACGTTTCATGGTGGTGCGATCCGGGAAGCTAATAAAGTGGAAGAAACAGCGACGCAAGAACGCATCCGGCAGTTCTTTCTCATTATTACTGGTAATGATCACGATAGGACGCTGAATCGCTTTAACCGTTTCGCCAGTCTCGTAGACATGGAATTCCATGCGATCCAATTCCAGCAGCAGATCGTTAGGGAATTCAATGTCCGCCTTGTCGATCTCATCGATCAGCAGTACAACCTGCTCATCGGCGGTAAACGCCTGCCATAGCTTGCCTTTGTCGATATAGTTGCTGATATCGTTTACTTTGTCGCTACCCAACTGGGAGTCACGGAGGCGCGATACCGCGTCATATTCGTAGAGACCCTGCTGAGCTTTGGTAGTTGACTTGATATGCCAGGAGATCAGTCGCTTGCCCAGTGATTTGGCCACTTCTTCTGCAAGCAGAGTCTTGCCGGTTCCGGGCTCGCCCTTAATCAATAATGGACGCTGCAATGTCACGGCGGCGTTCACGGCCATCTGTAGCTCTTCGGTGGCTACGTAGTTGTCTGTACCTTCAAATTTCATAGAGTCTAAATCCACATTTTGAGTGATAAATAAGATAGCCTCGCATCATAAGCTAAAAGCCTATATAAAAAATGTACGGGCTAATGAATCCAAATAGTCAGTCACGGCATCTTACCTGAGCAACTATTATTACTTGAGCACATGGTGCCGCTGTTAAGGCACTGCCGACAAGTGAATCCGCGGTTAACTATGACCGCGGAGTATCCAAGGCAGTAATTACATCAGAGCATTGTGAGCAATGAGATTAACCAGCGGAAATAAGCTAACCCAGTGGAATCAGTAGCAACCACCACAGCACCGCTGCAATAACCCGGAGAACACTATGAAAAATCATCTATTGAAAAATGGCCTGGTGGTTTGCGCCATGCTATTAGCCTTGGCAAACACAGTCCCTACTATGGCTGAGGACATCAATGAAGTCGCCATTGTCGCCACTTCTAATGACATTGCCAGTAACAGTAACAGCGAAAGCCAAACTAATACCCATGATGATTTCGACAGCGAAGTGGCGCTCATTGTCGACGAGGTTATTGGCGAGCTAAAAGCCGAGTGGAAAGATCTCGATCAAGAGGAGCGCCAAGAGGTCAAAGATGCCCTGCGCTCGCTTCGCGAAGGAATCAATATAACCATTCCAGACAGCTTTAGTTTTGGCGGTTTAAGTTCTGTGATTGTGCCAGTTTTTGCCATTCTCTTTACCTTCGGCTCACCGGTGCTTGTGATCGGCCTAGTACTCTTATTCTCTTACCGCAAACGTAGGCAGCGCGACGCCTTAGTCGCGAAATTTATCGACGCTGGTAAGGATGTGCCCCCGGAAGTATTGGCCACCTTTAACGACAATGCAGTTAGCGGCAATAACCTCCAGCGCGGACTAATCCTAAGCGGTATCGGCAGCGGCTTATTTCTATTCCTTGGCATGCTGGTAGGCTGGGGTGTGGCTTCAGTTGCCCTCATCCCGCTGTGCATAGGTATAGCTAGGCTCTTAATCTGGAAACTCAGTGAGCAGCAAGCAGAGATAGAACCGCACAACAATAACACTGCTGTTTAATCTGTATGAACCCTACGGATCAGGCGTTGATTCACGCCGTCGTCAAGGAAGACAGTCACCGAGCGTTTGCGGAGCTGGTAAAGCGCTACCAGTCTCCTCTGCGCTATTCATTGCGCCAATTAACCGGCTGGAATGAAGCTCTGGCAGATGATCTGGCCCAGGAAACCTTTATCAAAGCCCACAGTGCCTTGAGCAGTTTTCAGGGCAAGGCGAAATTTTCTAGCTGGCTCTATCGCATCGCTTACAACCTGATGCTGAGTCACTTTCGCGTGGCGCGCAACCGCGAACTAACCGGTGGATTAACCGGCCGGGAAGAGCAATCACTGTGGCTTGATAACCATCATGAAGAGGTCGTCTCTCATGAATCACTGCAACTGCATCGCGATTTGGCACAGGCCATGAATCACCTCAGTGAAAAACAGAGAATGGCCCTGCATCTGAGTTTGCACCGAGAGTGCACGCATCAGGAAATTTCCGATATCATGAGCATTCCCCTGGGCACGGTTAAAACTCTCATTACCCGGGGAAAAGCCTGCCTAAGAGAGCGGCTTGCAGACTGGAAAAGCGGAGACGAATCATGAACAGAGAAACTAACACAGACATAAACATAGACAGCCTATTTGCTGAATTGCGAAACACTGAACCCTGCATGCAGGACCAAGGTTTTTCAACTCGGATTATCGCGGAGCTGGAACAAAAGGCCGAGCTATCGTTTTTCAAAGACGCACTGATAACCATGCTATTCACGCTGCTTGGTTGCCTGCTGACCTACGCTTTTTTCCCAGTAGCAGAGCTCATGGCACTGTTGCCCAGCAGTATCCATATCAACCCGATGTCATTGCTGACATTAGGCGGCTCTGTCGCACTGGCTTGCTGTGCAGCATATTGGACGCTAGACACTGACCGGATTTGAGGTTATTCATTGTAGGCACCAGAGATCTCGAGATCTCTCACATTCGTGCGAGATGACAGGATATTGAGTGGTTGCCAGATCCTGGGTCACCACCACATTCTCACCCCAGCTAATTCACCTAATTTTTCAACTCGACTAATGCACCAACACCACAGGCCCCTACCTCGGCACCCACAATCCCACAGCGATACTATGGAGACCCCTTGCATTCAATCAGGGCCCGCTCATGGGTTAGTCATTTTCAGGCTGAGAGAGCGCCCTGTTTGAGCGACAGCGAGTTGCGCGAACGCTGAGAATGGCAAACTTATGGGACCGATCGCGACGGGTCTCCATGGCTTAGCCCAGGCCCTTAATCACAGAGCCCTGCCGATAAAACAATTGAGTGATTCATTACGAGAGATTTCTCGCATGGGTTTGAAATAACAGAATAAGAATTAACGGGAAGCCTCAGGAGGCTCATCAGAAACAACATCAGCGCCAGAATCTGCAGTAACCAAAGACTTTGAGCCAAACAGCTTAGCCCACAGCAGACGCACAACCCCATAGATGAGTAGTGCAAATATCAGCACCGCAATAATCGGCGCCAAACCGCGTTGAAACCCATCAGTGTCACCCGAAAGCAACAGACCCTCATAGAGGCTAACAAAAAACGCCGGAGCCAAATGCGCGTCATCTCGATAAGCGGTTACCGGAGTAAAAAGGAAGGCTGCCGAGGTGAGCATGGAGATATGACGCACTGCGGCATAGCGAATATTACGCAGCAGATACCAAACAAAAGCCAGTAAAAATAGTCCACCAATCGAATAGGCAATCCAGCCTTGGAGATAGTCTTCAGCGGTATACATAATTAATTAATCCATTTAATAATATGGTCTTCAATATCATCGTCATGCACATGTAACTCAGAGGTGACCTTGCCTCGCAATGATGCGCCGTAACTGTGCATGGCCTCACGATCGCCGGTGCGCAGATGATGCCAATCCGGCAGTGACTGCCCGGCGGCTATAAGCCGGTAAGAACAGCTCTGCGGTAACCATTCCAGCTTATTCACATTGCTGCGATCAAGCTTTATGCAGTCATCAACAATCTTGTGGCGCCCAGCATAATCAGAGCAGCGACAGGATTCAGTATCCAGGAGCTGACAGCTGACATTGGTGTAATAGATCTCTTCAGTGTCTGCGTCTTCGAGTTTCACCAAACAGCATTTGG